>Ga0228535_1003303_pt1 | contig 12057 bp, 9 predicted proteins | sample SJ1metagenome_FD_168457 | JGI IMG/M metagenome (GOLD analysis project Ga0228535, IMG submission 168457) | Enriched culture of PCE-dechlorinating microbial communities from Ithaca, New York, USA - SJ1 | ecosystem: Engineered > Modeled > Simulated communities (microbial... > Unclassified | place... | reverse complement strand
CGGGACCAGAAATACTCTTGCCAAAGCTTACTGCGGATCTCAGGAAACTCCTTTTTCAGCAACCTTGAACTGGCACTTTTATAGGCATTGATCAATTTGGATAGTTCGCTGTGAGGCTGGGCTTTGAACAGGATCTGGACATGATCGTGGTCGTGATGCCATTCCAGAAGCGTCATCTTGTAACGGGGAGCTATGTACTCAAAAATCTCTCTGGCCCGTAAGGACACAGCGTCATCAAGCACGTTCCTTCTGTATTTGATGACGAGAACCAGGTGATAATATAATAGGAACACTGAATGGTTATTATCGTCTAACTGCATTGTAATAACCTCATATGTGCTTTTACTACTGAATATATTGTACCACTTTGGAGCTGCCCTATCTACCGAACTTGCAGTGAATCCGACTATTGATTATTGCTATTCAGACTATCGTTTTTGACTGCCGATTCAGCCCCCGCCTTCGCGCTCGCTTTGCGAGTAAGCGGAAGCTTAGAGGAGGGGGACTTCTCGGCTTTTAGATGTTAAAATCAATCTGACATTAGAAATCCATGGCCTAAGGAGACACACAGATGAGTCGGATCAAACAAAGCGCCAAAGGTAATGGCCCCCTGGCCCGTATCCTGATTTCACTGCTTGGTGTGGCCATGCTCCTGCTCGGCGTCAGTCGTTTTGCCCTGTTTTTCATCGGAGAGACAACCTTTGCCGATGTGAACACGCGCCGGGTCGGCGGTGCAGACAATCAATATGCATCTGACAAGCGCTATGAATGGTCGATTGACTACACTTTCACCGATGCGGATGGTGTGGCGCACGATGGTCATACCACCCGCCGGGGCGGAGATATGGGCGTCAAAGTTGAAAGCACCGTCTATTACTGGCCGGCGGCCCCTTTCATCAATGGACTGGAACGTGAAGTCGAGCCTAACCTGGGCCAATTGGTCCTGGTTGGAATCGGTATCCTGCTGATTGTGCTCATGAATCGCAAATCTGGCCGGGCCATGTCCCGCCATCAGCCAGCCCGTCCGTCCGTGACACAGACCCAGAGTGCCACCTTGGACGATTACGACGATTCAGTCGAAGAGCTCTATCACCAGCCGGCACCCGGTACCCGTTTCTGCGCCGAATGCGGCACACCACTCACTGCCAATACCCGCTTCTGCCCACATTGTGGCAGCGCGGTGAAATGAGGTTGTCGATGTCACATGCCCTGAAAGGTCACCTGCTTGCATTGATCACGATTACAATCTGGAGTTCCACTTTCATCATCAGCAAATGGCTTCTGGACCAGATGGTTCCCCTGCAGATCTTGCTGGGCCGCTTCATCATCGCCATCATCTTTTTAAGCATCATCCATCCCCGGTTCAAAAAGCCTGTTTCGTTGCGCGAAGAACTCTTGTTCCTGGCGATCGGTACTGCCCTGGCCAGTTACTTTGTTTTTGAAAACAGTGCACTGCAATGGACGTATTCTTCCAATGTCAGCCTGATTGTCGCCACCATCCCGTTCATGACCGGCATCCTTTCCCGGCTGGTTTACAAAACGCCCTTTTTCACACTCCACGGTGTCATCGGGCTGGTCATGGCTTATCTCGGGGTATTGATCATCATCATCAATGGCAGCCAGTTGGAAGGCGTTGAACCCATCGGTGACCTGCTGGCCATCGGAGCAGCCGTGATGTTTGCTATCTATTCAGTCTTCATGCTGAAAACGGGCTCGGCTTACACCCTGATCCAACTCACCCGCAAAGTATTTGTTTACGGACTAGTTGCTCTGTCCCTGATGCTGGCGGTCATCAGAGAGCCCGTCATACCGGAAAGCCTCACAGGCCAAGGTTTTGCCAGTCTGTTCTACCTCGGCATCGTAGCGTCTTCCCTGGCCTTCATTTTCTGGAACCGGGCCATCCAGGCGATCGGTCCAGTCAAAACCAACCAGTACATCTATCTGATTCCGGTTATGACGACTCTTTTTGCCGCCATCCTGCTGCAGGAGCCGGTCACTTGGCTGACCATTGCTGGAGCTGCCATGATCCTAGCCGGACTGTATCTGTCGGAAAAATCCAGAAGCAAAACCTGAATGCGGCTATTTTTTCATTTCGCTAATCTATAGTTTGATGATATAAGTCGTCAGGTTTAGATTTTTTCTTCCAGAAGCCCTGTGCGATAGGCCTGGATCAAATCTTGCAACTCCTCGACCTGGCGGGCCAGTTCCCTGCCCTCGTCGGTGTCTGCCACGGTGACCCGCTGCGGCATATTCTCGATGATCCTGACCACCGGAGACAGGTCGACCGGTCTTTTGTCTGCATCGACATGAAACGGCGAATGCTCGGCCAGGGCCAGATACCGGGAGTTGAAGATCAGGGAATACCCGCCGATACCCGTTGTCGTCTGGTAGGCTTTGGAGATACCTCCGTCGATGACGTAGAGTAGTCCACCGCCCTTGACCGGACTCTCCCCTGCCTTGAGCTTGACCGGCACATGGCCATTGATGATGTGAGCCTGGGCTGGGTCGAGGTCAAATTCGCGCAGGATTTTTTCACAGACGTCCCGGTTGTCCTGCAGCTCGTAGTAGGCATTCATATGCTCTTTGTGTGTCGTTTTTTCGGACAGGAAATAGCGTTCAAACGTGGCCATGCGGTTCTTGCCAAACAGCGGCGAGTGCGGGCCACACCAGAGATACCACATCAAATCGCGGGCATCATAGCGCTCCTGCGAGTGCGGCGGAGCAAAATAACCCCGGCGAACAACCGCATCGATGTGGTCCAGGTAAGCTTTGCCGGCGTAACTGTCAGCGCCGAATGTGACGGTTTCGAATTCACCTTCCGGGGTCATCAGGATGCAGCCATGGTAGAGCAGATTGTTGTTGATCCGCTTGTAGGTCCCGCCCTGCAGGTAGAGGAAGCGGATATGGCGCTGCAGCTTCTCACTGTGCCGGAACGAGGCTGCCAGCGTCATCATCAGGTCTTCCTCCTCTGGCATCAGACGCAGCGGGTCGTTCGGATCAACCGTCGGAAAGCGGGTGTCTTTCAAGGCATGCGTGGTGCCGTCGAGCGTCAGGGTACCCTGGGCAAAATCGATTTTTTCCAGTAGGCGGCGGTCTTCCATCTGGTATTCCGGATGACGGGTGATCAGCTGCCCTTCCAGCTTGAACTGGATGATGGCCATGGCCTTGTGCATCTTGGCGGCCAGATGGACATCGACCGGGTCGTATTTGTTTTCGTCCAGGATATGGGGCGCAAAGATCTTGCAGGGATCATCGCGGTAGACCTGGGCCGCAAACACCGACAGCGGACGGAGATTGATGCCATAACCATCTTCGAGAACATCAAAGCTGTTGTAGCTGATACCGAGCCGGATCACATTGGCCATGCAGGCCAGGCTACCTGCTGCCGCTCCCATCCAGAGGATGTCGTGGTTGCCCCATTGGACATCGACATCATGGAAATCAATCAGGGCATTCATGATCGCATCGGCGCGCGGTCCGCGGTCGAAGATATCACCGATGATATGCAGTTTGTCGATGGCAAGCTGCTGGATCAGGACACACAGGCTGGAGATGAAATCCTTCATCATGCCGGTCTCGACGATCGAGCGGACACCGGCCTCGTAGAACGCAGCTTTGCTCGCTGAATCGACATGCAGGAGCTCATCCATGATGGCCGCAAACTGAGGCGGCAGCTTTTTCCGCACCTGCTGGCGCGTGTATTTGGCGGAGACGGTCTTGCTGACCTCGAGCAGGCGGTAAACCGTGATCCGGCTCCAGTCAAGCAGGTCCTGACCCTCGAGATCGAGACGCTCCAGCTCTTTTTCCGGATAATAGATCAAATTGGACAGGGCAACCCGGTCCGCTTTGGAGACTGATTTGGTGAACAAATCGTCAATCTTGTTGCGGATAAATCCCGAAGCGCTGCGCAGCAAATGGATGAACGCCTCATGCTCGCCATGCAGGTCACTGAAGAAAAATTCCGTACCCTTGGGCAGGCTCAGAATCGCCTGGAGCCGGATCGCCTCCGCTGCAGCCGTCTGGATCGTCGGATAGTCGCGGGAGAGCAGTTTGAGGTAAGGATAGTCCAGCATATGGAACCTCCGGCACGGATGAAATCAGGTCTGTTCAATAAACAGATTATAGCAGAGTCTTTCCATGGCTCAGCTGGCGCTTCTTGCTCAGACAATGGATTTTATCAGCGTTTGAGTGTAGGGATGCTTCGGATGGTTCAAAACCTGCCCGGTTGCACCGCTTTCTACCATCATGCCCTCTTTCATGACATAGGTTCGGTCGCAGAAACCACTGACCAGCGCCAAATCATGGGAAATGAACAGGAACGACATGTCATGTTCCCGGCGCAAATGACAAAGCACGTCCATGATCTGTGCCTGGACCGAGACATCGAGCGCACTGGTGGCCTCATCACAGATGAGCAGCTTGGGTTTGGCAGCGATGGCCCTGGCGATTGCGGCGCGCTGGCACTCCCCGCCACTGACAGTGTGTGGTTTTGCCGTGAAAAACGAGGCATCGAGACCCACTTCGACGAGAAGGCTTTCGGTCTGTGTTCTGCGTTCTGATCTGGGAACACCTGCCGCTTTGAGTGTTTCCTGGATGCTCGCTCCGAGAGTCAGCCTGGGATCAAAGGAGGACCGTGGATCCTGGAAAATCATTTTCATGTGGGCATAGGCACGGCGCAGGGATGGACCGGTCAGATGCGAAATATCTTCACCACACAGGACGATCTCACCACGATCCAGTGGCGCGAGACGTGCGATCAGACGAGCCAGGGTCGATTTGCCGCAGCCGGACTCACCAACAAGGCCGACCGTCTCTCTGGCACCTATGGTCATGCTGACATCACACACCGCCTCGATGCTCTTGCTGCCCGCCTGATAGCGTTTGCTGACCCTTCTAACCTGCAAAATGTCAGTTGTCATGCCACACCTCTTTCCAATCGGTCCGGCTTTGCCGCCACCGTTCACCCTGACACATCACAAGTCCGCCCGAGCCTGGGCACAGCCGCTAAAAGTGACCGGGTGTACGGATGTGTGGGTGAACCGAGCACGGTGTCCCGCGCGCCATATTCCACAATTTGTCCCACAGCCATCACGGCCACCGTATCGGCCAATTTGGCCACCACACTCATGTTGTGGGTGACGACCAGGATGCTCGTGCCGAACTGGTCGCGCAGTTTTTGCAGTTCAGCGACAATCTGGGCCTGGACCGTCACATCCAGGGCACTGGTTGGTTCATCAGCAAGCAAGACGGCTGGTTCCAGAGCCATCGCCAGGGCAATGGCCACCCGTTGGTTCATGCCGCCGGACAATTGCACCGGGCAACTCCTGAGAATGCGCTCCGGGTCACCCAGATCGAGACAGGACAGCAAGATCCGCGCTTTTTCATCAGCCTGGCGGCGGCTGATGGGACCATGGGCCCTCAAGGCTTCGTAAAATTGCGTCCCGATTTTTCGGATCGGATTCAACGATGCACCCGGTTCCTGGAAAACCATGCCGATGCCTTTGCCACGAATGTTGCGCAGGGCTTCCCCCTGCAGCGCGCACAAGTCCTGGCCGGCAAACAGGATCTCTCCCCGGGTGATTTCGACTTTGCCTGGCAGGCGCAAGATCGCCTGCAGCAAGGTCGATTTTCCGCTGCCGGACTCACCAATGACGCACAGGATTTCACCGGCCTGCAAACGCAATGACACGTCCTGCAAGACGGCCTTGCCACAAGGATACTGCACCCACAGGTGCTGGATGTCTAAAAGCCTGGCTTGATCCATGCGCGTCCTCCGCCGGGCGGGATTCAGCCACTATTCCCGGGCTGTTCTGGCTGTGATCTGGTAATAATCGACTGGACTCTGCTCGATGCCCGTCACACCTTTCTTAGTCACCATGAACATATTGAGGTGGAACAGATAACTATACGAACAATCGCTGGTCACGATTTGCTGGATCTCGGTGGCCAGGTTGGCCCGTTTCTCTCTGTCAAACTCAAGCGACAATTCATGTAGCAGCGCATCCACCTGAGGATTGCTGTATTTGCCATAATTGGCGCCTTTGCCAGTCCCGGTTGTAAAGCTCAGGTAAGACAGGGGATCGCCAGTGGGTGTGGTGACATAAGCATAAGCGCAGATATCGAAATCTCCGGCTTTCAGAACCGTGTCGATGCTTTCGAACTGTTCATAGGAAGCCGCGATTCCGATATCCTGCAAGGCAGACTGGAGTGCCTGGGCGGACTGCGGCAAGCCGGTCCGGCCATAGGTGACAATGTCCAGGGAAACTTTTTTGCCGTCTTTGTCGAGGAAACCATCGCCATCGGTGTCGGTATAGCCGTTTTCGGCCAGCAGAATACGGGCACCCTCCGGATCATAATCAGGCACTGCGGTCATGTTGCTGTCATCGCCATAGCTCAAAGCAGCTGGGAAAGCTGATTTGGTCGCGGTTCCCGCACCATTGAGCAGCACCGACCCATAGCTCTCCTTGTCGACTGCCATGCAGACAGCACGCCGGAAATTCTCATCTGCCATGAAATCCCGTTCGAGGTTGAAGTAGAGCATGTAAACCCGTGTCGTAGGCGCCTGGCTGACCTTAAACCGATCATCCTGGCTAAACAGGTCGAGTGTATCATAAGACAAGCCATAGGCTGCGTCGATCTCACCATTCTGCATCGCCAGAGCCAGGGTGTCGACATCAGAAATGGATTTGACGATGACGCTTTTGCTGGCTGGCATGCCACCCCAGTAGTCGGCAAATGGTTCAAGGGTGGCTGATACATCTTCCTTGTAGGTTTGAACGATATAGGGACCCGTTCCAACAGGATACTGGTTGAAATCAACGCTGCCATCATCGGCTGTGGCATCGATGATGCAGGCATAGGGGTCACACAGGGAATTGAGCAGGGTTGGATTGGGTTCGGTTGTCGTGATGGCTACAGAAAAGCCATCGGCAGTGATCGAGGCAATTTTCAGATCCGCGGCGGCCCGCTCATGTCTGGCGACCAGGCGTTCCAGACTGGCCTTGACCGCCAAGCCATCCATTCCCTGACCATTATGGAATTTGACATCGTCGCGCAGCTGGAGTGTCCATGTCTTTTTGTCTCCAGATAATGCATGATCTGTGACCAGAACAGGCACAATCTCCAGATGTTCGTCCAAGTTGAACAGTGTTTCCCCGATGCCATAGCGAATGGTTCCCCAGCCATTGTAGTTGTCAGCCGGGTCCAGTTTTGAGAAATTATACACCCCGAAGATGAAATCCTGCCGTTCCGTAGAAGTCCCGTTTATCTGGGAACCTGAGACAGCCGTGTCATTTGCAGATTCGAGTTTTTCTGTGGTCCGGCAGGAAGCCAGGAGACTCAGGGTGAGTAGCAGTAAAAACAGGAGCGTTAATGTTCTTTTCATGGCTTTCTTTTCCTTTGCGTTTTCTGAAAGAGATGGTGCGAGTCATGCGGATCGAGGACATCCCGCACACTGTCGCCGAGGAGATTGAACAGAATGGATGTCAGGAGAATGGCCAGTCCAGGATAGAACACCATCCAGGGATGCTGTTGCATCAGGCCCCTCCCATCCGCGAGCATGCTCCCCCATTCCGCTACCGGTGGCTGCGGGCCGAGGCCGAGAAATGAGAGGCCTGCCAGGGAGAGGACCGTCCCACCGATGCTAAGTGAAGCGGTTACGATGACCAGGCGCAGTGCATTGGGCAGAATATGCAGAAGCAGGATGCTCACTGTAGTCTGGCCATTTAGTTTTGCAGCATAGATGTAATTTTCTTCTTTCAATGTCAGGACCTGGCTGCGCATGATCCGTGCATAGGGCGGCCAGCCTGTGGCTACCAGTGCGATCACAGCATTGTTCAGGCCTTTGCCCAGCATACCAGCCACTGCCAGGGCTAGAACCATACCGGGAAAGGCCAGAAAGATATCGACGATACGCATCAAAAACGCATCCACCCTGCCACCGAAATAGCCACTGGCGATCCCAACCACACTACCAGCCATCAAGGTCAGGCCAACAATCGCCAGGGCAGCAAAGACTGATAGGGGAGCACCTGCCAGGACTCTGGAGAAGACACAACGGCCTAACCAGTCCGTTCCCCAGGGGTATTCCGCACTGGGGGCCTGCTTTGCATCTGCCAGGGCGGCATGGTTTGGATCATTGGGCATGAGCAGCGGTGCCAGGATGCTCATACCCAGGAAAAGAATCGTCAGAGCCAGGAGGATCTGGTAACGAATCCTGGCACTTCTTGCAGACCGCTTCATATCAGTTCGGCTCCCCATTCAGCCGCACCCGCGGATCGAGCAAACGATACGACAGATCGACCAGCAGATTGATCAGGACGTAGATCACCGCCATCCAGACGACAAAGGCCTGGATCATTGGGTAATCGCGCTTCAGAATGGCATCCATGACCAGAAAGCCCATCCCGCGCCAGACGAAGATCATTTCTACAGCGGCAGTTCCGCCCAGTAGCGATCCCGCCGACAAGGACAGCAAGGTGATGATGGTCAGAAGTGCATTGCGCAGGACATCCCGGACCAGAATAGCCCCTGGCCTGATGCCACGGGACAGGGCGCCATCGACATAGCTTTGCCCCAGCTGTTCCAGAATCGCCGCCCGCACTTGACGGATGTACTTTCCCGTCATGGGAATGGCCAAAGCCAGCGTCGGCAAAATGAGCCCCTTAGCAGAACCACTGGCCAGAACCGGAAGCCAGTGCAGCTTCAGCGCAACGACGTACAGCAGGAGCAGTGAAACAAAAAAGCTCGGCATAGCATGACTGAGAAAGCTTAAGAAGCGAATGAAATAGTCTGAGAAACGGTTTTGCCGCACGGCCGTCAGGATACCAAGCGGCACCGACAAGACAATCGTCATGATCACCGATGTCAGAGTCAGAAGCAGTGTCCTGGGCAGGGCAGCCTGCAAAGCCTCGGCTACAGGTTGTCCATCCACCAACGACTCGCCCATGTCACCGCGGCAGAAATTACCCAGCCACGAGACGTACTGCACGAGAAACGGCCGGTCCAGGCCGGCCTTCTGTTTCAACGCCTGTACCACGTCTTCAGATACTGGAATCCCCTGCGCCTGTAAGAGCAGTTCCACCGGATCAGACGGCGATACGTACATCAGTCCATACGTCAGGAAGGTCACGCCCAGCAGCACAACAACCAGCGATCCCAGCCGCCGGGCAATGTAGCGCAACAGTGGACCTAGCCAAATGCGCATCATCATCTGAATTAAATCCGCCTGTTCATTTGACCGCTCGGATCATGAACAGCGGCGTGGCCCCATAGAGGAGTTTTTCCTTGTCATCCCACAGATCGGCAATGATGTTATCCTCAACGGCCACCTCAGCAAACCCTGCCACTTCAAGATGTGACACATCCCAGCCTGGTCGCACGCAGGAGCCAAGCAGATGGCCGGGGAGTTCCTCAATCGATTCAACTTCCCGCTTGCCTGCAGAAAAATTCGAGCCAAACTGCTCAAAGCACATCGTTTCTCGCTGGGCAAACTCCCGCCGGATGGCACGGTCTGTGTGCATGAGGTGCCAGTTGGCATCAAAGATCAGCATCACCCCACCCGGTCGCAAAACACGATGCCACTCTGCATAGGCTTTTGCATGATCCTGCAAAGCATGAGTGACATTGCGGCTGACAACGAGATCAAACGAGCACGCCTCAAATGGCAGGTCCTGGCAATCGCCTTTGACAAACAACGGCCGGACTGCATAGTCCGCCGCATTGTCTGCGGCATGCCTGAGCATGCCATCAGACCCATCGAGACCCACGACCCGGTGGCCGGCCTGGGAAAGGATGATGGAAAAGAACGCCGGACCACAACCGACATCAAGGACATCCAGTGTGTCTTTTTGCGGGGCTTGGGACAGGATACGGCTAGTCCAGGCCGGAACCCGGAAACTTTCCAGTTCAGCGTGGATGATCCGGTCATAATTGTCAGAGGATTGCGTCCAATCGTCATGCCTATCCAGCACAGAAGGCTCGGCGTCCAGCTGATTCATTTCTACTCCAGGTTTCTCCACACCCAGGACAAAATCCGTGATCAGGCTCCTTTTCTGGCCACTTATCCGCTCGATAAACGTTTTCCTCTGCACCTGAACCTCGATGCGTTCCACACCCTGGCTCAGAAACCAATCCATATCCCAATTCGGCCTGGTCACCCGGGAGAGCGGCAATTCCCGGGCAATTTCGTTGATCGGGGTCGGATCAACCCCATAACACCCAGGATGACTGGACAAAGAATCCGTCCCTTTGGCTGTCTGGTAGTTTTCATCGTAATAATGCAGATAATGGTTGCCATCCACGACCAGGATTCGTCCGCCGGGCCGCAGCACGCGGAGCCATTCGCGGTACGCTTGTTCAGGTTGTTCCAAATTCCAGACAAGATTGCGCGAGACAAGGTAATCAAAGCTGGCATCTGCGAACGGCAGATTCTGAGCATCACTCTGCAGGATCGAAACCGTGACACCCATTTCATTAAAATGCTGCTGAGCTTGCTCAAGCATGCCCTGCGAGTAATCCATGGCCGTCACCTGGTGACCATCCAGGGCCAGAAGGATTGAAAAAAAGCCCGGGCCACAACCGATATCGAGACAATCGAGGGACTGCCCGGCTGGAGCCTGGCTGCGCAACAGCTTCTGGAAGTGGTCGCGTTCTGTACCAGACAACTGCGCCTGGATGGATTTGGCATACCCTTGGGCCCGCCTGTCCCAGTAGTGGGCAATTTGATCCAGATACATGATCTCTCCTTTGTCATGTGAAAAAGCTACCCGGCATGCCTTCCTGACAAGCCAAGTAGCCTGCATGACTACAGTTGATCGCTCCCTCTTACAGGTAACAGAACCAGAACACTTTCAAACGTTGACAGCTACAGCCATCGCGCCCTGCCTTCTGGCAGAACTGAACTGATTGTATAAAAACACACGTACATCGTCAATCCGAAGCTGGTCACTGGTCCGGCCTTAAGATGGACCATTCAATGCAACCATGATCATGAAGGGTCAATCGCTTTCATCTGTTAATGTGTTAAGTATTAAGTCTACCTGAAGCCACTCACACCAAGCCGTTAGCAGGCATCATCTCGGCTGATCATATTTTGCTGTTTTGCCAATTTGCGCTAAACAAAAACCGCCTTGCGGCGGTTTCATGTTTGGTGAGACTGTCCGAAAAGTCAAAACAAATATTATCTAATTGTTAGTATTATAACGACATTTGCACCTGCAAATGGTATAATTGAATTAGCTCCAAAGCACTTGGAATAGGACGTTTGCGAGGTTTCCCATGGCATATGTCGAAGGTCAGGACCGGAATCAGATCATGCTTCTACCCGAAAGCATAGAAGATTTCATCACGGAAGACAATCCGGTCCGCGCCATTGACGCCTTTGTCGACGGCCTCGATCTGAACAAGCTCGGTTTTGCCCAAGCAGAACCTTCGGTGATGGGCCGCCCCGCTTACAATCCACGGGACCTTCTGAAATTGTACATCTATGGCTACTTCAACAAGATCCGGTCCAGCCGCAAACTGATGAAAGAATGCCAGCGCAACATCGAATTATTCTACCTGTTGCGTCGCCTGACCCCGGATTTTCGCACCATTGCAGACTTTAGAAAGCACAATGCCAAGGCCTTGAAAGGTGTTTTTCGCGAATTTGTCGGCATCTGTCTGGCGATGAACCTTTATCAAAAGGAACTGTTGGCGATTGACGGCTCGAAAATCCGTGCGGTCAACAGCAAGGCCAATTCCTATAATCAGGAGACCTTGATCAAGAAGCTGATTCGGATCGAGGAACACATCACCCGCTATCTCGAGGAGATGGATCAGCTTGACAAAACCGAGCCAGATGAACAGAAGGTCAGCAAAACCGAACTGCAACAACGAATCGCCGAACTGCGTGATCGCAAAGGTAAATACGAAGGCTATCTGGATCAATTGGAAAAGACCGGCGAAACGCAGATCCTGACCACCGACCCCGAAGCGAGAGTCATGCAGAGCAAGGATGGATACCACTGCTACTACAATGTCCAGACTGCCGTTGACGATGGCAGCCACTTGATTGCT
>Ga0228535_1003302_pt1 | contig 12064 bp, 9 predicted proteins | sample SJ1metagenome_FD_168457 | JGI IMG/M metagenome (GOLD analysis project Ga0228535, IMG submission 168457) | Enriched culture of PCE-dechlorinating microbial communities from Ithaca, New York, USA - SJ1 | ecosystem: Engineered > Modeled > Simulated communities (microbial... > Unclassified | place... | reverse complement strand
CGAGTACGAACCCCGACACTTTTTTTCTCCCTTCTTCATCTTCATAAGGACGATTGACGCGGGCAATAGCCTGCAGCAATACGTGGTCGCGCATGGGCTTGTCCAGATACATGCAATAGAGAATGGGTGCATCGAAACCGGTGAGCAGTTTTTCGGTTACAATCAAAATTTTGGGAAGTTCGTTTGGTTTGCGGAAAGCTTTTCTGATTCTTTTCTCTTCGATATCGGGAAGGTGATATTTTGCCAGTTCTTCGGGGTCGTTGTAAAACGAACTGTACACCACTTGCGAATAATCTGCGGGTAAATACTTGTCCAGTTCTTCCTTATACAAAGCGCAGGCTTCTCTGTCCACTCCTACCAGAAAGGCTTTGTAACCCATAGGCTCTACTGTGTTCAGAAAATGATTTGCCACATATTGAGCTACTTTTTCCACGCGTTCCTTGTTTTTGAGCATATTTCTCAATGTAACAGCTCGTTCCAGCACTTTGTTGAGTTCCTCCACATCGCTCATTCCTTCCGCTGCTTTCAACTCCAGAAATTCCTTTTCAAGCACTTCCTTTTCCACCCGCAATTCGTTGGGAGCCAATGTATAATATAAAGGCACCGTTGTTCCGTCGGCAATGGATTCGGCAATACTGTATTTGTCGAGATAAGCATTTTCCGGATCGTCTTTGCCAAAGGTGATAAAAGTTCCTTCGCCGTACTGTGTTTTATCGATTGGTGTGCCGGTGAAGCCAATATAAGTGGCATTTGGAATGGCCCCCATCAGGTAATTGCCCAACTTTCCGCCGGTCGTTCGGTGTGCTTCGTCCACCAGCACAAAAATATTTTTCCGCAAATTGATATTTTTGGGCATGCCTTCAAACTTGTGAATCATGGTAACGATTAATCCTCGCCGGTCGCCGGAAAGAAGTTTCTGCAAATGTTCCTTGCTGTCGGCAACCACGTTGCTCATTCCAATGGCAGCGAGATTGCCAAAAAGCTGACTTTCCAGTTCGTTGCGATCTACCAGCATGATGACGGTCGGATTTTCGAAAAGTGGATTTTCGATAATTTTCTGTGCTGCAACAATCATGGTAAAAGTTTTGCCTGAGCCCTGCGTGTGCCAGATCAGTCCCCTTTGTTTTTGTGGATCTTCGGCACGTTTCACAATTTTATCAATGGCTTTCATTTGATGCGGACGCAATACGATTTTTCGCAGTTCGTCGTCCTGACGGGTAAAGAGAATAAAATCCGTCAACAGTTTTATTACATTTTTGCGGTCGAAAAAGGTTTTGACCAGTTGTTCAAAGTCTCCGCCGGCTTCGTTTTTCCAGTTGAAAAGGAGCTTTTCGGAAGTGTTCCAGGTGGCACTGTAAAGATATTTGACGATATCCGTCAAGACATACACTTGCAGCACGGCAAGCAATTCGGGACCGTCGCGATGATACCGCTTGATTTGTTCCAATGCTTCGCTCATGCCTTCTATTTTATGGGCAGCTTTCGTTTCGATAAACAGGACGGGAATGCCGTTGATGAGAAAAACAATATCCGGCCGAATGGTTTTGATGCCGTTGCTGAACACAAATTCGTCCGTTACATGAAAAGTATTGCGATCCATGTTTTCGGCGTCGATAAAAGTTATGTTGCGTTCCCGTTTTTCGGTGGGAACAAAAACAGTTCTGAGTCCTTTCAGATATTCCCAGGTCAGAAAATTTCCCTCGATATTGGCAGGCACTGTTTCGATTTTTTTGATCAGTTCTTCTGCCATCAGGTGATCCAGAAAGTCGGGGTTGAGACGCTGGAGCTGCTGGATAAAAATTTCACGAAATACCATGCCGGCTTCACCGCCTTTCAGGCGCAGTGCGTCGTCGGGTTTGACATATTCCCAGCCGAGTTTGAGAAACATGGTCAGTCCATCCTGCGAAACGTATGCTGCCGATGGTTCCTGCACATACTGAATAATGGGTTGTTGAACCGAATACCGTTCTCCGCCTAATTTTGCCATATCCTGTGTATTTTATAAAGGTTGTTTTACAAAAAAAATCACCAATCCCTAATCACCAATCACTAATCACCAATCACCAATCCCTAATCACCAATCCCTAATCACCAATCACCAGATCCTTCACCCTTATTTTCCCGCTCATCAAATGGCTCAGCAACGAGCGAAACAAATCTTCCAGTGCTTTTTCCTTTGCCTCTTCTGCCTGAATTTTTTCGTCAATGGCAGAAAGAATCGAAGCAATTTTTTGCTGAACAGGAAGAAGGGGAAGAGGGAAAATAAATTCTTTGAGCCGAGAGCCTGATAAATTAGGAATTGTAGTCCTGTTGGCTGAATGAGTATACATTTTTCTTTGATTGATTGCATAATTCATCCATAGAACAAAGAACTTTACATCTACATTATCTTTTTTAGGTCTCAACCTATGAAGATGATTTTGATAAGCGCATTCAACTAATTCTCCTCTATATAGTGCTGTTCGTCCAATATCTCCACCTTCACAAATTAAAATATCACCACTTTCAAGTTTTAGTTTATTAAATTCTTCTGATGTAAAATACATTTCATCGATACTGGAAATATCAATATAACCCCAATTTAGATTAGAAGTTCTTAAAAATGGTTTCCTGATTTTTCCTTCTTTTGATTCTTTCTCTGATAATTGTTTACCCTGTTGGACATCAAAAACTTCTCCCAGTTTTACTACTTCCCAATCTTCCGGTACGAGTCCGATTTCAGTTTCCTTGAGCGGAACGTTTTCTATTTCCTCTGGCGACACGGGTCCGTAGGTAAACAGATGTTTCATCATGGATTTTTTTAGAGCTTTTGTGGCGTCTATCACCGCCCGGGTCTTCTCCTTTGCCTCCTGCACCGCAGAAAGCACCGCTGCCATCTTCTGCTGCTCGGGAAGTGGAGGGAGAGGGAGTTTTTGTTTTTGAGCTACACCTATGCTTATGAATGGTTGTCCACTGCCGGATTTATGCCAGTAATTTTCATTGTTTACAAAAAAATATAAAAATAACAGATTAATTTTTGTTTCATTATTACTCTTTATTACAATAGTATTTTTAATGGCTGTCCATTTACCAGAAGCATAAAAACATTTTCCAGATCTTGCTCCAATAGCTGATAATATCACAGCTTCACCGTCGTGTTCATAGAAATCTAAAAAACCATCATTTCCTGCGGCACTGAATGCTGGATAACCATTTGCTGTATATAATTTTTTAGTTAACGAGGTATTTCCCCAATCCACTTTACAAACTTCTCCCAGTTTTACCACTTCCCATTCTTCTGGCAGTGGTCCGAGTTCGGTCATTTTGTAGCCCTGTGGCAGTAATATTTCGTCGTTTATTGAGTTCATAATCATAGAATCATTGTTTAATTTTTATAGTCGGGGCGAAAAATTTTTCGCCCTAACATTATCTAAACGTTGCCGGAGACTTTTTCTTTTTCGCCCTATCAAATCTAATTTTCATCTGTTTTCCATTTTTTAGGATTATCGATTATATATTGCCTTATTCGATTTAATTCATCCTCATTTCGAATAATGTGTTCGTAAAAATTTCGTTGCCAAACAACGTAAATATCCGTATTTTGACGGAACCATTTGGTAACGCCAATTTTAAATCCACGAATAATGGAACCAATGGTTTTTGATGGCGAACGAAATGGCGTGATATTTTGTTCGCGCGTTGGTTCGGGCGTTGGCATTGGTAGGGGCGAAAAATTTTTCGCCCCTACAATTTTCGTCCCAACATTTTTCGTCCCAACATTTTGAACCCCTACGAAATCATTCAATACGATTATCCCATGAATATGATCTGGCATAATGATATATTCATCCAATTGGGTTTGTGGAAAATGATTGGGTATTTCCAACCAACATTGGTTTGCAATTTTTCCAAATTCATTTAATCGCATTTCACCATTTAAAATTTCCCCAAATAAACATTCACGATTATATGTGCAAAGGGTAATAAAATAAATACCTGGTTGCGAATAATCGTATCCATGCAATCGTATGGAACGGCGATGATGGTTATTTGGATTGTATGTCATTCTTTCTTTCAATTATCTTTATTTTCTCCTCTATGAACCCTTATAATCAATATATTGAATTATCTATTTCTTTCCCGGAGAAGAACTAATTTTCATTTGATTTTTTAATTTTTCCATAATCCCATTTCTTGTAAAATTGCTTTCAGTTTTTCATCTGCTTTTTGTCGTTCTTCTTCCGCTTCTCGCAACTGAATCACCGCATCTTCGGGTGGCAGGGTATCGTCCTCGCCGTTTTGTGCCACGTATCGGCTGGGGCTCAGGTTGTAGTCGTTTCGGGCTGCTTCTTGGTTGGTGATAATTTTGCTGATGCCTTCCTCTTCTTTCCATTGAAGGTAAATATCGGCAATGCGGCTGATGCTTTCGTCAGGCAGATAGTTTTTCGGTCGGCCTTTTTCGAACAGATGAGCCGCATTGATGAGCAACAAATGTTCCTTTCGGTCGGCTGGTTTGGCTTTGTTGATTACCAGAATAATTCCCGGTGCTGTAGTGTTGTAGAAAAGATTTTCAGGTAACAGGATGACTGCTTCCACCAGATCTCTTTCGACAAATTCCTTGCGGATATCGCGTTCGCGATTGCTGCCGGCATTGCCACTTCCTCTTGAAACAGCGCCCGTATCGAGCACCACAGCCATTTTCCCGGCGTCGTTCAGCGAAGCAAACATGTGCTGAACCCAGCCCCAGTCGGCACTGTTGGAAGGCGGAAAACCAAAGACGAAACGGTTGTAGGGATCATTTTCATAAACCGTTTGAGAAAAATCCTGGTTCCACATGGGATTGGCCGTAACCAGGTCGAATTTCCGCAGGGCACCTGCCGACGTTAAAAAAGCCGGACGGTTCATGGTGTCGCCCAGTGCTATTTCGGCTTCCATATCGTGAATAAAAGCATTCATTTTTGCCATCGCATACGTAGCATGCAGAATTTCCTGCCCGTAAAATCGTACCGGTTCGAAGGAGGGATTATCGTCGAATTTTTCCTTGCTTCGCAAAAAAGCTTTGATGAGCAAGCCGCCTGAACCGCAGCAGGGATCATAAATTTCGTCCCCGGGTTTCGGATCGAGAATATACGACATCAAAACGGCTACTTCGCTGGGTGTATAAAACTCGCCGGCACTTTGTCCCGAACCTTCGGCAAATTTTCTGAGCAAATATTCGTAAGCCCGTCCCAAAATGTCGGGTTCCACATCGTCCAATCCCAATCGATATTTTCCAAGCACGTTGATAAGGTCTTTCAAAACTTCGTCGCTGATAATTCTTTGTCCGCCGGCTGTAGCATTAAAATCCACAATGTCGATGACGCTTTGAAGTTTGGGATTTTCTCTGGCAATTTTTCTCACCGCATTGGTCAAATACTCGCCCACGCCTGTAGTATGTTTAGCTATGGCTTCCCAACGGGTTTCGGGCGGCAGATAAAAACGCACAAGATTATGGTCGTTGGATAGAAATTGCTCCACTATTTCTCTGGAACCGTAATTTTGCGAAAGACGATTGATTTCGTCTTCGAATACGTCGGAAAGTCGTTTGAGGAAAATGAGCGGTAAAATGTAATCTTTGTATTTGGGGGCATCAATGGGTCCGCGAATTTTGCAGGCGGCTTCCCACAACCAGTTTTCGAGCGTTTTTACGTCAAGTCCGTTTTGATGAGTCATAAAATTTTTGTGTTTATTGCTTTTATTTAATGTTGCAGTTGTTTTTATGAAATTGAGGTATTGCTAAAAAGATAACAAATATAACGTTAAATTTTTAAAACAGACGAAGAAAAGGACAAACATTTTTTAGTTGAACATTTTCTATTTGTCATATCTTCCTGCCTGCGTAGCAGGTAAAAATAAAATCTCCGGATTTTTTAATTTTTAATAAGCTCATAAAATTCAATTTGGGTGGTGGATTTGTTGTGTTATTAAAGTGGTGGTAAATAAGGTTTGAATAAACCCACATTTATTTTCTCACGCAGACTTCCGGTGATTTTTATTGATTTTCTGCGTTTATCTGCGATATTTATCAGCAATCATCGGCGAGAGAGGTTTTTCTCATGCTGATTTACGCTGATTTTTTCCGCTGATTTTATGCCTCCACCGGCAATATCCTGTCATATTGCAAATCCGACAAAACGGTGTTTGAAGCAAACAAGCGACCTGAGCCGGTGAGCCGAACCAACGGTCAGCGTAGCTAAAAAGAAGTTGGCGTTAAAAAAATCTTTTCTGTTTGAGCGACGAAGGAGCGAGTTTAAAAGATTTTAGCCAACGAACGCCCATTTTTCTTGTGTGGGGTTTGTGGCAAATTTTCATCATTAAATATCTGAAAATAAATAATATAAATGTTTGCACAATTTTTTGTCATCTTCCGGGATATTTTTTGATAAACAATATCTCAGGGAGGAAATATTGTCCGGTATGTTAAAAATACAATGGGATTAACTTTTACAGCTAATCCCAAGGTCGGGGTCGGGGGGTGATGTTCCCCTCAACCGAAAGCAAACATACAATATAAATTTTTAAAATGCAAACAATTAACCAACTTTTTCAATTATTACTCAAAGATATTCAGGAGAAAATGAATGACGAATTCGATCGTAATTTCGAACGCAACACCTTCTTTGCCGAAGCATGGAACCCGAACAAACACAATTCCATTGGTTTGCTCATGATGCGGACATGCGCATTGCGCAAATCATTGCGTTCCGAAAAGATTGACATCTATTACATCTGGTTGCAGTCCTTACTTCCTTATACGGAACTTCACAACAGCAGAGGAACTTTTAATCGCATTAAAAGGAATTGAAATTGTGTTTTTGTCTCTGTACTGAGGTTTGTTATGCAACATAAACCAAGCATCTCTTTTGCTTGTTTTTTATTTCTCTTTTAAAATATCTCGAATTTCGGTCAGCAAAATTTCTTCTTTACTCGGTTGTGCTGTTGCTTCAGGGACAGGTTTTTCTTCTTTCTTTTTCAAGAAATTGTTGATACCTTTTATCAAAAGAAAAATCACAAAAGCCACAATCAGGAAATCAAAAGCAACTTGCAGAAAATTCCCATAATTTAATGTTACGGCAGGCGTTTGAACATCGTTCACCATCTCAGCCGGTTTTAAAACCAATTTCAAATCCGTAAAATTAAGGCCACTAATAAGCAATCCGATGGGAGGCATAATTACGTCGGCCACCAGAGAAGAAACAATTTTTCCAAAAGCACTTCCAATAATTACACCAATTGCCAAATCTATTACGCTGCCACGCATGGCAAATTCTTTAAACTCTTTCCAAAGCCTCATAATCTTTAAATTTAAAATGTTTGATAATGTGCAAAATTAAATTAAGAGGTTGACTAATCAAATTTTTAAGAAAAATTATTTTACTATTTCAAACAATTGGCAAGAAAATTCTGTTTTACTTCATAGAAATTATTGATTGGAATGATAAAACAAAGTAAAGATTTTTCTTTTCATTTGTCAGGAAAAATTCGTAATTTTGCAAAGTTTGATTATTTAATTATTTAAAATTCAAAAAATATGGTACATTACACTGAACTTGGATTAGTCAATTCAAGAGAGTTATTTAAAAAAGCAATTGAAGGAAAATACGCTATCCCGGCATTTAATTTCAACAACATGGAACAGCTGCAGGCTATCATTTCTGCTTGTGTAGAGACAAAATCGCCGGTAATTTTGCAGGTGTCGAGCGGTGCACGCAAATATGCCAACCAAACATTATTGCGCTATATGGCACAAGGAGCTGTTGAATATGCCAAAGAGCTGGGTTACAATATTCCCATTGTACTTCATTTGGATCACGGAGATACTTTTGAACTCTGCAAAAGCTGTATTGAATCAGGTTTTTCTTCGGTAATGATAGATGGTTCTCATCTCCCTTACGAAGAAAATATTGCTTTAACTAAAAAAGTTGTGGAATATGCCCATCAGTTTGATGTAACTGTTGAAGGAGAATTGGGTGTTTTAGCCGGTATTGAAGATGATGTTGTTGCCGAGCACCATACCTACACCGACCCGGATCAGGTAGTTGATTTTGTAACCCGCACCAATGTAGATTCACTAGCCATTTCCATAGGGACCTCACATGGGGCTACCAAATTTAAACCCGAACAGTGTACACGCGATGAAAACGGAATTTTGATTCCACCTCCATTGCGCTTTGATATATTGGAAGAGATAGAAAAACGAATTCCGGGTTTCCCCATCGTTTTACACGGCGCATCCTCCGTACCTCACGAATATGTGGAAAAAATCAACAAATATGGTGGCGCATTGAAAGACGCCATTGGTGTTCCCGAAGATCAGTTGCGTAGAGCAGCTACTTCTGCAGTGTGCAAAATCAATATTGATTCTGATGGTCGTCTGGCCATGACAGCAGCTGTTCGTGAAGTTTTTGCTACCAAGCCGGCAGAATTTGACCCAAGAAAATATCTGGGACCTGCACGCGATGAATTGAAAAAATTGTACATGCACAAAACGGTGAATGTACTAGGAAGTGCAGGAAAGGCCTGAAAACATGATATTTGATTAAATAATTTACCGATACTTTTTCTAAAAAAATCTAAGGAAAAAGTATCGGTTTATTTTATTTTTTCTTCCTCCACTTTGTTGCTTCCCTGAAGTTGGGTATTTAAAAAATATTCCAACTCTTCGGGTTTAACGTTGTGAGTCAAATTTCCATTGACCGCCCAAGATATATGACCTGTTTCTTCGGAAACTACAATAGCTACGGCATCAGTATGTTCGGTAATGCCCAGCGCCGCTCTATGTCTCAACCCTAACCTTTTTGGTATCGATTGGTTTTGAGAAACCGGAAGAATGCAGCCGGCAGCTTTTATGGTGTGCCGGGAAATTATCAACGCCCCATCGTGAAGCGGACTATTTTTAAAAAAAATGCTTTCTATTAATCTTGAATTGATTTTTGCTTCAATCAATTCACCCGACTGAACATAAAATTCCAAAGCATTCCTCCTTGTAATAACAATCAAACATCCGGTATTTGTTCTCGACATATTGCGACAAGCCAATACAACCTGCAACAAGTCAAAATCTGTTTCCTTTTTATCGTATTCTGATTCTCCAAAAATTTTTTTCATTTTCGATAAAAATCTGTTTTCTCTTTTAGTGCCAATTTGAGTAAAAAAACGTCGGATTTCATCTTGAAAAAGGACAATCAAAGCAAATGCTCCAACATTTACTACCGTATCCATAATTTCACCAAGCAACTGCATTTTAAAAACATACGACACAAAAAACCAACAAACAATAAATGTCAATATGCCGATAAAAATATTTATAGCCCCTGAATTTCTCAATAATTTGTAAATTTCATAAAGCAAAAAAGCAACAAGAAAAATATCGACAATATCTTTAAATTCAATCTGAAAAAACATAAATTCTTTTTTTAATCATTTATAAAAGTCGAAAAGTTTTGATACTGCTCAAATATCCGTATAGTTTGTAAAGCTTCTTTAACATCATGAACTCTCAAAATAGAGGCTCCGCCTATCAAAGATAGCATATTGGCTGCAATTGTTCCGGTTAAAGCCTCTTCGGGTGAAAGTCGAAGTAAATTGTAAATCATTGATTTTCTTGACAAACCAACTAATATCGGGGCGTTCAACTCTTTTAAATAATGCAGTTTATGCAACAATTCATAATTTTGTTCCAAAGTTTTGGCAAAACCAAAACCCGGATCAACTATCACATCTTTCACACCCAATAGATGAAGCTGAGCCAGACCTTTCTGTAAAAACGAAAAAACTTCAGAAACAACATTATTTTCATAATGCGTTAATGTTTGCATTGTTTGCGGAGTACCCCGCATGTGCATTAAAACATAAGCAACTCTCAAGTCGGCTACTGTTTCAAACATCAATTCGTCAAGTGTACCACCGCCTATATCGTTGATCATGGCAATATGAAAATTTTCAATTACATATCTGGCCACTTTTGATCGAAAAGTATCAACCGATAAAATAACATTTGGAAATTGTTTCAATATGATTTCTAATGCTCTCGACAGCCGTTTCAATTCTTCTTCTACCGAAACCGACTCAGCAGATGGACGACTTGAGTATGCTCCTACATCTACGATAGTACCTCCGTTACTTAAAATATTATCAACTGAAGTTAATATAGATTTCTCGCTCAAAAATCTACTACCCGTATAGAATGAATCGGGAGTAACATTCACAATCCCCATTACAACAGGAGAAGAAACATCAACCAAACGGCCGTTTAAATTTAAAAACATGAATTTTAAAAATTGTGGATTCGGAATCAACTACAAATTGCAAAAATAAGAAATTTAGCTGACGAACTTTTGATTTATCTTTAAAAAAAGAAAAAACTAAATGAAAATTATACGTTTTTTCTAAAAAAACAGTTAATAACAAAAGAATCGAGACAAATAACTTCAGGAAAAATATTTTTTTGGAACTTCATAACGAAAGTATTATTTAAAAAGTACTATATTTGCAAATAATTTGTTTTATAGATTCAGATAAGAACATAGAAGTTTTCAAAACAAATTAATATTACGACAAAATTTATAAATTTATAAATCGTTTATTCTGTTAAACATAGTTCAAAAAACAATTATTCAAAAAAAACCATGAGAGTAAAAGTCTTAATTAAAGTTTCGACATTCTGTTTAGCTCTTCTGTTTTTAGGTTGTGCGGGTCAATCAAACAAAGAAGGATACTCACGCGTAACGGGTTGGAAATACAATGATGAAAAGGGAGCCGGATTTGCTGTCAGAAAAGATTTTAAAACCAATGTACCTCCAGGTATGGTAGAAATAGAAGGAGGCTCATTCACAATAGGCGAAAAGGGAGAAGTGGTGAATGCTCCTCGAAACAGCCGAAGAAGGCGAATTACCGTGAGTTCATTCTACATGGATCAATACGAAATCAGAAATGTCGATTGGCGAGAATACACTCACTGGATGAATCTCGTTTTTGGAAAAACAGCTCCAAAATTGGTGGAAAAAACCTATCCAAATGGCAAAGTATGGCGGGAAGAGTTGGCTTACAATGAACCTTACATTGAACATTATTTTACACATCCTGCTTTCGATCAATATCCCATTGTGGGCGTTACTTGGGAACAGGCAATGGATTATTGCAGTTGGCGTACCGATCGGGTAAACGAATTGGCATTGGTTAAAGCAGGTATAATAGCACCACCCGATTTTGCCTCATTAAAAAATGAGACTAATTTTGATAACATTATTAACAATTTTGTTTTTAATACGCAAAAATATCTTAAACAAGCAAGCTATCAACCTCCGGTTGGGAAAAATCCAAAAAAAGACCTGACCGGCGAAATCAGAAAAGTGGATATGTCGGACGGTATTTTACTGGTTTCCGATTTTCGACTTCCAACTGAAGCCGAATGGGAATATGCTGCCTATGGGTTGAAAGCCGGCAAAGATGGATTTATTCCTGAAGGAAAAATTTACCCATGGAATGGGCACCAGGTACGTAATCCATCTCGCAAACAATTGGGTCAAATGATGGCTAATTTTGTTCGTGGACGTGGCGATATGATGGGAACGGCAGGTAGCCTGAACGATAGAGCTACCATCACGGCTCCCGTCAATTCATATTATCCCAACGATTTTGGACTTTACAACATGGCCGGCAATGTAAACGAATGGGTTCTTGATGTTTACCGCGCTACCAGTTTTGAAGATGTTGCCGAATACAATTCTTTTAGAGGAAATATGTATTTGACGCCTATTGTTGAAAAAGAAGATGAAGTGGGCAATAAAATTTTTAAAATCGACTCTTTGGGTAGAATTGCCACTACGGTGCTGGAAGGAGATGATGTGCGTAATTATAAGGATGGAGATCTTACTTCAAAAATTTCGACCGATTTTCAGCTTTATGCTGATTCTTCCGATATTGCAGCCATTACCAATATGAAAAAAATTGATCCTACAGATGTTTTGGCTCCTCAAATTTCCGACAAAACTAGAGTTTACAAAGGTGGTTCGTGGAAAGACCGAATATACTGGTTAAATCCTTC
>Ga0228535_1003301_pt1 | contig 12064 bp, 9 predicted proteins | sample SJ1metagenome_FD_168457 | JGI IMG/M metagenome (GOLD analysis project Ga0228535, IMG submission 168457) | Enriched culture of PCE-dechlorinating microbial communities from Ithaca, New York, USA - SJ1 | ecosystem: Engineered > Modeled > Simulated communities (microbial... > Unclassified | place... | reverse complement strand
CACGCTCCAAATGCAGCTTCTCCGCCGGATTCATGCATATTCTACCATGTTTCGGCGTTCCTTCCTATTCACTGGTCAGCTCCCGTGTGCAAATACGGATTTTTAAAAAAATTGACGATGGTCGTAGAAGGCTATGAGGCCTTCCATCTGGTTGTAGAAAGAAGTCTGCCTTCTGACTACCAAGGTCTGCTCAAACCAGGATGTAACCGTTTCCTTGCCTCGAAGACGAAGATATCCCTCTCTTTCTGTCAGATTGCAAAATCTTTCATCCAGTTTGCAGCGCAACATTTGATACATGGGACTCAGGACAGAATCATCAAAGTCATTACGTGAATTCTCTGGCTCCCAAGGCTGGCCAACATGGTTTTCTGCCTCTATTGTAATTGCGGGTTCTATTCCCCCTTGTGCAAGATAGAGCCAGTCGTCCTCTTTCCACACAACCTTTTGCAAGGCTGCATCCCTACCAAGAATGCAGCGTACCCTTGAAGGTAGGGGTCCTGCATACAGGTGGGCAAGATACCAAATCCCATAGTGGTCTTGGACCAACAAGCCGTGACCAGCTTTTTGCAGAGGATTCTTTGGGAAAAAACGGCTGGTTATGCCCGTCTGAGAAGGGTGGACTTCATACGGACCCCATAGAGCATGGCTTAGAGCCAATGTGACGGCATAATCATAGATGGTACCGCATTTAGCAGTCAAAAGGTAGTTGCCATTGCAGTAGTACAAATGGAATCCTTCTACCTTGCCCAAACCAAATCCTTTATAAATCAGGCAACTTTCCCCGATGAGAGTCTCCCGCTCTCGTTCGAACTCTTGCATCACAATACCGGCAAAGTGATCCTTGGCCGTACGATAATCCCAGCAGTTGCGTAAGTAGGAGGTTCGGCCGTCGGGGTGTAAGAAGAACAAAGAGTCTATCCCCCCGGTATCGAGATAGATGGGGTCGCTCCAGGGTCCTTCGATGCTGTTGCTGGCAACAAAATAGTTGTGCATATCTCTTGGACCGTCATACCCCCAATTACGCATGACCGTATACGTGAGATACAATTGCAGGTCTGCTTCACAATGGGAGAGATTGGGTGCCCAGACCCCTTCGGAACTCTGAACGCCTCGCAGGTCCAGCTTACTGGAACGCATAAGGGCGTGGCCGATCATATACCAATGGGCTAGGCCGCGCGAGTGGTAGAGAGCAATACCCAGAAACCACTCAAAATTATAATTTGCAATAAAATATTCCTCACCGAGTCGAAAAATGCAAGAGGCGAGGTTGAAGCCCGATATGATTGGATTATGAATACTACTCACCCTATAATCCCTAATAGATTCGAAAGAGAAACAACCAACGGAATGCTGACGATTGACAATAGGGTGGTTACTATGAACAACTGCGAGGCATAGATGCTGTCCTTGCCATATCGCAGGGCAAACATTGTGCAGGAAGCAGCCACCGGACAGGCAACGGCGATGATGATAACCAACAACATAACAGGATTGAGAGGAAGGAAACTAAAGACCAAGGCTACGGCCATGGGGACCAAGATCAGCTTGAAAGCCGATATAAGATAAATTCTTAGGTTCGTAAAACTCGATATCAGATTCGACTGAGCCAGCGTTGCCCCTGCGACCAGCATGGCAAGCGGAGTATTCATACTACCCACGCTATCGAGGGCGGAGACAAGAACCTGCGGAAGCTTGATTTTACCCACAAAGCAGATAACACCAAGAACTACTCCTATTATTGCAGGAGAAAAGAGATTTTTAGCCGTCTCCTTTATCCCACTTTTCCCAATCATCAGAATCACGCCATGCGTCCAGAAGAACAGGTAGAACACTGTTAGGTATCCAGTTAAGAAAAACACCCCTTCTCGACCGAACAACCCGTTGGCAAGAGGTATGCCGAAAAACCCGCAGTTTGAGTAGATGACACTCAGCCGCTCTATGACACTATTGGCTGACCGCTTCCTGACTACCAAATAGGCAATCACAATCTGAATAAGAAACGCCAGTATTGACAGTACAAAAGAGTAGCCCAGATTCACCAGTAACTCCCGGGAGTAGGAAATTTGATAGGAGACGAATATGACCGCAGGATTGATTACCTGTAACAGGAAGGTTGAAAGTCGCTTGGTCATTATCTCATCAAATAAACCCTTCCTGTAGCATACCACTCCCAAAATGAGGATCAAAAACATGATCCCAATCTTTTCCAACACGATGATCAGCATACATATTCCTTCTTTTTAGAACGTACAGCGGTTTTTTATCTCACCCTTGAGGTAGGAGAGCACGTTGTCAAATTCGATAACCGAGCGCCTGACCATTGCTTCCTTGGTTAAAAAGGCAACATGGGGGGTAAGAAGTGTCCGCTTAGCTTGCACCAAAGGATAGTCAGTTGCCAACGGCGGTTCGGTATCGAAGACATCCAAACCTGCGGCCGCAAGTTTTCCTGCATTGAGCTGCTCGGCAAGCGCAACAGAATCAACGATTGGCCCTCGAGCACAGTTGATGAAAATTGCATCCTGTTTCATCAAAGAAAGTCGTTCCTTGTTCAAAAAGCCTTTCGTCTGGGGAGTGTTGGGTAAGTGAAGGCTTACAATATCACTCTCACTGAGCAAGGTTTCCAAGCCGGGATAAACAATACCGTTCTTTTCATGTTCTTTGTTGACGGTTCTCGAATAGGCCAGTACCTTGGCCCCGAAAGCCTGAAACAGTCTCGCTGTCTGATACCCAATCCGTCCACAGCCGATGATACCGACCGTCTTATCCCCAATTTCGGATCCCATCAGGCCGGCACTGGTTCTACCACTCCTGACCGCAATATCTCCATCACCGATCTTCCTGAGTAAAGAAAGCGTTAGCCCAATTACCAGCTCGGAGACGGCTCGGTCGGAATACCCAGCACAATTGCACACCTCAACACCCTGTTCCTTGCAAGCGGCAAGCCCCACATGGTCTATGCCGGTAAAAGCAACGGCAATCATGCGTAAGGTCTTGCTCGCACGAACAACCTCATTAGGATACGGGTTGTTGGCGATCATGACAATTTCCTGGTCTTTCGACCGCTCAATCAACTCTTTGATATCCGTTGTTTTTGTGTTATAGTATCGGAATTGATGGCCGAGAACTTCCACTTTCTTTCCAAACTCCCCAACCAAGGATTCACTGATTCCAATAGGTTCCAACAAGCTGATCTGCATAGTCATTCCTCCACTAAGATATTGTTTCACGTAATATGATTGAGTCATAAGCTCCAAGCTTGACGAGCGTAATCAACAGCTCGCCTTGCTCATACTGTCCATGCACCTCTGTCCCCATAAGCGAAACCACAGTTTTCGGCTTGCTGGGATAGGGAATTTTTAAAACTATCGGACCTACATCGAAAGGTTCGCCAACCTGGTTCCCATGCCACCCACTGCTGTTCACCAGATGCAATACAAGCGTACCGTTTTGGTTCCTGCTCATTGAAAGCTCTACGCAAGCAGGCATAGAGACTGCAAATGTCTTCAGCTTTGCCCAAGTGAAGAAGATGTCATGGACCATCAGGCGTAGGCTAAAGACGCCTGTTCGAGCATAGAACGAAAGAGGATACCATGGCAGATAGAGACTCTGGCCTTTTCCGTAGCGTTGCTGAATCATCCCGCTTTCAAGCGATATCGAGGGATAGAAGCAACGTTCAGGCGGTCCGTAGGGGTGCGGGGGGATATAGGAGAGCAAAGAATCGGCATTCGCCTCCTTTTGGACATGCACAAAGTACTCTCCCACAGGAAGGACCTCGATGTCGCAGAGACTGGGGAAGAACGCAGCCTTCTCCGCTTCTTTCACCAGAAAGAGTGATGAGGTGGCATCCACTTCAATGTCATGTATCTGTCGTATTCCAAGAGAAGCAAGCAGGGGCTTCTTTCTTTTTCCCTGTACAGCATCAAAGAACCCTGTTCTGCCAGTAGCAAGCAAGCGCCCGCCGCCTTGCACATACACATCAAGCAGATCAGCTTCAGTCTTCTTGAGATTCCAACTATCGCATAGAATGATAAGCGAGTACGATTGCAAATCAAGGGTCAGGAGTTTCTCTTCTGTAGCCTCGGCAAACAGGATATGAAACTCGGTCAAGAGTGTTATCCAGCCCTTCTCCTCCTCACTGAATACCCATCCATTAGTTCGACGCAACAAGACCTGTGCCACAGGTTCGGTATTGTCAAAAAATTGGCTGTAGTGTGCATGCAAGGCAAATACATCTTTCACCTTCCCTAGAGCGCTTCGGTCCTCCAGTGTATCGAGCCTTCCCATGCAGTAATAATCAAGGCTCCCTCCCTGGGCAAGGGTCTGGTAGAGACGCAACTGATGCAGGGCGGGAGGAACACTAACATGCCGATGGGCAAACCCAAGAAAACTGACATCGGCATTGGAGAGAATTCTCTTCTGCTGTCGTGTTCGACAGTTGCTCGCCGCATGGTACGCGAAGTCAATCGGACATTGATTGATCTCGCTTGCGACCTCCCGACGATCGAAATCAAGCCCGTCCAAGCAGAGGTCTTCCTTGGATAGAGGTTTCAGCACCTGTTTAAGCTTTGCCCGGTATGCACTGATGACCTCTTGTTGGAATGCCAGGTATTGGTGGTAGATTGGGTCTGAGAGCTCTATTTGTTTAGGAATCAAGGCGTCGGCATATATCCTAAAGGCTTCTTGGCAAGAGTTGCAATGACAGAATCCATACTCCTTATGGCTATAGTCTTGGGTCTGGAAGCCTCCCATATTGCAGTAGATGCCATCAAAAGGAATGGTAGTGAACAGCTCTTTGAGTATTTTCAGTGCATACTCTCTCTGATATGCTCCATTGATGCATGTCTGGGCGAATCCGTTGTAAAGCATAGGCTTTCCCTCTTTGCTGCGATACAACCACTCTGGATATTCCTCACCGATTTTCTCGGGAACCTTGGAGAAATCGGTTCGGGCAAGCACCTTCAAGCCTCGATTGTGAAGCTCATCCACCAGGTTTCCCAGAATCTGTGGCTTGATAAGATATGGGTTTCTTGTATGGTACGGCAACTCAGTCTCATAACTGGCACTGATGCCTGCGGCATTGACCAGTACTACGGTTGCCCCAAAGGCAACAAGGTCTTGAGCATACCTGATAGGATCAAGATCCAAAAAATCCGGCTCCCGAAGGTTGGTCTGTACCAGACGCCACGGCATCTCACTCCACCAAGACATACTCACCTCTTTGTGCTTTTGCAAGATACTCTCGGGCAAGGACGCTCTCCCATTTCGCTGCATCAGTGAACTGTCGGAAGTCTATATATGAACAGAGTCTGGCAAACCGCTGGGGTCGGTAGCAGGTATGCATTGCATGGGCATACTGTTCCCAGAGGCTGGAGGCTGTTTCAAGCAGGGCAAAAAGGTTTTCCTCCCCACTCTTTCCAATAATGGCACAACCAAGCCGATAGGCTGCCTCAATCTTGCAGGCATAGTAGTGACCCAACAACCCTAGGCTGTGGATATCCATGGTCATCTCCCACACATCATCATCCTCTTTGGACGATTTCAAGATTGGGTTGGTATACTCAAGCACCTTTGTAGCATGGTACTCAAGCTCATGAGCGATGTCCATGGCACAAAGCATGCCGACTGGTCTCTCTTGCTGAATGATCGATGCCTGAATGCTCAAGCAATTCGAACCGGGCATGCTTGGACACTCAAGGAAATCGATGATGTCCTCAAAAGCCAGCTTACCGATGGGTGGGTGGATGAACTTGCAGCACCCCTCCACATACCACTGGAAATCCCAATCATGCCAGTGCAACATGGTCACCAGGTTCAGCATGGATGAAGCCTCTTCAAGCATAGAGAAGTACTGCTCATCCAAGGAAGGATGGTGAAAGAGAAACTGCCTGACAAACTCCTTTTTAGGAAGGGTAGGGTCATAGGAGAGCTGACCGAACAAGGCGAGCTTGAGCCAATGCTTGTGGATATACAACTCACCTCCTCCATGTTTGCTTGCTGTTTCCCAACCCCAGCTGTATCCATCGCTTCCAAGGTAGAAGCCTTCAATATCCCGGGCAGGCAGATGACTGATAAACATTTTTGCATAGTCATAATTCGCCCAACGGTGCAGATAGTAGTCGTCGTCGCGCAAAGTAAGAAAGAGTTTAAAATTGGAGGGGTTTTCATTTTTGAACTGCTCAAGAAACTTTGGCTCTGGATGGCTGTGCAGGTGGGCATTGGTATACTTGAAACTCAGCGCAAAGGAGTGTGGATAATCTCGGTAAAGTATCTCTATGATAGAGGAAGCAGCCCAATGGGTACGATGAATCAGAACAAATCGACGTTTTGGGTGGGTATTCAAATAGGTTCGCACAGCCTGGGTGTACGTTTCAAAGAGGTAGGCAACATCGTCTTTGGCGTTGCCACTCATCCGCTCTCCTGCGGTAAAACCGAAGCCTGCAAGAGCGGGATAGCTTTCCATTAAGGAGGTCATTGCAGAACGCAGATAAGCTTTGGTTGTTTCATTCTTCAAATCGCTAGAGATGCCATAGATTTTAGATTCCGCACCGAAAATAAAAATATTCCATGTGAAGAGATAAACAGCGATGCAACGATCCTTGGCATAGGAAATCACACGATTGAAAAATTTAATTTTTTCTTCAATAGTCAGCTTCTTGATTGTGACAAGTTTGCTTTCCATATCAGGAGTATAGAGCGTATCACCACTCATCGAGGGTTTGGGTGCAAGAGTTGAACACTTCACATCCGACAGGCTCATCCGCTCAAAACCCTTGGCTACCACCAAGGAGGGAAAGGGAGACAGGGACCAAAGTGAGAGTAAATTATATTTGTTCTCTGCCATGGTATCGAGATACTCCTCCCAGAAGGAGAAATCCCAGATTTTTTGAAGTGAATGGAATGCAATATCGGATGCATCGCTGTAAGATGGTGTTCTGGCATCAAGTGGGATGTTGTATTTAATCCCACGCTGCTTGATGTACGGTTTTCGAATGCAGTCTGATTGAGCATCGTCTGCTCGTAAATCAAGCAGAGCATAAAGAAATCCTGCATCAGTGCTGGAGAAAAGGGTGATAGTTTGACCTACTACCCTCCTCTCATATTCTTGGTCTGCAAGATCTGCCTTGCAATCCAATACAATTCGATTGAAAGAGCACCCCTTCCTTACGTAGTGCTCACATAGACAGGCCAAACCGAACTCCATAGGTGGGGTGATGGTTGTTTTTGTTATGAGGATGAAGGGATAGCTCTCCATACATCCTATCCTTTTTTCAGGCGAAGCAGCGTCTCATCCTCAGGCATACCAAGATTCTTGTAGTGCTGGGTCCGTACCTTGATGTCTTCTTCAAGCTGGTTGCGGGCAAACTTGATTACATCCTCAGCAACCTCAATGGGAATTACCAATACTCCGTCATCATCAGCACAAATAATGTCACCCGGTCGTACGGTTACTCCGGCACAAACCACCGGTACATCCACAGCACCCCACTCGACACGACCATAGGCATGGGTAAAGGTCCGCCTGGTGCAAAAAACCGGTGCTTTCTCAACGTTGGCTTCATATGAGTCGCGACAGCCTCCATCGATGATGGCGCCTTCAATACCCCGCTCCATCATGGTCAAGGCAATTTCCGAACCCCAGACGCCACCACGTACTCCAGCCATATCGATGCAGATGACCATGTCCTTGGCATTTTCCTTGGTTACGGTATCAACAAACTGATAGATGTTTTCACATTCTGCCTGCAGCTCATCACACCACTGTTGGACGGTCTCGCATGCAACCACCTTATCCCGCTTTGGTACAAGCTTAACCGTGTGCGCGAACCCTTTGAACTCGATGCCAGGCCGAATGGGGCGCATTAATTCATGCATGGTACCCTTGTCGACCAATCCCAAGGCATCCATGGCATCACTGAGATCTGCACAGCGGTACTTTCTGATTTCCTTCAACAATTCAGACTTTGTCATTCTTTTTCTCCTCATTTATCCTTTGACAGAACCGGCCGTGAGGCCTTCAATGAAATTCCTATTGAATATGAGATACACCGTAATCATGGGAAGCAGGGCGATGGAAGAACCTGCGAGCATCAGATTCCACGAGGTTGCCGCCTCCCCACTGGACTTCAACTCCATGATGCCGACTATCAGGGGCATGCGCTTGGGGTTGGAGAGTGTAAACACCAAGGGCATGAGATAATCATTCCAACTATGCCGGAACTCCAAAATTGCAATGGTCGCAATCAGCGGTTTGAGCAACGGCAGAATCATGGTGTGGTAGATTTGGAAAAATGAGCAACCATCCAGCATTGCAGATTCATCAATTTCGCGATTTATTGTCCTGATATAAGCTCGTGCAATGAACAGGTTGGTGACATTCAATCCAAACACACGGATTATGATGACTCCCCACAGAGACTTGTTTATACCGAAAAATTTGGCAATTACAAAGACAGGATACAAGGTCAGACTTCCAAGCGATACAAACATCGAGGAGACTACCAAGGTGAAAATGAGATCCTTCCCCTTGAAATGGCCACGCTCAAAGACATAGCCGGCAATAGTAGAGCTGATGATGGTTCCTAATACGATGCTGCCTGACATGAAGAGAGAGTTCAAGGTGTACTGCGAGAAGTTTGCCATCTTCCAGGCTTGGACATAGTTATCCAACACAAACTTTCGCGGAAAGAGTCTGTTGCCCTCAGTCAGCAGTTCCATATTCCCCTTGAACGATCCAAGCAGAGTATAGAGTACGGGGAAAATGGCAATGATAAAAATCAACGTCAACACAGCATAGATGAAGAGTGTGGACAGAGAACGCTGCAGTATATGTTTTTTCATCACATTCCTCCTAGTCAAAACTGTGCCCTAGCTTTTTGCTGCTCTTTAGATAAATCAGCGAAACTAGAGCCAGCACAATTCCGGTAATGAGCGCCATTGCTGAAGCAAAGCCAACGGAAACGGTTCTCCCGTCATAGCCGAAGAAGTACTTGAAAACATACGTCATGACAACTTCGGTCTGCCCTGCCGGCTGGCCGTTGGTGGAGGCTAGAATCAAATCAGCCATCTTCAGGCTTCCTACGATAGCCATCAGAACTACGACTTGGAAAGTCGGGCCGATCATCGGCAGTGTAATGTAGAAGAATTTCTTCACACTGGAGATACCATCGATATCGGCACTCTCATACAGCTCCTTGGGAACGCTCTGCAGAGCCATCAGGAAGAAAATCATGTTGATTCCGTAGTTATTCCAAACAGAAGCAGTACCCAGGACAAACATTGCCGACCATTTTCGGCTGAACCAGCTTATGGGGCGGGCGATTAAACCAACGTTGAGCAACATCTCATTGATGATGCCGTTGAATGAGGCAAACATCAAACTGAAAATCAAGCCTGTGATTGCTGTGCTGATGATGGCAGGGAGGAACAACATAACCCGGAAAAACCCGGTACCCCGCAAGTTTTTATTCAAAAAAACGGCCAATAGGAGGGCAAGGGGGATTTCCACGGCCAGTTTGCCGAAGGAGAGGATGAATGCATTACCCAAGGATTTCCAGTAAGGAAGGTCTCGGGTAAAGATACGAACAAAATTGTCCATACCAATCCAGGTTTCCATAAACCCGTTGGATTGGTAGAAAGAGTATCTGAGAATATAGAGAATCGGAACGTAGGTGAAGAGGAAGAACCCAAACAACATGGGAGCAATCATAATGACCGCTTGTACTGAGTTGGGGTCGAGTTTTGATTTAGGTAGTGTCTTTACTCTCATACATGCTCCTTGTGGGGAAGCTTCAAGCCTTGGGCCCTGAGTATGTGCTGAAGGTTGGAAATGGATACCTTCTGTGGCGCACAGGATTCTTTGATTGCCAAAGCTGCACCTACTCCGGCTCCTTGACCAGTCATCATGCATAACGATATGGCTCGTACTCCGCTTTCAGCTACATGATCTGAGCTGAGGCAGCGTCCTGCCACCAACAGGTTGTCAACGTTTTTAGGAATCAGAGAACGGTAGGGAATCTCAAATGTCCTATCCCCAACCACCGGTTCATAGATATGACCATGGTAGCCTTTACCCTGCACCGAGCCATCTCCATCCATATTTGCATCGGGGGCGAGCATGTCATAGAAGCGGGGGAACACAGCAATAACATCGTCAAAATGGCGATTGCTCTCCATATCCTCGATGGTCAAGGTATATACGCCATGAATGCGCCTGCTGTCACGGAAACCGATTTCCGGGGCAATGGAAGCGATTTCAATATTTTTCAGCTCTTCATGGGTTTTCTTCAAGTAACGATAGATATCGTATACATAGGTCCTGCACTCAAGCTCTCCTTTTGAAAGGTCCTGGACATCAGTAGGGTCCAAGCCATAGGCACAGGAATAATTCACATAGGAGATAAGACCCCCATAGGTGAGTCGTCCAAAGGGAAGGTCCTGTCGTTTGCAGGCCAGTCCTGTTTTCCCTGTACGATAGGCAATCTTGAATGCTCTTCCAATCTCAGACAGTCCATCACGGCCATCCTGCAAAAGGGCTGTAGTGTCAGCTCCACTGAGTCGCAACGAGACAGTCCCCGGTTGGCATAAGCCATCCTGCTGCCTACCTTGGTCAAATCCTACTCCAGCAGCAAAAGCCACATCCGCATCACCGGTGGTGTCAATGTATTGTTTTGCCTGGATTGCCATCGGACCTTTCTTAGTTTGGATGATGACAGCCTCGATATGGAATTCGTCCATCAGAACTTCGTTCACAAATGCGTGGAAGAGGATTTTCACCCCCGATTCCTGCATAAACCTATCCAGAAATAGCTTAAGATATTCACTGCTGAAGGCCTTCTGGTTATATACACGTGCATTATCGTTGCCATACTCTGTATAACATCGCTGCTCAATTTCCGCATAGATTCCTTCTGACTTGAACGGGGTGTTGTGCAAGAAATAGTTGCAGTTCTCTACATAGCAAGCAGTAATATTTCCTCCAAGAAAGGCGCGTTTCTCCAACAGAACAACATCCAGACCTTCTCTTGCCGCCGATACAGCAGCACCGATACCAGCAGGACCGCCACCGATGACCAAGATATCGCAGGTCCTCAAGAGAGGAATTTCCGCCGCTTTCCGTATAAGTGCCATAGGCCCTCCATTATTGAGGCATTCCCAACCTTACAGTTGGGAATGCCACTACACTACAAACATATTGCTTACTTACTTCTCTGAGCAGTGACGCCCGGAGCCAAGGTGTACAGGTTCAGCTTCTCAGCAGGAAGCTTCGAAAGTGCTGCATTGTAACGCTTATCTACATCAGCCATTCTTGCCTTCACATCATCAAGACTGGGATTGGTCCACATATTCACGATAACTTCACGGTAGGACGGACCTTCAAGCTGTATCAATGTATCGGGTACAGGAGGCATTGCAAAAACTTCGGTGAACATTGCAAATTCTTTCCAACCTTTGAGGGAGGGTTCCTTCTTGGCCATTGCGATAGCTTCACTGCGGATGGGAATATACAGTCCTTCTTCGTACATGGCTGCAGCATTCTCATCGGCATAGAAGAATTCAAGAACCTTCAGGACCTTCTCAGGATGCTTTCGGGCGTTGACTCCGACACACAACAGATTGGTGGGGTTGCCAAAGCGCTTGTAGGTAACCTGATTTGCGCTGAAAGCAGGAACGTCGATGACGGCCCAATCGAAATTGGCTGGGAACTGCTTGGTATAGACTGCACAGTCAAAGCTTGCAGCACCGATCATACCAATACGACCTGCGGCAAACTGGGCACGAATTCCATCACCATCAAGAACTTCAAAACCGGGGAACACAGAACCATCGTTCACCATCTGGTCGATTGCCTCAATCAAGGGATTATAGGCTGAGTAGTCAAACTGCTTTGCATTCCAGTCATACCCATAGTGCCCGATATTCTGTCCGTTAGGCATGGTATAGAAGCTGCTGATTGTCCACAGGGTGCTGGAAAGACCGAGTCCGTAGGCTTTTCCACCGGACCTCTCGGTGATGATCTTTGCAACCCTGCGTACATCTGCCCATGTCTTGGGATAGTCTTTCTCTG
>Ga0228535_1003297_pt1 | contig 12081 bp, 8 predicted proteins | sample SJ1metagenome_FD_168457 | JGI IMG/M metagenome (GOLD analysis project Ga0228535, IMG submission 168457) | Enriched culture of PCE-dechlorinating microbial communities from Ithaca, New York, USA - SJ1 | ecosystem: Engineered > Modeled > Simulated communities (microbial... > Unclassified | place... | reverse complement strand
TTCGTGGCGGCGATGGGACTCTCCAAGATCGGCTTCCTCATCGCCATCACCATCATCTACCTGATCCTGGGCATGCTGCTGGACATGTTCGGCATGCTCATCCTGACCATTCCCTTCTTCTTCCCGCTGGTGCAGCACTACGGCATCGACCCCATCTGGTTCGGCACCTACGCGGTCATCATGTGCGAGATCGGCCTGCTGACCCCGCCCGTGGGCGTGAACGTGTTCGTCATGCACGACATGGCCCCGGACATCCCGCTCAAGACCATCTTCAAGGGCATCATGCCCTTCGCGGCCCTGAACATGGTCTGCGTGGCCCTGCTGGAGGTCTTCCCCAACCTGGCCACCTGGCTTCCCCACAAGATACTGTAGGACGGCTCACCCCAGCCGACTCCGAACCGCGGCGGCCGTCCCCCCCAAGGGCGGCCGCCGCCTTCGTTTGTCCGATCCGGAGTCCGGGGAGCGCCCGGCTAGAGCATGTTCACCGGGTCGAGATCCAGGGCCGCGCGCAGGTCGCCGGGGCCGGCGAGGGCGTCGCGGATGGCGGCGTAGATGGCCCGGACCGCGTTCCAGTCCTGGGCCTTGAGCAGGCACTGGTAGCGCTTGCGGCCCCGCAGCATGGGCAGGGGCGCGGGGGACGGTCCCAGCACGCGCACCGCGTGCTCCTTGCCCAGGGGACCGAGCATCCGGGCCAGGGCCATGACCCGCTCCCGGCCCTGCTCCAGGTCCGCGGGATGGGAGATGCGCACCAGTCCCAGCCGGGAGAACGGCGGGTAGGCGAAACGTTTGCGCTTCTCCAGCTCGGCCGCGTAGAACCCGCGGTAGTCGCCGGAGAGCACGAAATTCCAGCAGTAGTGCTCCGGGTTGCGGGTCTGGATGAGCACCCGGCCGGGCTTGCCGCCCCGGCCCGCCCGGCCCGAGACCTGCACCAGGAGCTGGAAGGTCCGCTCCGCGGCGCGGTAGTCGGGCAGGTTCAGGCCGATGTCCCCGTCCGCCACCACCACCAGGGTCACGTCCGGGAAATGGTGCCCCTTGGACAGCATCTGGGTGCCCACCAGGACCTGGGCCCTGCCCGCGGCGAAGTCCGCCAGGATCTCCTCCAGGCGGCCGGGCCGGCGGGTGGAGTCCCGGTCCAGGCGCAGCACCCCGGTGCCGGGGGGCAGGGCCGCGGCCAGGGCCTCGGCCACCTGCTCGGTGCCCTGGCCCATGGGCAGGTAGGCGGCCCCGCCGCAGGCGGGGCACACCCGGGGAAAGGGCTCGGCCCGGCCGCAGTAGTGGCACACCAGCCGCTCCCGGGCCTTGTGGAAGGTCAGGCCGATGTCGCAGTCCGGGCACTTGGCCACGGCCGCGCAGCCCTGGCAGTACATGAGCGGCGCATAGCCCCGCCGGTTGAGCAGGACGACGGCCTGGTCCCCGTCCGCCACCGTCCGGCGCAGGGCCTCGGCGGTCTGCGGGGCCAGGGGCCCCAGGTCCGCGGGCAGGCCCCGGATGTCCACCAGGGACACCTCCGGCAGCCGGCTCCCGGCCACCCGGCCGGGCAGCTCCACCCGGGCCAGGTCCCCGCGCTCCGCGGCGTAGAAGGTCTTGAGGTCGGGCGTGGCCGAGCCCAGCACCAGGAGCGCGCCCGATTCCCGGGCCCGGAACCAGGCCACCTCCTTGGCCGAATAGGGGAGCCGCTCCTCCTGCTTGAAGGACCCGTCGTGCTCCTCGTCCAGCACGATGAGCCCCAGGTCGGCCAGGGGCAGGAACAGGGCCGAGCGCGCGCCCACCACCAGGTGCGGGCCGGGCCGGCCGGCCAGGTCCCGGAACAGGGCCTCCCGCCGGGCCGGGGCCTGGTAGCCGTGGAACAGCCGCACCTCGCGGCCGGGGAAGCGCCGGCGCGCGGCCCGGGCCAGGTTCACGGCCAGGGCCACCTCCGGGGCCAGGAGCAGCACCGAGCGGCCCGCGGCCAGGGCCTGCTCCGCCAGGCGGAGATAGACCAGGGTCTTGCCCGAGCCGGTGACCCCGAAGAGCAGCCGGGGCCGGGCGCGGTCCCGGGCCAGGGCCGCGCCCAGGTCCTCCAGGGCCGCGGCCTGGGCCGGGGTGGGCGCGAGCTCCCCCTCCTCCGCCCCGTTCTCGGGCGGCAGGGGTCCCACGGCCGCGTCCGGCTCCCCGTCCGCGGCCGCGAGCCGCACCAGGCCCCGGGTGAGCAGGGTGCGCAGGGGCGCGGACCAGGCGGCCGCGGGCGGCGTGAGCCCGGCCAGGAGCGCGCGCCGCGGGGTGCGGCCGTGCTCGAACAGGTATTCCAGGATCTCGGTCTGGCGGCCGGCCCCGGGCCGCACCGCCCAGGGCGGGTCCGCGGCCAGCTCCAGCACCTGGGCCGCGGGTCCGGTCTGGGTCTTGGGAACCACCCCCACCTGGCCCTGCTCCCAGGCGGCCCACAGCGCGGCCAGGCGCTCCGGCGGGAGGGCGCGCAGGCCGGCCGGGGTCAGGCGAGCCGGGAAGTCCGGGGCGTACACCCGGAAGGTGAGCCGGGCGGAGCGCAGGCCCGCGGGAAGCAGGGACTCCAGGATGCGGCCCACGGGCTCCATCTGCCGGCGGGAGAGCTCGGCCACCAGGCGCAGGTAGGCCGCGTCCAGGAGCGGCGCGACCTCGGCCGGCCACAGGAGGTCCTTGAGCTGCACCCCCTCCGGGGCCGTTTCCGTCGGCGCCAGGAGCACCCCCATGCGCACCGACCGGCCCAGGGGCACCAGCACCCGCAGCCCGGGCCGCAGGACGTCCGCGCCCATCCAGGCCGGGACCCCGTAGGTCAGCGCCTCATAGGGCGGCGAGGGAATGGCGATGGACCACATGGTCACGGGAAGATTCATGTCTCCGGTGGGAATGGGGGGACACCATGCTCAATCATCCGGGAAAATGCAGACACGCCATGGACCACCCGTACAATTGAGCATGGCGTCCCCCCATTCCTGGTTCCAGAAAAAGCCCCCCGGCCGGCGTCCGCCGGGCGGGGGGCCATGCCTTCCAAATGCGCGCCCTCTAGAGGAGCTTGCAGGACAGGAGCGTCTGCAGCCGCACCACCAGGTCGTAGCGCAGCTCCTCGTCCTGGAGCGCGAAATAGATGTTGGCGGTGAGGTACTCGGCCCAGTCGCCGGCGTCGAAGCGCTGCCCGCGCAGCTTGACCGCCAGGAGCCCCCGGTCGTGGGCCAGCCGCTCCAGGGCGTCGGTGAGCTGGATCTCGCCTCCCACCCCGGGCTTGACCTCCTCCAGGAGTTCGAAAATCTCCGGGGTGAGCACGTAGCGGCCCACGATGGCCATGCGCGAGGGGGCCTCGGTCACCCGGGGCTTCTCCACCAGTCCCTTGACCCGGAAGATGCCCGGGGCGAACTCCTCGCCGTCGATGATGCCGTAGCGGCTCACCTTGTCCGGGGGCACCTCCACCACGCCCACCACCGGGCGCTTCTCGGCCTGGGCCACGTCCACCAGCTGCTTGATGCCCGGCTCCATGCCGAACATGAGGTCGTCGCCCACCATCACCGCGAAGGTGTCGTTCTTGCACACCTCCTTGGCCATGAGCACCGCGTGCCCCAGGCCGAGCTGCTGCTTCTGGCGAACGGTGATGATGTTGACCATCTCGGCCACGGCCCGCACCTCCTTGAGGAGGTCGGTCTTCTTGGCCCGCTCCAACACATTCTCCAGCACCAGGTTGTAGTCGAAATGGTCCTCGATGATCCGCTTCTCGCGGTTGGTGACCAGGACCACGTGGGTGAGGCCGGTGTTCATGGCCTCCTCGACCACATACTGGATGACCGGCTTCTTGTAGACCGGCAGCATCTCCTTGGGGATGTTCTTGGTGGCCGGAAGGGAGCGCGTGCCCCATCCCGCCACCGGAATCACCACCTTGCGTATCTCCATGCTGGGCTCCTTGTCCCTTGTCTCCGCAGACGTCCCGAGAGTATCATTCCTGGGGATTAGCGCAAGTGCGCCTCCAGGACCCCGCACAGCTCCGCGGCCAGGGACCTGACCTGGGCCGCGTCCTGCCCCTCCACCATGACCCGGGCCACGGACTCGGTGCCGGAGTAGCGCAGCAGCACCCGGCCCTTGCCGGCCAGGGCGGCCTCGGCCGCGCGCACCGCCTCCTGCACCGCGGGAACCTGGTCGAAGGGCACCTTGCGCTCCACGTGCACGTTCTCCAGCACCTGGGGGAAGGGCTCGATGAGGTGGGCCAGCTCGGACAGGGGCCGGCCCCGCTCCACCATGATGCGCAGAAGCTGCAACGCGGCCAGGATGCCGTCGCCGGTGGTGGAGTGGCGCATGAAGATGAGGTGCCCGGACTGCTCGCCGCCCAGCATGGCCCCGGTCTTGCGCATGGCCTCCACCACGTAGCGGTCGCCCACCGGGGTGCGGATGAGCCGGCCCCCGGCCTCGCGCATGAAGACCTCCAGGGCCATGTTGCTCATGACCGTGGCCACCAGGGTGCGGTCGGGCAGCTCGCCGCGCTCCAGCATGTCCTTGGCGCACAGGGCCATGATCTGGTCCCCGTCCAGGATGCGGCCGGCCTCGTCGGTGACGATGACCCGGTCGCCGTCCCCGTCCAGGGCGATGCCGATGTCGCAGCGCTCGTTCCGGGCCAGGGCCGCCACCATCTCCGGGTACAGGGACCCGCACTTGGCGTTGATGTTCACCCCGTCCGGCTCCACGCCCATGCGCACCACCTTGGCGCCCAGCTCCTCGAAGGTGGTGGGGGCCACCCGGTAGGTGGCCCCGTTGGCGCAGTCCAGGGCGATGCGCATGCCGTCCAGGGAGAGGTGGCCGGGGAAGGTGTGCTTGAGGGACACGATGTAGCGGCCCGAGCTGTCGCCGATGCGGAAGGCCTTGCCCACCTGCTCCGGGGCCGGGTAGTCCCACTGGGCCGCGGGGTCCAGCACCTGCTCGGCGATGGCGTCCTCCACCGCGTCCGGGAGCTTGAAGCCCTGGGAGTCGAAGAACTTGATGCCGTTGTCCAGGAAGGGGTTGTGCGAGGCGGAGATGACCACCCCCAGGTCGCAGCGCATGTTGCGGGTCAGGAAGGAGATGGCCGGGGTGGGCAGGGGGCCCACCAAGTACACGTCCATGCCCGCGGCGCAGAACCCGGAGGTGAGCGCGGTCTCGAAGATGTAGCCCGAGATGCGGGTGTCCTTGCCGATGAGCACCCGGTGCCGCTTCTTGCCGTTGCGGAAATGCTGCCCCGCGGCCAGGCCCAGGCGCAGGGCCAGCTCCGGGAGCATGGGGAAGATGTTCACCTGGCCGCGCAGGCCGTCGGTGCCGAAGATGCGTTTGGTCATGGAGTGTCAGTTCCTCGCCTTGCGGTCGTTTTCCACCGTCACCTCCACCTCCTCCGGGACCGCCTTGAGCAGGGTCACGCCCGGGGGCAGGCGGAGATGGCAGGCCAGAACCCTCCGGCCGGCGGTGGCGTTGTGTTCCAGGATCACATACGCGCCGAGCTTCTCCTTGAAGTCCGGCTCGCGCAACAGGGTCACCGGGGTCTCCACGTAGGCCTGCACCGAGGACGGCCGCACCGAGACCCCGGCCGCGGGCTTGGGCAGGACCTCCACGGGCAGCCGGACCCAGACGTCCTTGGCCTTGATGCCGAAGTTCAGCACCACCCGGACCTTGGCCGGGTCGGCGCGGACCTCGGCGGGCAGGGCCAGGGCCGCATCCGCGCCCACGGTGCCGGGCTGGGTGGAGTTCACCGACACCGCCAGGGTCTGCACCCGCTCCAGGCGGTCCAGGACCTTGGCCGGGCCGCGCAGGGACACCTCGGGCGGGAAGGAGGTGGCGTTGACCAGGCGGTAGTCGTCGCCGATGCGGCCCTTCCACACCGGCTCCACGGGCAGGGTCCGGTGCGCCTGGCGGTCGATGACCAGGGTCATGTTCTGGGGCGAGACCTCCACCACCTCCAGGGCCTTGGGCGCCTTGACCGCGTCCCGCTCGATGGGGAACACGGTCTCCCCGGGCTGGGCCCGGGACAGGTCCAGGGTGTAGGCCAGGCTGCGGGGGTCCAGGCCGCGGATGATGCTCTGCGGGCCGCGCAGCCGGACCTTGAGCCGGGCCTCCAGGCCCGCGCGCACGAACAGGTCGTCGGGCGTGCCCACCAGCTCCACCGGGACCTCGACCCAGGTCTCCACCTTCTCCCGGCCGGTGACCAGGTACCAGCACAGCAGGGCCAGGACCACGGCCAGGAGGCGGTATTGCCAGTTCACGAACATCAGCGCTCCCAGATGCGCTTGAGCACGCGCTTCACGCGCACTTCGTCCAGGGCCGCGGTGAGCCGGCCGGCCACCGCGGCGGTAATCTCCCCGCGCTCCTCGGACACCACCAGGGCCAGGGCGTCGGTGTCCTCGGTGACCCCCAGGGCCGCGCGGTGGCGGGTGCCGAACTTGGCCTTGCCCTTGAGCCCCGCGGCCAGGGGCAGGATGCAGGCCGCGGCCAGGATGCGGCCGCCCCGGATGATGACCGCGCCGTCGTGCAGCGGGTTGTCCGGGAAGAAGATGGACATGAGCAGGTCCCGGCTGATGCGGGAGTCCAGGTGCACCCCGCGGTCGGTGAGGTCGCCCAGGGGCACGTTCTTCTCGATGACCACCAGCCCGCCGATGCGCTTCTCGGCCATGCTCACCAGGGCGGACACGATCTGGTTCACGTCCTCGTCGTCGATCCTGCGCCGCCGCCACAGGCTCCCCGCGCCCACCTGGGCCAGGGCCTTGCGGATGTCCTGCTGGAACAGGATGATGACCACCAGGAAGAAGGACCCCAGGAAATTCTGCAACAGCCAGTGCAGGGTGGTGAGCCCGAACTCGCCCGAGGCGAAGAACACCCCGATGATGAACACCAGGCCCCAGATCACCGGCACCGCCCGGGTGCCCTGCACCAGGAGGATGATGCGGTAGAACACGAACGCCACCAGGGCGATGTCCAGGATCTCGCGCCAGGTGATGTCCACGCCCAGGAATTCCATCACGCCCCCCCTGCCGCGGTCGCCGCGGCCGGCAGGGGCTCTTCGGGGTCCAGGGCCAGGGCCAGGCGCAGGGCGGCCCGGGCCTGCGCCACCTCGTGCACCCGGTGGGCCGAGGCCCCGCGCCGGGCGGCCAGGGCGGTGGCGATGCGGGTGGCCTCGCCCCGCTGGTCCACGGGCAGGCCCAGCAGCCCGCCCCACAGGGTCTTGTTGGACAGGCCCAGGTACAGGGGCCGGCCCAGGGCCAGGAACTCGGGCAGGCGGCGCAATATCTCCAGGTTGTGGGCCAGGGTCTTGCCGAAGCCGATGCCCGGGTCCAGGAGGATGCGGTCCTCGGGCAGCCCGGCCCGGGTGAGGGCCAAGAGCCGCTCCTCGAAGAAGGCCGCGATCTCCCCCACCACGTCGTCGTAGCGCGGGGCCTGCTGCATGGTGCGGGGCGCTCCCTGGCAGTGCATGAGCACGTAGCCCGGCCTGGCCTGGGCCACCACGTCCAGCAGGGCCGGGTCGAAGCGGCAGGCGGAGATGTCGTTGACGATGGACGCGCCCGCCGAGAGGGCCGCGGCGGCCACCGCGGCCTTGGTGGTGTCCACGGAGACCACCGCGGGCGCGCCGTCCGCGCCGGTCAGCCGGGCGGCCCCGGCGATGACCGGCAGCACCCGCCGGGCCTCCTCCTCCGCCGGGACCTCGGCCGCGCCGGGCCGGGTGGACTCCCCGCCCACGTCCAGGATGTCCGCGCCCTCGGCCAGGAGCCGGCGGGCGTGGGCCAGGGCGGCGGCGGGGTCCAGGCAGCGGCCGCCGTCGGAAAAGGAGTCCGGGGTCGCGTTCACGATCCCGGCCACGAAAAAGGGGGCAGGCCCCAGGACCCGCCCCCCCGCAATTGTCCAGGAAACCCGGAGCACCGGCCTACTCCCTGCCGTCCCCTGAGCCCCGGCCCGAACCGGTGGGACCTTCGTCCGGCCCCTTGTCCTCGGGCTCCAGGGTGAAGTCCTCGGGCTCCACCCGGCGCACCGGGGCGCGGCGCTGCGCAGCGCGGCCGCGGTTGTTGTTCAGGTCCATGGGCGGCAGGGTCTCGCCGGCCAGGAGCTTGGCGATGTCGTCGCCGGAGATGGTCTCCCGCTCCAGCAGCGCGCCGGCGATGGCGTGCAGGCGGTCCAGGTTCTCCTTGAGGATGGTCATGGTCCGCTCGTAGGCCTCGTCGATGATCCGCTTGATCTCGGCGTCGATGAGCCGGGCGGTCTCCTCGGAGAAGTCCTTGTGGGTCACCAGCTCCCGGCCCAGGAACACGGAGTCGTCCTTGGCGGCCAGGGCCTGCGGGCCCAGGGCCTCGCTCATGCCCCACTTGGTGACCATCTTGCGGGCCATGTCCGTGGCCCGCTCGATGTCGTTGCCCGCGCCGGTGGTGCGCTGGTTGAAGATGATCTCCTCGGCGGCGCGGCCGCCCATGAGCACCGAGAGGGCCTTCTCCAGGTAGTCGCGGGAATAGGTGTGGCGGTCGTCGGTGGGCAGCTGCATGGTCACGCCCAGGGCCCGGCCGCGGGGGATGATGGTGACCTTGTGGATGGGGTCGGAACCGGGCAGCTTGGCCGCCACCAGGGCGTGGCCCGCCTCGTGGTAGGCGGTGGTGCGACGCTCCTCCTCGGAGAGCACCAGGCTGCGCCGCTCCTTGCCCATGAGCACCTTGTCCTTGGCGTAGTCGAAGTCCTCCATGGCCAGCTGGTCCTTGCCCAGCTTGGCGGCCTGGAGCGCGGCCTCGTTCACCAGGTTCTCCAGGTCCGCGCCGGAGAAGCCCGGGGTGCCGCGGGCGATGACCGAGAGGTCCACGTCCGGCCCCAGGGGGGTGCGCCGGGTGTGCACCTCCAGGATGCGCTGGCGGCCCTTGAGGTCCGGGGCGGCCACCACCACCTGGCGGTCGAAGCGACCGGGCCGCAGCAGGGCCGGGTCCAGCACGTCGGGCCGGTTGGTGGCGGCGATGAGGATCACGCCCTCGTTGGACTCGAACCCGTCCATCTCCACCAGGAGCTGGTTCAGGGTCTGCTCGCGCTCGTCGTGGCCGCCGCCCAGGCCGGCCCCGCGCTGGCGGCCCACCGCGTCGATTTCATCGATGAAGATGAGGCAGGGGGCGTTCTTCTTGCCCTGGGTGAACAAGTCGCGCACCCTGGCCGCGCCCACGCCCACGAACATCTCCACGAAGTCCGAGCCGGAGATGGAGAAGAAGGGCACCCCGGCCTCGCCGGCCACGGCCCGGGCGAGCAGGGTCTTGCCCGTGCCGGGAGGGCCCACCAGGAGCACGCCCTTGGGAATGCGGCCGCCCAGGCGGGTGAAGCGCTTGGGGTCGGACAGGAAGTCCACCACCTCGGAGAGCTCCTCCTTGGCCTCGTCCACCCCGGCCACGTCGGCGAAGGTGACCCGGGTGTTCTCCTGGGTGATGAGCTTGGCCCGGGAGCGGCCGAAGCTCATGGCCCGCCCTCCCCCGGACTGCATCTGGCGCATGAAGAAGATCCACACCCCGATGAGCAGGAGCATGGGGAACCAGGACACCAGCAGGGTCATGTACCAGGGCGAGTCCTCGGCCGGCTCGGCCGTGACCTGGACCTTCTTGTCCATGAGGCGCTGCACCAGGCCCGGGTCCTGCGGGGCAAAGGACTGGAAGCGCTGGTTGTCCACCAGGGTGCCGGTGATGCGCTGGCCCTGGATGCGGACCTCGGTGACCTCGCCCTTGTTCACGCTCTCCATGAACTGGCTGTAGGAAAGCTTCTGTTGCGGCGGGGGCTGTTGGTTGAACAGATTGAACAGGACGACCATCACCAGGGAGATGGCCGCCCACAGGAAGAGATTCTTGGCAAAGGAATTCAAGGCATGGCTCCAGTGTGGCGCATATGGCCGGGTTTCGTTCCTCTATAAGACCCTTGCGGGCCGGGGGCAAGAAGGTTGCCCGGATAGTTCCCGAAGTTTTTCCGAAAGTTTTTCAATGGGACGTTCGCCGCCGGGGCGCCTATTCCCCGCCGCCCGGCTCCAGCCAGGCGGCCAGCTCGGCCAGCTGGGCCTCCACCGCCGCAGGGCCGGTGCCGCCCGGGGTGACCCGCCGGGCCACGGCCTGGCCGAAGTCCAGGGCGGTGAACACGTCCTCGCCGATGCGCTCGGAGAAGCGGCGCAGCTCCTCCAGGGCCAGGTCCTCCAGGCCCTTGCCCGCCCGCTCGGCATAGGCCACGGCCGCGCCCGCGGCGTGGTGCGCCTCGCGGAAGGCCACGCCCTGCCGCACCAGGTAGTCGGCCAGCTCGGTGGCGTTGACGAAGCCCCGGGCCAGGGCCGCGCGCATGCGCTCCGGGTCGAAGGCCAGGGCCGCCAGCATGTCGGCCATGATGGACAGGGAGGCGCGCACCGTGGCGTCGGCGTCAAGGAAGGGCTCCTTGTCCTCCTGCATGTCCCGGTTGTAGGCCAGGGGCAGGCCCTTCATCACCGTGAGCAGGGAGACCAGCGCGCCGTAGACCCGGCCGGTCTTGCCGCGCATGAGCTCGGCCACGTCCGGGTTCTTCTTCTGGGGCATGATGGAGGACCCGGTGGAGAAGGCGTCGGGCAGGCGCACGAACCCGAAGGCGGGGTTGGCCCAGAGGATGATCTCCTCGCACAGTCGGGAGAGGTGCATCATGACCAGCGAGGCGCAGAACAGGGCCTCGCAGGCGAAGTCCCGGTCGGACACCGCGTCCATGCTGTTGCCGAAGATGGCGGGCAGGTCCAGGTCCCGGGCCACGGCCGCGGGGTCCAGGTCGTGGGTGGTGCCGGCCAGGGCCGCCGCGCCCAGGGGCGAGACCGCCGCCCGCTTGCGGCAGTCCCCGGCCCGCTCGGCGTCGCGGCGCAGCATCCAGGCGTAGGCCAGGAGGTGCTGGGCCAGGCTCACCGGCTGGGCGGGCTGGAAATGGGTGCACCCGGGCAGCAGGGTCTCCCGGTGCTCCGCGGCCCGGTCCCGGAGGACCCGGACCAGGCGGCGGAGGAGGCCGTCCCACTCGGCGAGCCGCCGGGTCACGTGCAGCCGGAAGTCCAGGGCCACCTGGTCGTTGCGGGAGCGGCCGGTGTGCAGCTTGCCGCCCACCGGACCCACCAGCTCGGTGAGCCGGGACTCCACGTTCATGTGCACGTCCTCCAGGGAGCGACGCCACGCGAAGGTCCCGTTCTCGATCTCCCGGCGCACCGCGAGCAGGCCGTCCACCAGGCGCTCGGCCTCCTCGGCGGTGATGACGCCCCGGGCCGCCAGCATCCGGGCGTGGGCCATGGACCCGGCGATGTCCTCGGCCCACAGGGCCCGGTCCACGTCCAGGGAGCAGGTGTACTCCTCGGTGGAGGCCGCGGTCCTGCCGCCGAAGCGGCCGCCCCAGGGCTTCTTGGCGTCGGGCATGCGTCAGCTCCGGGCCTTGTAGCCGCGCAGGCGCAGCCCGGAGAGGCGGATGAACCCGGCGGCGTCGGCCTGGTTGTAGACCTGGTCCTTCTCGAAGGTGGCCAGGTCCATGCGGTACAGGGAGTTGGGCGAGGTGCGGGACAGGGGCCAGACCCCGCCCTTGTAGAGCTTGAGGGTCACCGCGCCGGTGAGGGTGGAGGCGGCCTGGTCCATGAGCGCTTGCAGGCACTCCCGCTCCGGGCTGTACCAGTAGCCGTAGTAGACCATCTCCGCATAGCGCGGGATGAGCGAGTCGCGCAGGTGCAGGACCTCGCGGTCCATGGTCAGGCCCTCCAGGTCGCGGCGCGCGGCCTGGATGATGGTGCCGCCCGGGGTCTCGTACACCCCGCGGGACTTCATGCCCACGTAGCGGTTCTCCACCATGTCCAGCCGGCCCACCCCGTGCTTGCCGCCCAGGCGGTTCAGGGCCTGGATGAGCAGGTGCGGCTTCAGCTTCTTGCCGTTCAGGGCCACCGGATCGCCCTTCTTGAAGTCCAGGGTGATGATCTCGGCCTGGTCGGGCGCGTCCTCGGGCCGCACGGACAGGAGATGGGAGCCGGCCTCCGCGGCCTGGCCCGGGTCCTCCAGCTCGCAGCCCTCGAAGGAGAGGTGCAGGAGGTTGCGGTCGCAGGAATAGCCCTTGCCCCCGGCCTTGGTCACCGGGATGCCGTTCTTGCGGGCG
>Ga0228535_1003296_pt1 | contig 12083 bp, 11 predicted proteins | sample SJ1metagenome_FD_168457 | JGI IMG/M metagenome (GOLD analysis project Ga0228535, IMG submission 168457) | Enriched culture of PCE-dechlorinating microbial communities from Ithaca, New York, USA - SJ1 | ecosystem: Engineered > Modeled > Simulated communities (microbial... > Unclassified | place... | reverse complement strand
TCCGGCGCTCCGGCCTTCCCAACGCGGCTTCTGTATTGCGCAGCCTGCGGATCGCGGGCTTCGTGGACGTGACCGCCAGGGAAAAAAAGTCGCTGGGCATCCGCACGCAAAAAGTTCTCGCGCTTTCCGAAACCGCCTGCCACGCCGCGCTCACACCGCGCCAGCAAACGGTCGTTGACTACCTCAAAGAAGCGGGTCCGACGGACCTCGCCTCTCTCATGACCGCCACCGGCGCGTCGCCCGCCGTTGTGAAAAAGCTTCTGGAAAAAGGCGTCGCGCTCGCAAGCAACGCGGAAGTCATCCGCAAAGTCCCGATCACCTCTTGTCTGGAATCCCCCCAGGGAGATCTGTCGCTTACCTGCGAACAGGAAAAGGTCTTAGGCGACATCCGCCGCTTTACGGACGAAGGAAAGTTTCACTGCGCCCTTCTGCACGGCGTCACCGGCAGCGGCAAAACGGAAGTGTACCTGTGTGCGATCGAGCATGTCCTCGCGGCAGGCGGCCGGGCGATTTATCTGGTCCCGGAAATTTCGCTTACCCCGCAGCTCATCGCCCGGATCGCCGGACGCTTCGACACCGATAAAATCGCCGTTATCCACAGCGGCATTCCTGAAAGCGTCCGCTACGACCAGTGGCGCGAAATCCGGCGCGGACGGATTTCGCTGGTGATCGGCGCCCGCTCCGCGCTCTTTGCTCCCGTGCCGAATCTGAAACTGATCGTCGTCGACGAGGAGCACGACGGCTCCTACAAGCAGGACGAGCGTCTGTGCTACTCCGCGCGGGATCTGGCCGTCGTCAAGGCCAAGCTCTGCAACGCCGCCTGTATCCTGGGATCGGCCACGCCGGGCGTGCGCACCTTCTACAACGCCCGGTCGGGGAAGTACGCCCACCTGGAGCTGACGCGCCGGGCAAACGACAGGCCCCTGCCCCGGATCGAAATCGTCGACATGAAACTGCAGAAAGAAGGCCCAGGCAAAGCGCCGGTTCTTTCCGAGCGGCTGGCCGCGGCCATTGCCGAAACGCTCGCGCTGAGGGAGCAGGTCCTCCTGTTTCTGAACCGGCGGGGCTTCGACACGTTTCTGGTCTGCGGCGACTGCGGTTCGCCGCTCGTCTGCCCCAACTGCGCCGTCGCCCTGAAAAGCCACCCGGCCGAAAACCTGGTCAAGTGCCACTACTGCGACTACAGCCGCCGGGCCGTGCCGCTGTGCCCGCACTGCGGCGGCAGCCGGATTCTCAACTACGGCGCCGGCACGCAGAAACTGGAAGCCGAGTTGGCCCTGCGGTTTCCCCGGGCGCGCATCCGCCGGATGGATGCCGACACAACGTCGCGCAAAGGCGAGCAGGAAAAAATGCTCGCCGCCCTGGAGCGCAACGAAATCGACATTCTGGTGGGAACGCAGATGATCACCAAGGGGCACGACTTTCCCTTCATCACGCTCGTGGGCGTGATTTCGGCGGACACGTCGCTCAACATGCCGGACTTCCGGGCCGCGGAAAAAACCTTTCAGATGCTCACCCAGGTGGCGGGCCGCGGCGGACGGGGCGATACGGCGGGCCGCGTCATCATCCAGACTTTTAATCCGGACCACTACGCCTTGCGCCATGCGCGCAACCACGACTACCTGTCGTTTTATCAGGAGGAAATCGAAAACCGCCGGGCGCTCGCCTATCCGCCTTTCAGCCGTCTCATCGCGCTGCGCCTGTCCTCGTCGCGGGAAGGCCTTCTGTCCCAAACGGCCAAAGAGCTGGGCCGCGACGCCCGGACGCTCGCCTATGAAACCGGCGGCGCATTGGAAATCATCGGACCCGCCCAGGCGCCGCTTTCCAAAATCCGCGGCGAACACCGCATGCAGATGCTGATCAAGGGAAACGACAGCCGGCGAATGCGCACGCTTGCCGCCGCGCTTCAGGAAAAGCATGCGACCAGCACGGTGAAGATCACGGTCGACGTCGATCCGGAAAACTTCATGTAGCCTACCGCGTGCGCACCTGCAGGGCAGAAAAGAAATTGAGGACGGCGATCCCCGCACCCAGCAGAAAAACGTACTGGTAGCCCAGCGTCACCCAGATGACTCCGCCGGACAGGGCCACCGCGATGGAAAAAATGTGGTCGATGGTCACGCCCATGGTCAGGGTCTGCGTGACGTCTTCGGGCCGGACGGCGATTTTCTGAAGGTAGGTCGCCCGGGCCATTCCCGCCGAGAGCAGCAACTGATCCGCGATAAAGCAGGCCGACGCGACCACCAGCGCCGCCGTCTCCGAAAACCATTCCCGGGAGTATCCGTAGCCCATACAGACGACCACGAGCAGCGCCGCTTCCGCCGTAAGGACGAACCGCTCCCCCAGACGGTCGATGGCCCGGCCCACCAGAGGTTTGAAAAAAATGCCGATCACGCCGCCCACGGTCAGGAGCGTCGCCAGCATCTGCGTTTTCTGGGAGAAAACGGTCACCAGCACCCAGGGCGCAAAGGTGAGAAAGATCTGCTTGCGCGTGCCGTACAAAATGTTGAGCCAGTAAAAGAGGCGGTATTCCCTGCGCAGCTGAAACCGGGCGCGGGCCGTCATGGGCTGATCCTTCTGCATGCCGAACAAAAGGGCGGCCACCGCCAGAAATCCGCAAAAAGCGATTCCGTAAGAGAACTGAAAAGTGAAGGAAAAAAATTTGAATCCCAGGAAAATGACAAAGCTGCCCAGGATCATCGCCACATTGGCCGCGGCGGCAAACTGTCCCAGCCGCCGTCCTTCCTGCCCCTTGACGGCCAGCTCCATGCCGATACTCGAATTAAGCGGAATGAACAGATGCTGACCGACGCTGAACATGAACAGCCAGACGAGCATCACCGAAAATCCGGGCGACGCGAAGCCGATGAGCACGATGCCGAATGCGCACAGCAGATTCGCCAGAACCGCCAGGCGGCGCGAACACAGAAAAAAGAAGAGCGCCGAGAAAAACACGACCAGGAAGCCCGGCAGCTCCCGGGGCAGCTCCAGAAAGCCGCGCTGCCAGTCGCTGATCCGAAACGTTTCATTGAGAAAGTTGTTGAAGGTGGAATCGACGATGCTCTGCGAAAAACCGAATACGAACGTGGCCGCCAGAAACAGGCGGAAGTCGCGCGGCAAAAGCGAAAATTTATGGCGAATGCGTTCTAAAATAATGGAGATCCTGCAGATGGGTCACACAGGCGGGCCGCCCCGGACAAGACAAAACGGCAGCGGGTATCCCGTCTGCCGTTTTGTCAACCGATCCGGTCATTCCGCTAGACGGCCTGGCAGTTTTCCAGACGAATGCGGTCCTGGTAATACTGCGTGATTTCATAGACGGCGTAGTCGATCAGGAGCATGATCCTCATGACGGAGTCGATCGCCTGATGGTGTTCGATGGCGTTGATGAATATCGCCTGGAATTCGGCGTACAGCCACATGTGACGGCGCATCATGTTGAGCGCATAGATGGATTCATGCAGCGGTATGCCGCTTTCAAAACAGGTCCGCGCGTAGTGCATGAAAAATTCCTGCGCCTTTTCGTAGCGGTTGGGCGCGATCAGCATGTTGCGAAGCTGGCTGTAAAATTTCACCGCCTGAACGACCAGCCGCTCGTCAGGAATATCCCGGTAATGCGCGGTTCTCTTGTTTTTCTTGACGTCCGCCGCCCATGTCGCGGCAATTTCATCTATATTGGCTTCCAGCACATCCAGCAGCTTAATGGATTCGACCATGGCATTTCTCTCCTTTCTCCAAAGCTAAACGAACAGGGAAACGGGCTGTGTCGTTACTTAGCTTTATTCTTCATCAGGTCCTGATATTCTTTGGTAACCTCGTACGCGGCGTAATCGAACAGAAGGATCGTCCGGCTCAATGTGTCCAGCGCCTGACGCTGGTCGATGCCGGAGCTGAAAATGGTCTGAAATTCGGCATACAGCCAGATGTGCCTGCGAAGCAGAATCAGCGCGTAAACGGCTTCGTCCATGGGAATTCCCATCGCAAAGCTTTCCTGGGCATAAGTGCGAAAGTATTTCAATGTGTTTTCGCTGATCTTGTCTTCAGCGAACATTTTACTGAAGTTCTGATAAAATTTCACACCCTGGTTGATGATCCGTTCCTCATCCAGTTCCTTGTACTTCTTTGTCCTGGCATTGTTCTGGACATCCATGGCCCAGCGCCTGGCCATTTTCTCTGCGTGCTGCTCTGCCAGCTCCACATATTTAATGGCGTAAGTTTTCATGCGTCATCTCCTTTCCGTTTGCAAACGATTGATTCTGCATCCCACGTTCACGTTGTGCGCAGCTCTTGCGAAGTTGAAATTAATATAAAGCAGGACATCCGAAATGACAATAAAAATTATCGGGAAAACCATTGGTCAGACTAATTCTTGACACCCCCGGACGAATTCCATATAGATGTTTCCAAAAACCGAGGATGAATCCGATGAAGACGCCCCGCATCCTGTTTATGGGTACCCCCGAATTTTCCCTGCCGGCGCTCGATGCGCTCTCCCGGAGCGCTTATCCCGTTTGCGCCGTCGTCACGCAGCCGGATCGCCCCGCGGGACGGGGTCAAAAGGAAGTCGCGCCGCCGGTCAAAACGCTGGCGCTTTCCCTCGGCCTGCCGGTTTTGCAGCCGGCCCGGGTCAGAGATGCCGCTTTTCTGGCAACGCTCGGCGAAATCGCACCCGACATGATCGTCGTCGCGGCGTTCGGCCAGATTCTGCCCAAAGCGCTTCTCGATTTGCCGCCATACGGCTGCCTCAATATTCACCCGTCGCTGCTGCCCAGGTACCGCGGCGCCGCGCCGCTTCACTGGAGCATCATCCGCGGAGAAACGACAACCGGCGTCACCATCATGCTGATGGATGAAGGCATGGATTCCGGCGACATTCTCCTGCAGGAAAAAACGCCGCTCGGCCCCGCCGAAACGTTCGGAGAACTGCACGACCGTCTGGCGCAGATGGGCGCAGGGCTTCTGCTGACGGCGATCGAAGAGGTGATTGCCGGCGCGGCCCGCCGGCAAAAACAGGACGCCTCCCTCGTCACCTTCGCTCCCCGCCTGACCCGGGAAACGGGAAAGATTGCCTGGAACGATCGGGTGGCCGACATTGTCAATCTCATCCGCGGGCTGAGCCCCGCCCCTGCGGCTTACACCGCCCTGGACGGTCAGACGCTGAAAATATTTGCGGCACAAGCCCGGCCGGGGGCGGTATGCGGGCCGCCGGGATCTGTCGGCGCGCCGGCGGCCGAAGGACTGCCGGTCGCAGCGGCGGACGGCCATGTCCTTTTAAAAGACGTCCAGCTCGCGGGAAAGAAAAGAATGCCGATCGGCGATTTTTTGAGGGGCTACCGTCTGAAAGAAAAGAGCGTGCTGGGCTGAAACCGCAGGCGCGAAGCCGCGGACTGTTGCAGCGGGAGGCTCCGGGATCAACGTGAAAAAATCAATTCGCCACCGGGCAGTGGACATTTTAAGCGAGGTCGGGAAAAGCCGGGCGTTTGCCGGAGATCTGCTCGACGCGGCGCTTGAAGAACGGCATCTTTCGGGAACGGCGGACGGACGGCTGCTCACGCATCTGGTGTACGGCGTCCTGCGCATGCGGGGGCGGCTGGACTGGATTCTCGCGGCGTTTTACCGCGGCGACTACGAGAAGACGGACGAGGACGTCCGAAACATCCTGCGCGTGGGCCTCTATCAGCTTCTCTTCAGCGACCGGCTGCCCGCCTTTGCGGTCGTGGACGAGGCGGTCAAAACCGCCAAGCGAAAAAATCCGGCGGCCGGCGGACTTGTGAACGCCGTTTTAAGAAGCTATCTGCGCGATCCCGGCCGCGTATCCTATCCCTGCCGCGAAACCGATCCCCAGGAGTATCTGGCAGCCTTTCATTCCCACCCCCTGTGGCTGGTGAAGCTGTGGCGCGACGCTTTCGGCATGGAAGAAACCGAGGCCCTCTGCCGGGCCGACAATGAAGTGCCTTCTGTGACGCTGCGCGCCAACACGCTCAGGATTTCCCGCAATGATCTGGCGCAAAAACTCGCCCGGTCGGATTTTCCGGGCGAGCCCGGCCGCTTTTCCCCCGACGCCATCATCCTCTCCGATCCGCCCCGGCCCGTTCAGAAAACGGATTTTTTTGCCGAGGGGCTCTTTCGGCTCCAGGACGAGGCGGCGCAGCTTGCAGCCTATCTGGTCGGACCGCAGCCGGGAGAAACGGTGCTCGACGCCTGCGCGGGCAGCGGCGGCAAAACCACGCACCTGGCGGCGCTGATGGAAAACCGCGGACGGATCGTGGCGATGGACCGCGACGCAAACAAAATTGACCGGTTGAGAAAAGACGCGCGCCGGTTGGGCGTTTCCATCGCCGAAACGGTTGCAGCCGACCTGGCAAAGCCGCTTTCCTCCGAGTGGCGGGAAAAATTCGACCGCATTCTGGTGGACGCTCCCTGCTCCGGCACCGGCACGCTCAGACGCAATCCCGACATCAAGTGGCGGCTTGCCGGAACCGATCCCGATCTGCTTGCCGAAATCCAGCTGGCGATTCTGCACAACGCCCAGGCGGCCGTCCGCCGGGGGGGATGCCTCGTGTATTGCACCTGTTCGCTTCTGGCCTGCGAAAACGACGGCGTCATCCGCCGATTTCTGAAAGATCACCCGCAGTTTTCCGTCAAGCCCCCTTCTGCGTCCATCCCGCAGGTGCTTCAGGACAGCCGCGGATTTTTCCGAACCTACCCCCATCGGCATGCGCAAGACGGCTTTTTCGGCGTGGCTTTACTGCGCCGGATTTGATTTGACGGATTCGGCCCAATCATGCTAGCGTACGCACCCATCATTCTTTTTGAGGAGCGGTTATGTTCATACAACAGATGCAGGTCGGCCACATGGCGGTATTCGCCTATCTGGTGGGAGATCCCGTCACCGGCGACGCTTTGGTAATCGATCCGGCCGACAATGTTCACGAAATTCTCGCGACGGCTGCCAAAAACAACCTGCGCATCAATTATATCGTCAACACCCACGGCCACGTAGACCACATCGGCGGCAACGCCCAGATGAAAAAGCTCACCGACGCCAAAATTATCATCCACGAGGACGACGCTTTCATGCTGACCTCGACGCCGGCCGCCATGCTGCGGATGTTCGGCGCGACACAGTCGCCGCCGGCCGATATCCTGGTTTCCGACGGCCAGATCATTTCCGCAGGCAACGTCGAACTGAAGGTGATTTCCACCCCCGGACATTCGCCCGGCGGAATCTGCCTGTACACGCCCGGCTACGTTTTCACCGGCGATACGCTCTTTGTGGAAGCGGTGGGCCGCACCGATTTGCCCGGCGGTTCGTGGCAGACGATGTATGACGCCATTAAAACCCGGCTTTTCACCCTTCCGGATGAAACCAAGGTGTTGCCCGGCCATCACTACGGCCGGACGCCGACGTCCACCATCGGACACGAAAAAAAATACAATCCCTCGGTTCGCTAAAGGAGCAGACAATTCATGACGCAGAGCATTGCCCAGACGAATTTTCCGAAGCTGAAATTTTTAAGCCGCGGCAAGGTCCGCGATCTTTACGCGGTCAGAGACGCCCTGCTTCTGGTCGCCACCGACCGGATTTCGGCCTTCGACGTGATTATGCCCAATCCGATACCGGGCAAAGGCAGAATCCTCAACACAATGTCCGCCTTCTGGTTCGGTCAGATGGACGACATCATCGCCAATCACATCATTTCCACGGACGCCGCCGACTTTCCCTCCGAATGCGCGCCCTACGCCGAGGCTCTCCAGGGCCGCAGCATGCTGGTTAAAAAGGCGCGGCCGCTGCCGGTGGAATGCATCGTGCGGGGATACCTGTCCGGCTCCGGCTGGAACGACTACCGCCACAACGAAACCGTTTCCGGCATCAAACTGCCCGAGGGACTCCGGGAATCCGCCCGCCTGCCGCAGCCGATCTTCACCCCGACCACAAAAGCGCCGGAAGGAAAACACGATGCGCCGATCAGCCGGGCCGAAATGGAAGACCTGATCGGCGGCGACCTGACCGAGAGGATCATCCGGACGTCGCTTGCCGTTTACGAACGGGCCGCGTCCATCGCGCTTCAGGCCGGCATCATCATCGCCGACACGAAAATGGAATTCGGTCTGCTCGGCAAAGACCTCATTCTGATCGACGAACTGCTGACGCCCGACTCGTCGCGCTTCTGGCCGGCCGACGACTACGAGGAAGGCCGGGCGCAAAAAAGCTTCGACAAGCAGTTTTTGCGCGACTATCTTTTGTCCATCCACTGGAATCAGAAGCCGCCCGCGCCGGAGTTGCCGCCGGACATCATTGAAAAAACCCGGGCCAGATACGAGGAAGCGTTCCGCCGCCTCGTAAAATAATTTTATTCCGGCCATTGACAGAATAAAAACCGTCATTATCTTACGCCGTGTTTATCCGCACGGCGTCATTTTTTTGAGGAGGCATTCCTTGAGCATTACCAAACTGCCGGATTACCGATTAAAACAAAAAATATTATACATCGATAAAACATCTTCCGCGTCCCTGATCAGTTACGGGGATATGTACCTGGAGGCGGACGCGCTTTCCGACGCCCTGGATTTTTACGCCCGGGCCGCGCACCGGACCGGCGTTGAAAAGATCAAGGCGCTGGCGATCGAAAGAGGCGACGCGTTTCTTTTCCAGGGCGCGGCCAAAGCGCTGGGAGGCGAACCTGCGGCGGAGGAATGGGAAGCCGTCGGCCGCCGGGCCGCCGAGCTCGGAAAAAATCTCTTCGCCCGAAGCGCGCTTGCCAAAGCAAACAACCCGCAACTTCTGGAGGCGCTGGCAGCTAAAATGAAAGCGGAGGAAGAAAAACAAGGCGCATGACCAAGAGGGACTACTACGACGTCCTGGGCGTCGGCAGAAACGCCACGGACGAGGAACTGAAAAAATGCTACCGGAAAATCGCCATGCAATGCCATCCCGACCGGAACCCGGGAGACAAAGAGGCGGAAGAGCGGTTCAAGGAAGCAGCCGAAGCCTACGAAGTATTAAGCGACAGGCAAAAGCGGGAAATCTACGATCAGTACGGCCATGCAGGCCTGAGCAACACCGGATTTCAGGGATTCAGCGGCTTTGACGACGTGTTTTCCAGCTTCGGCGACATCTTCGAGGATGTCTTCGGATTCGGACGGTCGCGGGGCCGCGGACGATCGCGGCAGGCGGCCCGGGCCGGCGCCGACCTGCGCTACGATCTGAAAATTTCTTTTCTCGACGCCGCGTTCGGCGTCACCACCACGATCGAGCTCGAAAAGCTTCACACCTGCCGGGAATGCCAGGGAACGGGCGCGGCGGCGGGCACGGCGCCGTCCACCTGCCCCACCTGCCACGGCAGAGGCCAGGTGGTTCAATCGAGCGGCTTTTTCACCATCAGTTCCACCTGCCCCCACTGCCACGGTCAGGGCAAGTTCATCGCCAAACCCTGTTCTGCCTGCCGCGGCACGGGCAAGGAAAGACAGCACAAAACCGTCGAGCTGAAAATTCCCGCGGGTGTGGAAACCGGCTCCCGGCTGCGTCTGCGCGGCGAAGGCGAAGCAGGCGAACTGGGCGGTCCTCCCGGCGATCTGTATGTTTTCCTGGAAGTGGAGGAGCATGACTTTTTCGTCCGCTCCGACGACGATATTCTCTGCCGCGTCCCCATCAGTTTCGTCCAGGCGGCGCTGGGCAGCACCATCGTCGTGCCGACGCTGGACGACACCGAAAAAATCAAGATCCCCCGGGGAACGCCAAGCGGGCGGACCTTTCGCCTGAAAGGCAAAGGCATTCCCCATCTGCAGGGCTACGGCCGCGGAGACCAGATCATCGAGGTTTTCGTCCAGGTTCCCACGGAGCTTACCCGCAAGCAGGAAGACCTGCTCCGGGAATTTGAAAAGAGCGGCAAATAACCTCCGCATTATCCGGTTGCAATAGCCGGAGCAATATGATTTAAACGGACATAATTCATATTTAGGGAGGACTTCAGGATGCACAGCCATTCCTACCGTCTGATCATTGTCCTGTTTGCGTTTTTTCTTTTATCCGGATGCGCGGCCCTGGTGGTGGGCGGCGCGGCGGTCGGCGCCGGAACGGGCACCTACCTGTATATCAACGGCGAGTTGAAAACGGATTACTTCGCGCCTTTCGACAAAGTCTGGAACGCGTGCGAGAAAACCGTCGCGGATCTGCGCGGCACGCAGGTGCAGCCTGCGAAAGAAATCGCCCAGGGCAAGATCACCGCGCTCATCAACGACGACAAGGTGCACATCGAGGTCACCTACCGGGGCAAGAATTCGACCTCCGTCGCCATTCGCGTGGGGCTGATCGGCGACAAGCAGGCCTCCCAGTTTCTCCACGACAAGATCGCCGAGAACCTGGCTAAATCATAAAGCCGCCCGCCGTTTGGATGCCGTGGCGCCTCCATGAATAAAAAACTCCTGATCGGCATAGGGATCGGATTAATTCTGGTCTGGTTTTCCGTCCGGGGAATCGATTTTCAGCAGACCCTGCTCCAGCTGAAAAACGTTTCACTGGGCTGGGCGGCCCTGTCTTTGCTGTTCATCGTCCTCATGCAGGCGCTCCGGTCCTATCGCTGGGGCGTCATGCTGGAACCGATGGAAAAAATTCCCCAGATGACGCTCTTCGCGGTCACCAGCGTCGGATTTCTGGCCATCGCCGCCATTCCGGCCCGCATCGGCGAACTGGCCCGGCCTTACCTGATTGCGAAAAAAAGCTCCATCAAGATGTCCTCGGCGCTGGGCACGGTCGTCGTGGAGCGCGTGCTGGACAGCCTCGCAGTCCTGACCGTCACCGTCGTCGTCATTTTTTTCCAGGACCTGCCCGGCTGGATGATCAAATCGGGCATCCTCTTTTTCATCCTCACGCTCGCCATGATCGCCTTTGTCGTCGGCTTGGTCTGGCAGAGACAGTCCGCCGTCGCCGTCATCAACCGGATTCTGCGGCGGGTGCCCGGCCGTCTGGGAGAAAAAGTCAACAGCGTCATCCATCACTTCATCGACGGTTTCCAGGTCATCACCGACGTCCGGAGGCTCCTGTACCTGCTGTTTTTATCCGCCGTGGTCTGGCTCATCGACGTCGCCGCCATTTACGCCCTGCTTGCCGCGTTCGGTTTCCATCTGCCTGTCCTGGCGGCCTTTGTGGTCATGGTCATTCTCATCGCGGGCATCGCCATTCCCACCGCGCCCGGTTTCATCGGCAACTGGCATTACGCCTGCATCCTGGGATTGAGCCTGTTTGGCATCGCCAAACCGCAGGCTTTCTCCTTTGCCCTGGTTTATCACTTTCTGTCGATGCTGGTTGTCCTCGTGCTGGGCCTGGGATTTCTGCCCTTCAACAAGTTCTCTCTCGCGGATATGACAAAGCAGATGAAGAAACCGGAAACGGAAGCACACTAGGGAACGGTCGCGACCGTTCCCTGCCTTTCAGTTCTGATCTTTCGTCACGACTTTCAGGGATTTGAGTTTCTTGTGCAGATTGCTGCGCTCCAGACCGATGGCTTCGGCGGTCCGCGAAATGTTGCCGTCGAACTCCTCGAGCTTTTTGATGATGAACTGCCGCTCGAAGTCCAGCCGCGCGTCGCGCAGGGAATCGGTGACCTGGGCCGGCTCCGGCGCCGCGGCGGCCGAGTCGGATCTCAGGCTGAGTTCCGGAAGATCATCCGCCCGAATCTCGTTGGAGGGCGTCAGAATGATCAGCCGTTCGACGATGTTTTTCAGTTCCCGAACGTTGCCCGGCCAGTCGTGCCCCATGAGCTTCTGGAGAGCGCCGTCGCTCACCGTTTTGAGCGGTTGGCCTTCCTTGGCGGCAAAATCCTTCAGAAACCGCTCCACGAGAAACGGGATATCCTCCTTGCGCTCCCGAAGCGGGGGCACCCTCAGCGGAATGACGTGAAGGCGGTAATACAGATCCTGGCGGAACCGTCCCGCTTCCATTTCTTTTTCCAGATCCTTGTTGGTCGCGGCCAGCACCCGCACGTCCATGTCGATCACCTTGTTGCCGCCGACCCGCTCGAACTTCTTTTCCTGCAGAATGCGCAAAATCTTCGCTTGCGCCTTGAGGCTCATGTCCGCCACTT
>Ga0228535_1003295_pt1 | contig 12089 bp, 11 predicted proteins | sample SJ1metagenome_FD_168457 | JGI IMG/M metagenome (GOLD analysis project Ga0228535, IMG submission 168457) | Enriched culture of PCE-dechlorinating microbial communities from Ithaca, New York, USA - SJ1 | ecosystem: Engineered > Modeled > Simulated communities (microbial... > Unclassified | place... | reverse complement strand
GCCTGGTTGGCTATGAACCATTGGGCAAGGAGGTATAATGCATAAATTACCGTTTTTATAGGTACCCGCCCTGTTTTAAAAGCGCTATTGCCTTCGTATGGTCTTCGGAGGCAACCATGATCACCGGGCCGGTGCAGCCCATACCCGAAGCTGCGTAGATCCCGTTTTTCCACAACTGTTTTACAGCATCCTCGATGACAAAAACCTCTATGCCCGCGATTTCTTCGTCAACGGCTTTTTCGGGCGGAGCAGCTGCCCTTTCTTCAAGCGGCCGGTCCGTTGTAAGCGGGCAAAACAGATCGTCTAAACCGGCTTTCTTAGCGGCGGCGTTAATGATTCTGCAAAAAACCTGCTGGGTTTGCCAAACAATAATAAGATTAATTTAGACGCCATTTTGCCGGTTAAAGACATAACCAGCAATTCGACGATCCAGATCAATTGTCTTGATAAAGTTATTTCAATAAATGTTCGGCATGCCGACCTTGAACATATTCCTATTAAGCTGTGGTATCTGACCGATATTACGCAACAACAAAAAACAGAAGAAGAATTATTTATATTCAGAAACTATATGGAATCAACGAATAATCAGGGAATAATAATTGTCGACCGGGAAGGCAAAATAATTTTTTGCAACAATCATTCTACCAAATATGAAGAATTACCTCAAAACGAAACATTAGGCAGATCTTTGAAAGACTTATATGATCAAACATTATATAACCCGCAAGAGGGCAGTGAAATTATGGTGTCCTTTAAAACGGGCAAACCAATAACAGATAAAATTATGCATTACAGAACGATTAGCGGTAAAAATATCAGCGCGGTTTGCAGCCTGTATCCAATAAAAAAGGAAGACCATATCATCGCTGTGGTGTGTGCACTCAGGTATAGTAACGATATACGGAATTTGCTGACTGAAACCATAAATCTGCAAAAACAACTATTATCTACAAAAAAAAGAGGAAATTTTAATGGTTCTAGATTTACATTTGAAGATATCGTTGGTAACAGCGATGCCATTAAGTCGGCAATTGAAAAAGCCAAAAAAGCATCTTTTAGCTCATTCCTAGTTCTAATTTACGGAGAAACGGGAACAGGGAAAGAACTGTTTGCCCAAAGCATTCACAATGCCAGCGTTTTCAAAGATCAACCGTTCGTCGCCATTAACTGTGCGGCAATCCCGGAATCCTTATTGGAAAGCACTCTCTTTGGAACGGTAAAGGGGGCTTTTACGGGAGCTGAGAACTTGCCCGGTTTATTTGAGCAGGCAGCAGACGGTACGATTTTCCTTGATGAGATTAACTCCATGCCCATTAACCTGCAAACCAAATTATTACGCGTATTACAGGAGAACAGTGTGCGGAGAATCGGCGCAAAAAATGAAATCCCCATAAGATGTCGCGTGATCAGTTCGTCTAACGAGGATCCCTGGGAATGTGTTAAAAAAAATACCATACGTAACGACTTATTTTACCGCCTGTCCGCGATTTGCATTAATGCTCCTCCCCTTAGAGAGCGTAATTGCGATATCATACCGCTTGCAAACTATTTTCTGCAGGAATATGCTCCGATTTATGGGAATACTAAAATTAAAATGTCTGCCACTTTCCAAGAAACCCTTCTTAAATACTCGTGGCCGGGTAATATAAGGGAACTGAAACACATAGTAGAAAGCGCCATCGTTATGGTAGAAGATAAGGAGGATTTATCGATTTACCATCTACCGCCCCATTTGAACCCTGATTTTTATAAAAATGCCAGTTCCGTGCGCTTAGAGGGCGATCTGAAAGATACTTTATTGAATTTTGAAAAAGAAGTGATTCTGAACACGTTAAAAAAACACAACTGGAATATTTCCCGTTCCGCAAAAGCTATTAACGTCCGACGTTCAAACCTCCAATATCGCATGCGTAAATTGGAAATTGAGAACCCTCGGTTTAATTCATAGATTAGGGAGGTCGCCCGGATATGTTGCCCCCCCCCCCCGCAACCGCAAATACACGCTGCCAGCCGGTGCTCGGATTTAATACCGTACAGGTAACCTACCAATAGCATCTTTATGAGACATATCGGATCGATAAAGGGGTGGCCAAGCTCCGAATAGGTTGGCGCCGAATTGATGGCGCCAACCTATTCATAGATAAATTCAGCTATATGATCGGCGGCTATGCGTCTCAGTACCCTAGGATACGGGTGACCGGGACAATTCACTACCGGCTTCTTTAACCGCACGTTCTCTTTTCTCAATGCCTTAACTGCTTTTGTCTGTTAGTGGCACTTCAGAAAACATTAAAAATTTTTGAAAGCCATCATCATGTGCATATCCCAGCGCCTGATAGAATTGATGCGCGTTGTTTCTTTTGTGCTGTGAAACCAGAGTTATAAAACCGCAGTTGTTTTTTCGTGCCCAATCCTCCAAATACAGCATGATTTGCCGGCCAATGCCTTGCCTGCGGTAATCAGGAGACACAACCATGTTTTCAATCAACATAAACGGAGATAGCTGCCGGCAAATATTTTGGCATAAGACGGCCATCGCCATACCGACCACATCATTCTCCCGGCAGGCCACAGCCAGATAATAATTGGGATCCGCGCGGAAGACGTCGATCTGACCCGCTAAGAATGGCAAATCTTCCTCAAATATGACCAGCTCAGAGAATAGCTTGCTGACGGCAGGCGCATCCTCCGGCTTCGCTTCTCTGATCAGCAGATTCACTTTACCCTCCACCAGAGTACCGGCAACAATCTCGCTATCATAGTTCAGGTGTAGCTTGACCGTGGCCTCGTCAAAGCTACACCTGAACACGAGTTATACAATAATCATCCCGCGGCGTTTATTCCGCCGGCTCCCAGCCGGTGCCCGGGCTTTCGGGAAGAGTATTCCCACCGTCGAACACAATGCCGACGCCGGTTACATAACTGGAATCTTCCGAGGCCAGGAACAGGGCCACCCGCCCTGCCTCCTCGATGGTGCCCATACGGCCCATTGGAACCTGCGCGGCAATGGCGTTGAAAATGCTGTCCGGATCCTCAGGGCAGGAATCTATACAGGTATTACGCATCATGGGCGTATCGACGACGCCGGGCAAAATTGCGTTGACAGTAATGTTTTGAGAAGCCATTTCCACCGCCAACGCTTTGGTAAAGGCCATAATGGCCCCTTTGGTCGCGGCATAAACGGTCATTCCCGGATCAACGACCATCACGCCGGTAACGGAGGCAAAATTAACAATTTTACCGTACCCGTTATTCAGCATATGGGGAATGGCTGCCTTGCAGGAATTCCAGGTGCCTTTAAAATTAACGGCCAAATATTTTTCCAGATAATCGTCGTCAACTTTTAGAAACATCCTTTGATCGCCGATACCGGCGGCATTGACCAAAATATCGATTTTGCCATATTTGCCGGCCACGTCGGCATAGCATTCCTGCAATTTAGCGGCGTCCCGGACATCAACCTGGTAAGCCAGTACGTCATGCCCTTCTTTGCGCAAAGCCTCGGCAGCCGCCTCAACCGTGTCCGAATAATCCATGATTGCGATCTTGGCGCCGTTTTTTGCCAGGACCCGTGCACATCCGTTACCCATTCCCATCGCGCCGCCGGTGACGATTGCCACCTGACCATCTACTCTTGCCATTTAAGTGCCTCCTCTTGGTTTTATCATGATTTGTGTTGGCAAAATCAGCTTACTCTTCGTCAAAAGATTTAAAGCTGACCCTGAATCCTTTGCTGCGGATGGCAATGAAGACTATTCCGAATGCCACCCAGCTGAAGCCCACTATTTGCGCCATGCCTGATAAACTTAACCATAATACAAAACAAGTCGCAGTGGCAAATAGGGGGAAAATCAAATATTTGATTTTATTGATGCCTTGCCGCTTTTTGAGTTTAATATAAAAATGATAGAATGCACAAAAATTAACCAGAGTAAAGGCCAGCAAGGCGCCAAAGTTTACCAGAGGAATCATGTCCCCTAAGCTTAAAAAGGAAAATACAAGACTCAGAATAGTAACTAAGATCACATTATAGAGGGGAACGCCTGTTTTAGGATGGGCATAACCAAAGAATTTTTTCGGCAAAACACCATCACGGCCCATCCCAAAAAGCAGGCGGGATACACCGGCCATCATATCCATGGCAAAGGCAAAACAACCGGCAATCATTGCAAGACAGACAAAAATGGATAACGTGTTGCCGCCGGCTATTCTAACCGCATCCATCATGGCCGCGTCCGGATTGGAATAAGTAAAATCCGGATAGACGCATTGTGCCAGCCAGGACATAAAGAAAAAAACTACCGTCATAATTACGCAGGTCAATACTGATGCTTTTGGTAACGTGCGACGGGGGTTGTCAATATCCTCTGCCAAGGTCGTGAGCGTATCAAATCCGAGGTAAGAGAAGCAGGCAATGGAAGCTCCGGCAAAGATAAGACCCCAATCGAATGTCTCAGGATTATAAAAACCGATACTGGAAATGCCCAGGCCAATATCGCCGCCATTTAAGGTGTTGATTGCGGCAAAAACAAAGTAAAACACCGTGAGAGAACCAAAAATAGTCAAAAAGTTATTCAGAAGAGATAAATTTTTGATCTTAAAGAGATTCACAAATCCGACGAAAACAATTGTGCAAATTAAAACAACGGTATAATCTAGCGCGGGAATCAGTTCACATAAATAAATGGCGACACATACATAACTAACCAATGGGAATAGTAAATAGTCTAAAAGAATCGTCCATCCAACAATGGTGCCTAAATAAGGATGCAGTGTTTTTGAAACAAAGGTGTATGAAGAACCGGCACGGGGAAATTCCGCGCCCATCATGCCATATGACCAGGCCGTACAGGTCATAGGAATAGCGGCCAACACATAACAGAGCGCCATGTGTCCCATAGACAATGGCTGAATAACGCCATATACCGGGACAGGGGCAATGGGTAATAACATGGCTATACCAAATAATAGACAGGAAAACAGTCCCAGTTTTTTTCTTGTTGTCCTTAAACCGGTTTCGCCCGTCATTTTCGTCCCCTCCTATGTTTGTTTAGTACTTATGGAGATATTTGTCGTTTATTAACCCGTCTAAGCTGAGGCTTTCGCAGCGCGGGCAGCTTCTTTTCTCGCCTGCCGTACTGCTTTGGGATTCGTCTCCTTAATAAAGCAGGCGATGGACGCGGCAATGAAGAACAGTACGCCGGCGCAAATCATGCTGGAGGTATAGCCTGCGGTCAGGTCCGCAATCCTGCCGTAGAATATCGGCCAGATAGCGCCGCCCAGCAGCTGCGCAGCAGCCAGTATCAGCCCTCCCACGGATCCGGCCAATGCCGGAGAAACAGTCTCCAAAGGGATAATTGTCATGTACATGGTCGTCATCGCACCGGGGATGCCGCCGAACAGAATATAAGTCCCGATGGTAATCGGCGCTCCACCCCAGATCGCCATAGTGAAAGGCACGATGGAACAGATAAAATAGGAGACGGCAAGGGCCGGCACGCGGCCTACAACGTCAGAAATCTTGGGGACAAAGATCGCGTAGAAGATGCAGGCGATACCCATAGAGGAAATAACGATACCGGTGGTGGTGATGCTCAGGCCGGCGTTGGTCCAGAACAGCATCGCGAACTGCATCAGGGACCAATAGCCGCTCATGCCGAAAATGCCCACAAAAAAGCATAACAGAAGGTTACGGGTCTTGAAAATCACGCCCAAATTCGCCAGGATCGACGTCTTCTTGCCGGAAGCGTCGGTATTGATATCCACCTTCACTTCCTTGACGGTCAAAGCAGTGACGATGCCCAGGATAAACGTGGGGATAGCCGCGCCCAGAAAAGCCATTCTCCAGTTGCTGGCACTGGCGATCTGCGTCAACAGCGTCGGCCCGATCAGCACGGCGATCACAGCCACGCCCGCATTGATGATGCCGCAATTGATACTGAAACGGTTCTCGGAGGAATGCTTGGCCATAATCGCCATAACCAGCGGCAGAATCGGGCCTTCAAAAAAGCCCACGGCGGCCCTGGTGATCAGCAAGCCGCCAAAGGTATGGGTGGTGGCGCCCAGGGCCGAGAAGATGGAGCAAAGCAGCAGGCAGGGAACCAGCAGCTTCTTCCGGTATCCCAAACGGTCCGACATAGCGCCGACCAACAGGGAAGTAAGGGCGAACGTGCCAACACTAACGGTCCCGATCAGCCCGACCTGCGTATTATTGATCCCGAATTCCTGCACAATCAAAGCGGAGCAATAGGACACCGCCTGCGCATCCAGAAAGATCAGGCCCCAGCTGAAGAAGAAGCAGATAATCAACCATAACTCATAGCTGCCCCAGCCCAGGATGTTTTTTTGTCCGATAGAACTGTTCATAATATCACTCCTTTATATTATTTCAATGCTGTTTATTGGGACTTATTTTCTCTCGTACACAATTTTGCCCGCAACCATGGTCATGTCTACGCTGACCTTGCCCAGCTCCTCGGGATCAACCAGAAAGAGATCTTCTTCCAGAACTTGCAGGTCCGCTACCTTGCCGATCTCAACGGAACCGCGGGTATGCTCCTTATGCTCCTGCCAGGCGCCGTTGATGGTATAGGAGCGGATAGCGTCCTCCAGCGAGGTGGCCAGCTCCGGACAATGCAAAGCGCCGGTGGTGGAAGATTTGCGGGTGATGGCGGTCTCAATCCCCTTGAGCCAGCTGGGATAAATGCAGGGGCAATCCGATCCGCCGGCGATATTGAGCCCGTAAGCGGCCAGCTCGCGCATCCCGTAAGAACGGCTGGCCAGCGGGCCGATGGTGGCGTTGGAAGCCTCGTAAACAATAGCGGCGATCGCAGCCTGTATGGACAGGCCGATATGGTATTTGGCTGCCAGCGGGGCCAGATCGTTGGTCATGGAATAGGCGTGAATCAGGTAATGGCGCAGATTGGGACGGGGATATTCGCGCATGGCGGTGACGATGCATTCGATAGCGGATCTGCAGGCACGGTCGCCCACCGCATGGATGCCCATCTGATAGCCGTGGGTGTGGCCGAAAGTAATGATTTTCTGCATCTCCGCCACATAGTCCGCATCGCAGCTGCCCGGCAGCGAAGCGCGCCCATGATATCCCGGCAGCCCCAGATAATCATCCATCATCCAGGCGGTACGGGTCATGGGCACGCCGTCCACGAACATCTTCAGCATCGGTATTTCAAACCACTCCGGATCGGTAATCTCAGGTAACCGGATGGTCTCGAACCCTTTCACCACATCGTCATAAGACAGGGCGCCGTATTCGCCCATCAGCAGCCCCACCGTGACTCTGGCGGTCAGTTCCCCTGCGTCCTGCATCATTTTATACACATGTATGGGCTTCTCACCCAGCACGCCGCCAAAAATCAAGTCGCCGCCCGGGCCGAGCGATGATTCATTATAGCTGGTCACGCCATTCTTATTCAGTTCCTTCTGGGTATAGCGAATCGCTGTTTTCAGTTCCTCGTCGGTAAGGGGGGGGTAGTATTTCATGATCATGGCGTGGGCGGCGAATTCCTTGAAAATACCCGTGGGATCGCCGCTTGCATCCCGCTCCATCTCACCGGAAGGCGGATTGGGCGAATTGCGGCCGATCCGGCAAATTTCCAGAGCCTTGCTGTTAACGGTTATGGTATGCAGGCTGAAGTCGGAAAGGACAATAGGATGATCCGGGGTGATGTCATCAAAATCTTCCTTGCGCGGCAATCTTTCCGGATTATCGCGGCATTCCTCAAGATAGCCGGTTTCCCAGCCCACGCCCTTAATCCATTCACCGGGAGGCGTATCCTTGGCTTTCTGCGCAACGGCATCCCGGATATCTTTGATACTCTTTATGAGGGGGTAGGTTAAATCCAGCGTTATCGGGGGCTTGGCAGTGCCGAATTCGATGCCGTGCATGTGCGCGTCATGGGCGCCAGGGAGTATCATGCGTTTATTCAAGTCGATGACCTCTGTTGCGGAACCGATATAAGGCTTGATTTCGCGGTTATACCCCACGTCAAAGATATAGCCATTCTTGATCGCGATAGCCTGTTTGTAGCTAAAATTTTTATCTACGGTAACGACTTTGCCGTTCACAAATACAGTATCAGCAATCGTCATCATGAACCACCCTTTCCTTAATTCATGTAAACCTAACGTTCGTGCAACAAGGCTTTTATTCGGCCCATTTCTCCATACCGGCAGCACAGAAGCCGGCCATGAACCCACCGTCAATGATGATGTTCTGCCCGGTGAGGTACATGCAGTCGTCCGCAGCCAGCGCGTGAATGATCGCTGCGGCTTCTTCCGGTTCCAGGAACCTGGCCAAAGGCCAACAGTATTTGGCAATTTTCGTCTCGGTTTCGCAACCTTCGGCATATACCATGGGGGTATTCATGCTGCCAGGGGAGATGCAATTGCAGCGTAAGCCGCGATGCGCCTGCTCCAAAGCGACCGTTTTCGTCAGGTTGGTGACAGCCGCTTTTGTGGGTCCGTACGTGCCGTAGCCGGGGAAAGCGGCAATATCCCCAATGGAACTGGTGTTGACGATAGCGGCTTGATCCGGCATCAGGGGCAGCCCGTATTTGATCATGTGGAAAGTTCCGAAATAGTTGATGTCCATAACACGGCGGACCTCTTGCATGCCCAGATCCTGAATTGGCACTTCAGGGGTAATGATACCGGCGCAATTGACCAGGATGTCGACGCGGCCGTGTTTTTTCCCCACATACGCCATCAAATCCTTCACCGCCGTCTCGTCGCTGATATCCAGCGGATAAAACTCGCATTTGCCGGACAGGCTATCCGCCACTTTCCGCCCCAGTTCATCTTTGATGTCTACGCCAACCACATACGCACCGGCCGCAACGAAACGGCGCAGAACGCATTCGCCCAAGCCCTGAGCGGTACCGGTAACAACAGCGATCTTACCCGCTAAATCAAAAAACATCACGATCACTCCTTTTCATTTTATTTATTTGTTGTGCCGTTATCGGACGGAAAGAAGAGGGCAATGCGTAATTGGCAGAGACAACATTCAATTGCTAACCTGACAAATCGTGCTTTGCCCAAAAGCCACGATCACTTCAATAAAACCGCAAAGTTCCTGGTCCAACGCCATATCCCCCGTATCCACCAGCAAGGGCTGGCCCTGTAAAGCCAGGAGCTTGCTGTTGGTCGCGGCCACAATGATGTTTTCCTTGCCGATCCGTCTGATGATGCGCGGACTGATTTGCTGGTTGCCGCGGCCGAACAGATGCCCCTGGCCGCCGATGATGGTGACAATAATTCTGACTGGATATTGATAATCTTTGATCAGCGCCCACAGCTGGGCCTCGGTAACATCTGCGGCCACCAGCTGCTTATTGCAAACAACGTCCACGCCCAAAAGCGTATTCGGCAATCCCAGGTCTTCCATGATGCTGCGGGTCGTACTTCCCGGCCCGATGACGTACAGCGTATCCTCCTGCATATTGCAGACGATATAGCCCGCCATCCCCAGCAGCTCGCCGGCTTCGGAAGCGCCGCCGGACTTGATGTTTTGTACGCGGCTGCCGGCTTCCGGAACCATCATATACCCATACAGTTTGGCGCTGACCCGCCCCTGGCGGAACAGATCCTCGTCGATATCCATGACCTCCGACTCCCTCAGGCGGCTGATGCGGCCGCCTAAATAGTCCTTGGCAACGAAACCAGCGTTGCGGGGATTAATGGCGTATACCGCGGAATGGATCTTCACCCCGGCCGGAATGCCGATCACCGGAACGCGAACGCCGATAGCCCCGCAGATATCCCGCGCCGTGCCGTCGCCGCCGGCGAACATCAGCAAATCCACCGGCAGCGCCGCCACGGCTTTCGCGGCGGCGACGGTATCAGCGGCGGTGCTGTGGGCGCCCTCGGGAGCGCCCACAACACGACAGGCTAAGCCCAGCTCCTGCAGCTGCTTCTCACCCATATCGCCGCCATACGTATAGATATCCAACCTCATTGATGCGGCTGTACAGTTAATTACCGCCCTCGTGATGGGGCTTGGTTCCGCTTTACCGGAACTGATTCCTGCGGCGGTTGAGGCGATTATCACCATCGTGCAGGGTCTTTTGGACAGCATGGATCAAATCCTTGAAGCGGCATTTGCCATTATACAGGGGCTTGCGGAAGGGTTGCTGAACGCGCTGCCGGAACTGATTGACGCCCTGCCCGAAATCATCATGACTATCATTGACTTTATTACCGACAACCTGCCCCTCATCATTGAGATGGGCATTGAACTTACCATACAACTTGCGTTTGGACTGATAAAAGCCATACCCCAGCTTGTGGCAAAACTACCGGAGATCATCGCAGCCATCGTGACCGGCCTTGGAAAAGCGGTCGGTTCAGTATTTGAAATCGGCAAGAATATCGTGACAGGTCTTTGGGAAGGAATCAAATCTCTTGCAAGCTGGATCGGAGAAAAAGTCAGCGGCTTCTTTTCCGGTATCGTGGATGGAGCAAAAAGCCTTCTGGGTATCAACTCTCCGTCAAAGGTATTCGCCAGAATCGGTGAAAACATGGGCCTTGGTATCGGCGAAGGTTTCACCGATGCCATGAAGGGTGTTGAGGAAGACATTACAGGTGCGATTCCCACAGACATAGATATAGATGCGGATATCCGCAGGACGGTGCGCGATACATCTGCAGGAGGCATTGTTCGCCAACTCATGGAGCACACCGGTATCATTCGGGTGGAAGGTGTAACCGACAGCGGTGCGCTTTCCGGGGTCGTAGATATCATTATGGGTGAATTGAGACGGGAGGTGCGCGTCTGATGGCATATATAAAAAATGAAACCACCGGAATATGCATCTCTCACTTTGTTAGCCTTGAGGTGAAGCAGGAAGTTATCCGGACCACTCAGCAGCTTTTGGATGGCAGCGTATATATTCAGCGCATCGGTGAGCCAACAGTATCCTATACTGCTTCAGCCTACGTGGACAGAGTCGGTAAAGCTCAGCTGATGGATGCAGAAGACACCACCGCACTACTTGAGGTTTCAGTGAAGCATTATTCCCGAAGAAGCCGAGGTTGTGCGGATGATATTCGCTGACTATTTATCGGGGCTTGGCAAAAATGCGATTATGAAGAAGCTGATTCGGCTCGGAGTCCCCACCAAGTGCGGTGGTCGCTGGTCAGAAAGCACTATAGGCTCTATTCTGGGGAACGAGAAATTCATCGGTGATACGTGCTTGCAAAAAGGCTTTATCACTGACCACCTTACAAAGCAATGGAAGTCCAACAGCGGTGAGCTGCCGAAATACTACGTCGAGGGTTCACATGAAGCCATTATCGACCGCGAGACCTTCGAGGCGGTTCAGATTGAGATGGCTCGGCGGGCAGCAAAAGCAAATCATCCCCGGAAGCTGACAGTCAGCGAATTTTCGGGACTAATCATCTGTAAAAAGTGTGGAGCAAAATTCCGCAAAAAGGTAAGCGGCGCGGGCACAAAATATGCCAAGGTGGTTTGGGCTTGCGCTACCTATACTTACCGAGGAAAGCACGAATGTGCCGCCAAGCGAATACCCGAGGACATACTCAAAGAGAAATGCACCGAAGTGTTAGGGCTTGCTGAGTACAACCCCCATGTATTATCGGGGAAGATCACAGCGATAGCAGTCCCCGACGACGGCGTCCTGGTATTTACTTTTAAAGACGGCACAGAGCAAACCGCTACATGGGAAAATCGCTCCCGACGAGAGAGCTGGACTGACGAGATGCGGCAAACCGCAAGAGAACGGGCGCTGGGAGGTACGGATAATGGCTAATATACGAGTTATCCCCGCCACCGCTCCAGCTTTTTCGGCGCAGTCAAAGTCGAACGCTGTCAAGCGTCGCGTGGCGGCTTACGCAAGGGTTTCCACCGACAGCGACGAGCAGCTTACAAGCTATGAAGCGCAGGTTGATTATTACACAAAATTCATCCAGAGCCGAGTAGACTGGGAATTTGTGACCGTCTACACGGACGAAGGGATTTCTGCGGTCACCACCAAGAAACGCGATGGCTTCAATCAGATGGTAGCTGATGCTCTGGAGGGCGGCATAGACCTCATCGTCACAAA
>Ga0228535_1003293_pt1 | contig 12107 bp, 11 predicted proteins | sample SJ1metagenome_FD_168457 | JGI IMG/M metagenome (GOLD analysis project Ga0228535, IMG submission 168457) | Enriched culture of PCE-dechlorinating microbial communities from Ithaca, New York, USA - SJ1 | ecosystem: Engineered > Modeled > Simulated communities (microbial... > Unclassified | place... | reverse complement strand
GGATCTTGATCTCTACTTCCCCTATGCCGGTCTGTATGGTTCGTTCCGGCAGGTATCCGTTTCTGACCACTGCAAGCCGTCCGTCGGGAAGCCTGTTTTGAGCCTGTTTCTTCAACATGAGTTCCAGCTCCGATTCAACCGCATGTGCGATGAGTTCTCTGGCTCCTTTTCTGAGAAGTTCCGTCAATGAGTCAGTCAAGGTTGCATCTGGTTCGAATAGTGAAGAAAGGGTAGAATTTTCCATGGCGTATCCCTCCAATGTTGGTTGTGGCTTGGTCGTTCCAACCAACAAGGATACGCCGCTTTATCTTTCAACTCCATACACCAGATATGAGCTTAACTCGCGCATTTGTTGTAATGCATATAGTCAAGAAAAGAGATCCACCTGTTTCTTAAAACAAACTCGTGCCAGATATAACCAAGCGTACCAATTGCAGGAAAGGTTACAAGTTCAACATTCTGGAATTGTTTCGCAATAGCCACAATATTTCTTTTGTCGAACTTTGACCAATTCCAGTTTGAGGGCATCCTCATTCCTTCAGTAGCCTGATTTGTTCCAGCTAAGATAAATCTAACGCTCTCTTTTGCGGCTTGTCTATAATTTACCGCCAACATTGCGTTGTCATAAAGGAGTTCCACATCTATCACATCCGCGTCAAAGAACGCCTGCATCAGGTTACGATACTCGTTCCATTCGATCACGTGGGTATAAAGGTCCACGCCGAGCTTCCGGATCAGATTAGCGATGTTGTTCTGGGCCAACTCTGTATTCCACCCGTTATCCATGTGCACCGCAAGGGGGCGCAGACCAAGCTCTACAGCCTTTACTAGCACCCACGAACTATCCACACCGCCCGAAATGCCCACGACGCAGTCGTACCGTTTCCCTTTGCCGTTCCTCTTAATCCGTCGGACAAGGTCTTCAAGTTCTTTACGGCGCATCTCTGGGTTCTGGAAGATCACCTTCGACGACCGATCCAGAAACTCGGTGCAGTAGTTGCATATGCCATTTTCGTCGAAAGTTATACCCTCAGCCGTCGTGTCCATCACACATCTGGTGCACATCCTATAATCGCTGTTCATTCGCTTGCAAGCCCCCCAAGAAGTTCTTCAAGTTCGTTGTACTGCGGATAGGTTATCAGCACTGCACGGTGAGGACCATGGAAGACGAAAAAAGAGCCTGCAGCAACAGCACTTGCTCCAGCCTCGATGGCAGACTTCATGTCGGCCAGGCTTCCCGCTCCACCGACCGCTATTAACGGAACAGAGAGACTGGACGCCGTTTCACGGATAAGATCCAGGTCCATACCCTCCAGTGTTCCGTCGCGATCCACCGAGTTTAGCAACACTTCCCCTGCTCCAGATTCAACACACTGGTTGAGATAGTCCATTATCGCAATGCCCAGAGTCTTGCCAAACCGGGAAGAATAGAGTTTGCGCCCACCAAAAAGTCCTTGTTTTACGTCGGCCGACACAACAACGCTCTGATTTCCGTAATAAGAGGCAATTTCCCTGATCAGGGATGCATCATTCAAGACTGCCGACTGGAGGCAGACCTTCTCGACACCCATCGAGAATATTCGCCGTGCCTGATCCAACGTTCGAATCCCCCCGCCATAACAAAGAGGCATGAAGCACTCTCCGGCAAACTGCTCAATGAGATCAAAGTCGGGTTCCCGACCAGATCTGGACGCGCCGATGTCAAGCACCATCAGTTCGTCTACTTCCTTCTCGTTGAAGATGCGAATGGCATTTATCGGATCGCCCACATACTTGGGGTTGCGGAACTTCATCGTTTTAACCAATCCGCCGTTCGAGAGCAACAGGCAGGGTATTATCCTGTTTTTCAGCATTTCCCCATCTCCACAAACCGCCGCATCAAGGACATTCCGAAACGATGACTCTTCTCCGGGTGGAACTGAACGCCTAAGATGTTTCCGTGCGCAAAGGCCGCAACAAAATCGTACCCGTATTCACATGTGGCCGTGACATCCGCTTCGTCGGCGCAAACAACATGGTAGGAGTGGACAAAATAGAAGCGTTGCCTCTCTTCCGTTTGTATCGGTGGATTCTCCCTCCGAATGGTCAGGGTGTTCCAGCCCATGTGAGGGATCTTCAACCCAGACCCCGGAGGAAAGGAGAATTTTCTGACCTCGGCGTCCAACCAGCCCAGGCCTAAGCGGCGCCCCTCTTCGCTGCGCTTTGTCATAAGTTGCATGCCGAGACAGATACCAAGGATTGGTACTTTCCTTTCCAAGACCGCGTAGCGGAGCTCCTTTAACAAAGAACGGTCTTCAAGCTCTTCCATCCCCCTGTCAAACGCACCAACACCCGGGAGAATAAGCTTCTCGGCGTTCGCAATCTCGTCGGGATCGCCAGTCACGCAACACAAACCACCAACATGGTGGATCATATTGACCACCGAATTCAGATTGCCTAATCCGTAGTTGATTATGGCAAGCATAATGTCACTTTTCTCGCTTCTCTATATTCTTATCCAGAAGCTTGTCCAACAGGGCTATCACCTTTTTGCACTCCTTCTCAAAGCAGAGTCATCGGGCGACTTTGTCGCTTTGATACTTCCATATTTAGTTGAAGTATCCGAGATCTGGGCATGAAAGTGGATCATGGACTATACAGAGAACTTTTCCGCTACCAGCCCTTATCCGTAGTATTTTCGCCAGTTCTGCCAAGTCGTGGATGGTTTATCGTAATTAACAACATTGCCTGAATATACTCGAAGAACAGATTTGTTAATAAAAAGCATCAATGGGAAAAACTCTTGTTGGTAAAACAGATTACCAAACAGCAGAATTCATTTATGCAATTTTTTTGAATCGCAAATTTGATTATTTAGTACAGAAATCAAGTCGTCTGCAATAATGGAGTCACTAGTAGCAAAACCGGCCATTATTCTTTTATGTACAACCTCTTTTGTGTTTATGCCGTAAAATTGCATTGCATCTTTTCGAAAATTCAACACTAATCGAATTTTTTTAACAGGGAAAAGCAAAGATTCAGGCAATAATTGTTTCCCCAAATAAATGGCCCGATTCATGAACTGAGATCTTGTTCCAGAGTTGCCTGGAGATTCCTCCAAAGGGATCCCAGCTTGATTTGAGTACTCCTTTCTTACATAACCAGCATATAGACTCTTCTCTAAACGAAGCTTATAGGGCATTCTCTCATAAAAAGAAACGAATTCAATGTCCCAGAAAGGCATCCACCAGTCGTAACCGAAGAACTCATAAGCACGAACAGAGTTACCAATAAACTTTGATTGACGCTCGGTCCAAGCCCATGAATCTGCGACTGCGGCGGTTTCTTCTTTCGTTATGAAACAATAGTTTTTTAAATAATGACTATTCCTTTCTTTATGTAACTTATCATTTCCTCTATTCAAATTGTAATGTGCGCCTTTAATGGTTTTAAAAAAACACTCTTCCCCTTTACTGCCTTTACTCTCCCAAAGGGTTTCAACCCTGTTTGATGACTGGAAGCAATAAACTGGTGTATGACCAGGAACAAATACCGCGTTTTCCGGGATTCTCTTCTCTTCCTTTAGGGCCTTTACTGCCGGCCAGTCCTGAATATGAGGCAGAGAAGATAGATTCCCTGCCATATCAAAGTAATCTTTCATATCAGGACTTCGATACCATTCATACCATTGTTCATTCGAATAGGGGACGAACTCCCACTTGATTTCTAACTTCTCTGCAACTTCCTTGCTAACCATGGTTTCTTTGTTCCCAGGTTTTCCATATGAAAAAGCTACAATATTCATATATCCAAAGCGTTTCAGCATTAATACAATGAGACGGGAATCGTAACCACCGCTTAGGGGAACTACAATCGTGCGATCATCAGCGTAGTCGATAAGTCTTTTAAAGACTCTATCCAATACAGCATCTAACTGGTGAAAAATCTCCTCTTCTGACTCATGAGAGTCCATAGTGGGGAGATAACGGAAATATCTTTGAGGACCGACATAAAAATTCCCTTTATCATCCTTCCCAACGATTATTGCCTCTCCCGCTTGAATTTGTTTTACACCAGGGAACAGGGTATCTGAACCTGTTACGTAGCCACAAAGCAAAAACTCTTCTTTTGCAAGGGAATCCATCTGGTTATCCCCAACTTTTTCCCGAACCCAATCTGCCGAGTCACTCAGGAAAAAGTCATCTCCTCTTTGGCCGTAAAAAAGAGGTATGCTGCGTATCCTGTCAACGCCAGCGATCAGGCTGTCGCGTTTCCTTACGGCGAAAGCGTAGAAGCCGTTCAGGTCCGGCAGGATCCGAGCAAGATCCTCCGGGCTATCAAATGATGCAACATAATTCATTAAGGTCTTCCCTGAAAGCATTTCCCCATTTTTTGTAAAGGCGGTCCCTGTCACAAAACCATTCTCTGATTCGAAATAATTGCGGAATTGTGTATTTTTTAACTCAACATGAACCATGTTTTGATGCCCTCCAGCTCTACCCAACTTTGCGGATCAACGATTTGAAAAGTGAGTACCCACGGATCAAGAACACACCAATTGAAAGCACCAGAGATAACGAAATGAATACCCACCCCAGATCAAGAAGAAGAGTTCCCACAGGGAGAAGGAGCAAACCAATTGTTTCAGCAAATACGGCCAAATGACAACATTTCAACCGTCATGATTCAGGGGGAAATCCTCCAAAAAGTCCCTGGAGTTGAAATCTCAAAAAACCGACAGCTATCTCTCTTTGCGGTCCCCTTTTTATCAAATTCCTCAAAAGAACAAAGATAATCTTTAGTTCCACCAAAAACGGGCGGAGATAAGAAATTTTGTTCATGAATGCAATCTTGCTTTGCGGATTATTAATAATGGAATATCGTCTTGTTCTGTCAATAAGAATTTTATAATATCGGTTACAATCTTTTGTCCATTCTTCCAAATAGTTCTCCTCAGAAAACTCGCGGAATTTTTCGTTACTTGGGTGTGGCAATACTTGTTCTTTCATTCTGTCTATCTCAGTAAAAATGGCCTCGATCTGAAAATTTGATGTAGAAAATTTTACAAATAGAACTACGGATTGCGTCGTTCCTATGTTATTCCTTTGATAAGCGGTATCAAAGATGAAGTTCCCTAAAGAATAGTAGATAATTCCATCCCTATAATTTTCATATCCTTGAACTGTATGAGAATGATGCGCAATTACAAGATTTGCCCCATCTTCGATGAAGCTCTTCAGCTTATTCCTTTTGCTGGGAGAGGGGCAAAATGTAAACTCTTCTCCTCCATGGTAACAAAGAATTACCCAATCCGAAATATTCTTGCATTCCATAATCCGCTCTCGAATCTTTGTCCGATACTTGTCGGAGAAAACTCCCGGTCTTGACTCAGAAGCTAAAAGACCTTCTTGATGAGAGACACCAATTATTGAAACAGAAACGCCATTATGATTTAAAAAAAGAGGTTTTGAGGCGATCTCAAGGTTTCCCCCGGCTCCGAAAAAAAGAATTGAATTGTCTTCTGCAATTGCTTGGGTGTCTAACAGACCTTGGTTACCTGCATCCATAATATGATTGTTAGCGAGATTAAAAATATTGCAATTAATTGACTTTAGGAGCTCTGCTTTTTCAGGTGGACCCATAGTAGAACCTCTCCGGGGCAACGGGGTGGAATTGGAGAGAGGCCCTTCTAAATTTACAATGTTGAAATGATTGTTCTTAAGTCTGTTAATTATACTGACATCGATAAAACCGATATCTTGTTTTTCGGAGAAAATGCCACTGAAGCTAGTGTCCCCAACAAAGCCTATAAGCAAAACAACCAGCCTCCTGTTTTTTTAAGAGAACCCCTTGTATATCGCATAAAGTTAATAACAAGAAATAAGGAGAGAGAAAACACAACAAAAAGGGCTAGGATTTTTGGATTCGACCCAACAACAAAGGCTCCAAATGGGAGTGACAGCAAGACAACAGCTTCAACAACTATTAGCAATGTTTGAATGATTATGACCGTAACAGAATTGCCAGCAATCTTTAAGGAATAAACCATTTTAGGTATCAAAATAACCAAAGAAAAAATTACGAACAAAGTCATGGCCAGGAACGGCCCCCCCCATAACGAACCTAACCAGATGGATACCACCCTTGTTACAAGCAGCAAACCCTCAAAAATCAGACCTGTTCCTTGTCTATTCTGTATCGTCAAAAGAAGACCAATAGGAGAGGAGGCAAAAATAAAACCGATCCAAGGACCAAGGATTTGGGCAAAGCTCCCAGCTTCCAGCCATTTGGGACCTAAAAGGAAGGAGAATACGGGGGGTGCAAAAAAGGATATAAGAAGAATAGGGAAAAAACCCAATCTCAGAAGAAGGGTATATGTTTTTAGCGATAGCTCCTTTAGATTGCCCTCGTATCGGGCAACACTTGCCCTTTGCAGAAATACCTGACCTATGGCCTGTCCAACGAAAACAGTGGGAATATGAAGAAGGCTCTGCGCCATGGCAAACAAACCAGCCACCTGGGGATCGTAAAGAGCTACCAAGAGAATAGGCATTATCTGGCGTCCTACAGTGTTCAGCATTCCTGACCATGTCTCATACATGGGGAATTTGCGGTAACGCAACGCGGCCCGCTTGATATCTTCCAGGGGAGGTTTGGGCAACCCTTTTTTTTTGATGATCGATCTGGCGAGGGTTGTGATCCCGCCAGCCTGACCGATTATCTTACCAATTAGCAAACCAAAAGGACGAAAACCCAGGAAGCCTAGGGAAACCATGGCAATTGCACCACTAATGCTTTGGGTTACCTTGGTTCTTGCGATCGTCTGAAACAGTTTCTCCCGGATGGCCCACTGGGTTAGAGTAATGTAGGCGCCCATTCCCGCGACAGCGACAGGGATAAGGAATCGAAATGGTATCAAGGTTTCCATTGATACCATCTTCAACAAAGGCTTGCCAATAAGAACAAGAAGCAAGCTTATGACCACCACAAAAACAGATTGCAGGAAAAAGCTTAGTACCAAAATGGCTTTTGCGTATCGTACTTGTTTCGGCAAGGGAATGGCAAAGTGGTAGCGAAAACCTGAGAGTTCTGTGAGGATCGCGGTAACGGAAACAAAAACCGCCATGACTCCAAAGTCTGACGGGGAATAAATCCGGGAAAGGACAGGCATTATGGCCACGTTCAGACCCTGGGCGATAGTCGTTCCCCCGGCAAGGATCGAAACGTGGCGCATGGCGGAATCTTTGGGAAGCAGGCGATTCAGAAAGTTGCGAATGGATTCCAAAAACTGACCTCCTTAAGAAACCGTGAGAGGTAAGATGTGAGAAGTAAGATGAAAAACCCTTTGTAACCTGGGATGACGAACCCTACCTCGGCATGGCGCCGGGCTTGACCTGGCCGCCCGAAAGCGCCGACTGGTAAGCCGCCTCGATGATCTCCACCGTCTTGCGTCCCTCGCGACCACTGACCATCTCTCCAACCCCGTTGTCGAGCACATCCAGGCAGTGGCGATAAAAGTCAAGGTGTCCGGAGCCGTAGACGCTGCCAGTTTCGTAACTGGCACTCCCGACTTCTCCGTCCATCTCGTGAGGAGCGTCGAACTGCCACTGCTCAATCTTGTTGAGCGCCACACCACCGATATGGACGGTGCCCTTCTCCCCCATCACAGTTATGCTGCCCTCAAGGTTTTTTGGATAAGTCAACACGGTGACGTTTATGCTTCCCAGGGCCCCGCTTCGAAAACGGAGGTTGACCACTATGGTGTCCTCTGCCTCGATCCTGCGACCCAAAGTCGCGCTGAAGGCCTGGACGGACTCCACCGCCCCGCCCATCCACTGCACGAGGTCCACATAATGTGCGGCCTGGTTGCAAAGGCAGCCTCCGTCGAACTCCCAGGCCCCTCTCCACTTTGCCTGGTCATAGTAGTCCTGGGGGCGGGTCCAGAAGACATTTGATGTGATCATGTAGATATGGCCAAACCTTCCCGCTTCCAGGGCTCTCCTTAGCAGTTGTACAGTGCGGTTGAAGCGGTTCTGCTTGACTACAAAGTATTTGATACCCGCTTTGTCGCAGGCATCGATGGCGGCATCCACTTCAGCAAGTTTCGTGCCCGATGGCTTCTCGCATAGAACGTGTTTGCCGTGCTCTGCGGCAAGGAGGGTGTGTTTTGGGTGAAGGCCGGAGGGGGTGCAAATGGAGATAATGTCGATGTCTTCTTTCGCTAACATCTCTTCATAATTGGTATAGGGTTTACAACCTCCACCCCAAGGGGCAGCAGCTAATTCGGCTCGCTCGGGAATGATGTCGCAAACTGCAACAAGGTTGGCACGATATTCAGAGTGCAGGGTCTTGATAGCTTCAAGATGTTTTTCGCATATTCTTCCGCATCCCACAAGGGCGAATTTATTCATTGTCTTCCACCTCTTTCATCGGCTTCAGCAGCCGGGCCGGGTTCCCCACGTAAAATCCGGGGATATCGATATCTTTTGTGACCACCGCGCCCGCGCCTATCACCACATGATCGCATATCGAGACCGGGAGCAACGTGGCGTTCGTGCCTATTGAAACATGATCCCCGATCAGGGTCGGTTTCCAGAGCTCCCTGTTTCCCCTAGCGGGGCCGCCTGTCGAGAAAGTGTCGTTTACGAACATTGCGCCGTGAGAGATGAAACAGTCGTCACCTATGGTGACCAGTTCACAGATAAAGGCGTGAGACTGGATTTTGCATCGCTTGCCTATGGTCACGCCTTTCTGGATCTCCACGAAGGGGCCTATGAAAGAGCCATCACCGATGGTGCATTCGTAGACGTTAACCGGTTCGACAACGGTAACGTTCTCGCCGAATTGGACATCGCGTATCTGGGACCTGAAGATCCTGGGTTCTGCCATCGTCTATAGTCCTCCCGGTTTCCGGGCGGCTTCCTTGAGGTTTTCGCAGACATATGCCACCTGTTCTTCAGACATCTCAGGGAAGATCGGAAGGCTTAGAACTTCTTGCGAGTATCTGGATGAAACAGGAAAATCTTGAGGCTTCAGGCCAAGATGCCTGTAAGCGCCAAGGTTGGGCAGGGCATCTGGGTAATGGATCCCTGTTGCGATGCCCTTTTCGGAAAGAAATTCCATGATCTTTTCCCGTTCGGGAATCCGCACAACCAGAAGATGGTAGACATGCCTGCCCCCTGTTGTTTCTTTCTGCAAGGGAAGGTTGAGGGGGGCAAGGTTTGTCCGGTAAAGATCGGCTATCTTCCTGCGCTTCTCGGTCCATTCTTCGAGATGGGCCAGCTTTGCAGACAGAACTGCCGCCTGGATACCGTCGAGGCGGCTGTTGGTTCCCTCGAATTCGTGATCGTACTTCTGGACCCTCCCATGGTTGGCGTACATCTTCACACGTTTTGCGATTTCCGGGTCATTGGTGGCAACGCATCCCCCGTCGCCGTAGGCACCAAGGTTCTTTCCTGGGTAAAAACTGAAAGCTGCCGCATGGCCGATGGATCCGATCTTTGCTCCCATGTACTGTGCCCCATGGGCCTGGGCCGCATCTTCAACAAGGAACAGCCCCCTGGATTCGGCCAGTTCTTTCAGCTCCGCTACAGGCGCGGGGTTGCCGTAGAGATGGACCGGCATTATCGCCCGTGTCCTGGCCGTTAAGGCTTTCTCGACTGTTTTCGGGGTTATTGTCTGGGTTTCGGGATCGCAATCTGCAAAAACCGATTTTCCTCCCGCAAGGGAGACCGCTTCGGAGGTTCCGATAAAGGTGTTTGCGGGAACGATCACTTCGTCGCCCTCTTCGATCCTAAGGGCCTTAAGGGCAAGGGTAAGTGCGTCGGTGCCGTTGCCTACTCCGATGCAGTGTTTCACGCCCAGGTATGCTGCAAACTCCTGCTCGAACTGCGCGACATATTTTCCGCCTATGAAGGCAGTATCATCAAGAACCTTCTGGATCGACTGGTCTATCTCCCTTTTTATTGACTGGTACTGAAGTTTGAGGTCGACGAACGGTATCTTCAAAGGTTATCCCCTCCATCCATTGCTAAAAAAGTTTCGAGTTACGCCCTATTCCATAATAGATGAAGCCCTTTTTCTTAAGCAGGTCCGGATTGTACTGGTTGCGGCCGTCGAAGATAACGGGTTCTTTGAGCAGTTCCCGGATCTTGTCGAAATCCGGCTTGCGGAACTGCGGCCACTCGGTGAGGAGGACCAGGGCATCAGAACCTTCGAGGGCGCTGTAGTTGTCTTCTGTAAAGGCCACATTGGGGTTGCCGTCGAAAAGGGCTTTTGTGTTGTCCATGCCAACCGGGTCGAAGGCTTTGACGCCGACCCCTCTTGAAACAAGTTCCTTTATGATCTCAATGGCGGGCGCTTCCCTGATGTCATCGGTATGGGGTTTGAAGCTGAGGCCCCACAGGGCAAATGTCTTTCCCGAAAGGTCATTGTCGAAGTGCCGGCAGATCTTTTCGAAGAAGATGTATTTCTGTTTTTTGTTCACTTCTTCCACGGCCTGGAGTATGGAAAGATCGTGCCCTCTGTCGCTGGCAGACTGGATAAGGGCCTTGACGTCTTTGGGGAAGCAGGAACCGCCGTAGCCGATCCCCGGGTAGAGAAATGCCGCGCCTATCCTCTTGTCGGAGCCTATCCCGTGGCGGACCTCCTCTATATCGGCACCTACGGATTCGCAGAAGTTGGCAAGTTCGTTCATGAAGCTGATGCGGGTCGCCAACATGGCGTTTGCCGCGTATTTGGTCATTTCAGCGGAAGAGATGCTCATGGATATGATCCTCGGCTCCCTCTGAACGAAGGGCGAAAAGAGTTCCTTGAGGAATTCGGAGGTTCTTTCGTTCTCCGTCCCTATCACAATGCGGTCGGGACTCATGAAGTCCTCTACCGCGGAGCCTTCCTTGAGAAATTCGGGGCAGAAGGCAACATCGAACTCGATGTCGGTCCGGTTCCGTTTCCCCAGTTCATCCTGGATGATCGACTTGACCTGTTCCGTTGTGCCGACCGGTACGGTGGACTTGGCAACAACTATCTTGTAGCTGTCCAGGCACTTCCCTATCTCACCGGCGGCGTTCAGCACGAACTGAAGATCAGCCTCGCCGTTCAGTTTGGGGGGAGTGCCTACGGCGATGAAGATGAAAAGGCTGTTGGCGACGGCTTCTTTTGTGTCGGTGGTAAAGCGCAGGCGCCCCTGGGATACGTTCCTCTTGATGATGTCCTCAAGGCCGGGCTCGTAGATAGGAATGATCCCGGAATTCAGCCTGGCGATCTTTTCCTCGTCGACATCGACGCACCAGACATCGTTGCCCATTTCTGCAAGGCATGCTCCTGTGACTAATCCTACATATCCGGTACCGATCATGCTGATGCGCATAGGAAAACCTCCAGGGGCGTGAGGCGAAGGGCGAGGCAACAGGCGTCAGGCTGCAGGCAACAGGAAAGACAAATTCGAAAAACCTGTGCCTGATTTCGAGATTTACCTGGCACTCTTCAATCCTAACGAAATAATCATTTACGAGTAATTTTATTGCTCATCCTTGAATAAATCAAGAGCGTGAGACGTCAGACGTGAGACGGGAGACGTAAAGGCGGAAATCCAGGCGTCAGGCTGCAGGCATCAGGAAGGGCAGGGACCGTGAATTGTCGATCGTCAATCGAAAGGATTATAAGCCGGAACAAGACCAAACTTCTCCGATCCTTGTGAACAACATACAAAAAAGGAGCCGCCATTTTGACGGCCCCCGTGTGGCGAAACCTTTTATGTTAGGGTCTTTCTGGCCCTTGTTTCGACAAAGCGAGAAGGTTTGGCTCCGTTATGAGGTTACCCACAGCAATGATCGATCCTCTATCGGGATTTCTTGTCTTTGCGAATCGTCTCCACTACGGTAGTGTTCTTGCGCCTTTTGGCTTCCTCTACTGGAATAAATTTCCCGGTTTTCGCGTCTCGGCCGATTTTGGTTTCACCCTTGTTTTTCGCCATAATTGCACCTCCTTTGCAGCTTTAGTCTTCTTTCGTTAAACTCGCTCTGCCTGTTTCAGAAATAATTATGCGGTTGGGCCAGATCTCTTCTCTTTCTGCCCTGCGTTGAATAACTTCATCAGATACCCCGAAAATCCGGCTTATCCTGGGGCTG
>Ga0228535_1003292_pt1 | contig 12115 bp, 10 predicted proteins | sample SJ1metagenome_FD_168457 | JGI IMG/M metagenome (GOLD analysis project Ga0228535, IMG submission 168457) | Enriched culture of PCE-dechlorinating microbial communities from Ithaca, New York, USA - SJ1 | ecosystem: Engineered > Modeled > Simulated communities (microbial... > Unclassified | place... | reverse complement strand
AGGTAGATGTAATTGATAAACTCATCGAAGCAGGCGTTAAAAATATTCAAGTGACATCATTTGTGAGCCCAAAAGCCATTCCGCAAATGAAAGATGCTGAAGAGCTGGTTAAAATTTGTCTGCATAGATATCCTCATGGCAGTTTTTCTGCGCTTGTGCCCAACTTATTTGGAGCTAATACTGCGGCAAAAGCTGGGTTGAACAAGATTTCTTACGTTGTTTCATTGAGCGAGAGCCATAATCAAGCAAATATTAATAGATCTCATGCAGATTCTTTTCGAGAATTAAGAAAAATAATGGAAGAGCTTCCCCAATTGGATTTATGTTTAGATTTAGCTACAGCATTTGGATGTCCGTTTGAGGGGAAAAAACTACCTGAAGAAGTTGTTAAGTTTTTAAGAGCTTATGTCGAATCAGGAATATCAACTGTCAATTTGTGCGATACCATCGGTGTCGCCAATCCTCTCCAGATAAGAGAAACCATAGCATCCCTTCATCAAACGTATCCAGAGCTTGAGTTACAAATACACATTCACGATACGCGCAATATGGGTATGGTGAATACACTAGCAGCTATCGAAAGTGGAATAAATACCGTGCAATCTACACTCGGTGGTTTAGGCGGCTGTCCATTTGCGCCAGGCGCATCAGGAAATCTTGCTACGGAAGATCTGGTCCATATGCTTAGTGAGATGGGATATGAAACCGGTATTAACATACACAAGATTGTTGAAGCCGCAAAATATGAGAGTAAGGTGATTGACGGAGAATACAGCGGGCATTTGATGAAAATCACAAGTACCACACCGCAATAATTTTTGAATTTATTAGAAGGAATACCGGATAAGAATGGAAAAAACATACCTGGCGAAAGAGATAATTGAAAAAGCAGCGAATATGCGAAGAGACTGCATTGAAATGGGATTTGCAGCCGGAAGCGAGGGAGCCCACTTTGGACCCGCATTATCCTGTGTAGATATTGTTGCAACTCTGTTTTTCGGTGTAATGAAGCATGATCCAAAAAATCCAGAAATGCCAGATAGGGATAGATTTGTTTTAAGCAAAGGGCACGCCAGCCTGGCATATTATGCTGCTCTGATTGAATCGGGATATATACCCAAAGATATGATTTCGCAGTTCAAGGGAAACAACAGTATTTTGTGTGGACACCCCAGCATGAATCTTAGATATGGTATAGAAGTCACAACAGGGAGTCTTGGAAATGGTTTACCAGTAGCTTGTGGGCTGGCAATGGCGGCAAAGGTTAAGGGCGAATCTCATAATGTTTACTGTATTGTTGGAGATGGAGAATGTAATGAAGGGATTATATGGGAAGCTGCATTTAATGCTGCGAAATATAATCTGGATAATCTGATCGCTATTATTGATGTAAACGGTTTTCAACTTTCCGGTGTAACTGCAGACGTAATGCCTATGAATTTAGATGGATTATGGGGAGCTACTGGATGGGAATTATTTCACATTGAAGATGGGAACAACGTGGAAGAGGTGTTACAGAAGCTTAAGTTAATAAAAGACACTAAAAGCGGAAAACCAAAAGCGATACTGGCTAAGACTGTAAAAGGGAAGGGAATTTCGTTTATGGAGAATAATCTTGCATTTCATGCAACTCCAATAAATGAAGAACAATATAAAGCGGCTATTGCTGATTTAGAAAATGCAGAAAAGGTAAGAAAGCAACAATGAACAACATTTCACTGGAAACATTAAAGGAATGGTCAAAACTCGGTCATCGCAGTTCTTTTGGCGAATCACTTGTATTATTGGCCAGAGAGAAAAAGGATGTTGTAGTTGTAAGCGCTGATATTACAACCACTGCTCGATTAGTAAATTTTCAAAAAGAATTTCCTGATCGTTTTTTTAATGTCGGAATTGCCGAGCAAAACATGATTGATTTTTCTGCGGGTCTTGCAAAAGAAGGGCTGATGCCGTTTGCAGTCACTGTCGCAGCATTTGCACCAATGCGTTGTGCAGAGCAGGTGCGGTCCATGATCGGCTATATGAACCTTAACGCCAGAATAGCCGGGATTGAGGCTGGATGCAGGTTCGGTCCACTGGGCAATACACATTATGCAATGGATGATATCGCAGTCATGCGCGCAATACCCAATTTCACTGTTGTTTGTCCTGCGGATCCGCATGAGATTTTGAAAACAGTCTTTGCGGCAGGAGATCACAAAGGACCGATTCACATCCGTTTGACAGGAGCACCGGGTTTCCCTTTGATTTATCCCGATGACTTTGATTTTGAGTTGGGTAAAGCAATTGAATATCGCCCAGGAGAAGATGTTGCGATCATTGCTACTGGATCGGTATTATGGGAAGCAATACAAGCAGCAGATATCCTTGAGAAGAAGGGTGTTTCGGTACGCGTTATCGATATGCACACGGTCAAACCTATTGATGTGAAAATGCTTGACAGTGTATTTTCACAAAATCAACTTGTGGTAACGGTAGAAGAACATAATATTATCGGAGGTCTGGGTTCTGCAGTGGCAGAATACAAGGCAGGGTTTGATAAAGCGCCAAAACAAATCATGTGTGCTTTAAGCGATAGTTTCAAAAAAATTGGGAATTATAAGTTCCAATTGAAAGAAAACGGCCTGTTAGCAGAAGATATTGCTGAGAAAGTGGAACGAAGCTTGAAAACACCCATGAAATAAGAAGAGTGAAGTATTGCATCAGGAGGAAATCAGTCCTGGAACCTCAATCAATACTCACTTAAAAACGGAGAGTCTAGCATTAAGGGATAATTGGAAATTATTGACACAGGAAAAAAAAGACATATTGTTATTAATAAATTTGGAAAAACGGGTTTAGACCAAACACTTGATGCAAAAATTTTCCAATGAAAGGAGGTGATTATTAGTAAAAAACGATAATTAAGAAAGACCAAACAGCTTCATTAAAAATTAGAATAGGAGATAGAAATGAAAAGATCGATTGGTATGTTAATCGCGATGTTCATAATTGTCGCCATGTTGGTTGGTTGCGCACCTGCCGCACCTGCCGCCCCCGCTGCCCCAGCGGAACCAGCCGCGCCTGCCGCTCCTGCGGAACCAGCTGCACCAGCAGCCAAACAGCTTGTGGTAGGTTTCGTAAGTGCCAATTTTAATGATACCGGCCAAGTATATATTAAGGATGGCGCAAAAGCGAAAGCTGCTGAGCTAGGCATGGTCTTCAAAGAAGCTGATGCACAAGAAGATGTTATTAAACAACAGGATCTGGTCCAGGCATTTATTACCGAAAAAGTTGATGTCTTGATTGTTGTTCCAGTCAATACAGATGCGATGGATCCTATCATCAAAGCAGCCAAAGACGCTGGAATTCCTCTCGTCTTTGTTAACCGAAACCCATTCGGTACAAATAAACCAGCCGATGGAACTTACTATGTAGGTTCAGAAGAGCTCGTTGCCGGTCAACAGCAGGCTGAGTACCTCGGTAAGATTGCGGGCGAAAAAGGTGGTAATGCTTTCATCCTCCAGGGTAAACTGGATAACGAAGCTGCAATCAAGCGAACTGAAGGCTTTGTAAACACCGTAAAAGAAAAATTCCCCAATATTAAGATTGTTGATACTCAGGTTGGTAACTGGCAGCGTGACCAGGGTGTATCCATTACAGAGAACTGGCTAACTGCCTACGGCGATGAAGTCAACTTTGTTGTTGCCAACAATGATGAAATGGCGCTTGGGGCAGTTGAAGTACTCCAAAAAGCCGGCAGAACCGATGTCATAGTTCTGGGTGTTGACTTTACACCAGATGCCAAAGCCGCAATTAAAGAAGGCAAGATGGTCGGTTCAGTTCGTCAGGATCTGGCAGGCCAGGGTGCTGGTGGTGTTCAGATTGCCTACAACCTCTTTAACGGTGGCCAAACTGAGAATCCTGTATGGATTCCATTTGTGCTGATTACCGCTGACGACGTAGATAAATACTAAAATCTGTATGCCTCTAATTAGGTGGCGAATTAAACTAAAGTAATTTGACTTGTAGCAGCCATGGGATTGTGGAAATTATTCCATGGCTGCTAAATAAAAATCATCCAAAACTTGTTAGCCTAACGATGATAAAGGCGAAATGATATGGCAGAATCAGAGTATATCCTTGAAGCAACAAATATCGTTAAGGAATTCCCGGGTGTTCATGCACTAAAGGGTGTGGATTTAAAGGTTAAAAAGGGAGAAATCCTAGCCCTGGTAGGTGAAAATGGTGCCGGGAAATCCACATTAATGAAGTGCATTCTGGGTATTTATGAACCTACCTCTGGTGAGATTATTTTTGATGGTGTACAACGAAAAAAGTACACAACAACTGATGCCTTAAAAATGGGTATTTCTATGATCCAACAGGAATTAAGTCCTATTGAACATAGACCCATTATGGAAAACATTTGGATTGGACGAGAACCTGTAAATAAGCTCGGGATAGTAAATCATAGAGAAATGTATTTAAAAACCAAAGAACTTCTATCCAGTGTTGGGTTACATGAAGACCCACGTACATTGGTGAAAGAAATTTCAGTTGCCAAACAACAGATGGTAGAGATTGCCAAGGCAATTTCTTACGATGCAAAGTTGATAATCATGGATGAACCCACTTCTGCAATTAGTGGAACTGAAATTGCAGAACTATTCTCTATTATTAGAAAACTTAGAAAAGAAGGCAAATCAATTATTTATATTTCTCATAAGCTGGATGAAATTTATGAAATCTCAGATCGGGTTGTTATCTTAAGAGATGGAGAATTTATTGGTTCTTATGATACAGATAAGATTGAAATCAATACCATGATTGAAATGATGGTAGGTCGTAAAGTTAATGAATTTTTCCCTAAAACTAAATGCGAAATTGGCGCAGTAAAAATGAAGGTTACTGGACTAAGTAGCGGCAGAAAATTTAAAGATGTTTCATTTGATTTGAGAAAAGGGGAAATACTTGGTTTTGCCGGTCTAATTGGTGCCGGTAGAACTGAAGTAATTGAAACGATCTTTGGACTGCGAAAAAAAACAGCTGGTCAAATATTTATTGATGATAAAGAAGTGCATATTCAAACACCAGCTGATGCGATAAAGAACGGTATGGCATTTATTACAGAGGATAGAAGACTAAATGGAATTTTTCCCGTTTTATCTGTAAAAGTCAATTTAATTATTGCGAATTTGGACCACTTAATTAATAAAACACGCTTATTAAGTAATAAAAAAATAGTTCAGAAATGTTTGGAGTATATAAAGACTTTGCAAGTAAAAACGCCAAGCCAGGAGCAATTAATCATGAATTTATCTGGCGGCAACCAGCAAAAGGTTTTGGTTGGTCGATGGCTTATGACGAACCCAGAGATTCTCTTTGTGGATGAGCCAACAAGAGGTATTGATGTAGCTACAAAAGCAGAAATTCACAGGCTTATTTCCGAACTTGCCGGGCAAGGAAAGAGCATTGTGATGGTTTCCTCAGAGTTACCAGAAATTATTGGTATGAGCGATAGGGTTGCTGTTATGAATGAGGGCAGCTTAACAGCAATCTTGGACAATACCAATAAATTATCTCAAGAAGAAATAATGAAATATGCTGCTTTGAAAGAGGATTAAGGAGAGTACAACCATGACAAACAAATCCGAATTTATTAATAATTTGAAAAGTATTTTGTCTAAGTATGGTATTGCATTTATTTTGATTGTAATGGTCATTCTGATGACCATTCTCAAACCCAACTCATTTCCGACACCAAAGAATATCTTAAATATATTAAATCAAAGTGCAATTATTGGCGTAATGGCACTAGGAATGACCCTTGTGATTATCTCAAGGGGCATCGATATTTCTGTTGGTTCAGTTCTGGCGCTGGCTGGTGCGATAGCCGCTAGTTTAACCCAAACGCAAGAAGCAAGTATAAAAGTTTTTCAAAATTTAGGACCCCAGTCAGTTGTACTTGCAATTTTAGCAGCGATCGCTGTTGGAGTGATTTGTGGTGCTATAAGTGGTGGTCTCGTCGCTTATACAGGAATTCCGGCATTTATTTCCACGCTGGGAATGATGACGATAGCCAGAGGTGCTGTTTATCTCTATACGGGGGGACAGCCCATCAGTAAATTATCACCCGATATTTTATTTTTTGGATCAAACGTATTTGACGTTGTTCCTGTTCCTGTGATTGTTTTTGCGATCATGATCATTATTACGACTATTTTGCTCAGCTACACTAGATTTGGGAAGAGTGTTTATGCTATCGGAAGCAATATTTATGCTGCTGAAGTATCTGGGATTAAAGTAAAAAGAAATTTGATATTGATTTACACCTTTGCCGGAATCACCGCAGCAATAGCATCCATTTTATTTATCGGTCGCGTAGCCAGTGTTCATCCCGGAGCTGCTGCAGGGTATGAATTAACAGTGATTGCCGCTACAACTATTGGTGGCACAAGCCACACCGGGGGTGTAGGAACTATCTGGGGATGTGTTTTAGGTACTCTGATCCTTAGTGTGTTAACGAATGGTTTTACGCTTTTAGGCATAGACCCATACTGGCAGCAGATCGTACAGGGTGCAATTATCATTGGTGCAGTGGTGCTTGATATGAGAAAGAATGCGAAGAAAGCATAGTAATTCTGCTTACCAAACATTTGCAGTAATAAATCACTAAAAGAAAATAAGCCGGTTCTAAGTTGAGAAATAATTTAGAAGTTGTTGCTGTCCAATTATTTGTAGGAGTTCTTTTATATGATTTGTCGATTTAGCGGTTGTCCGGGCTCTTGGGGAATTGAGGATGCAAAGGATCCCGTTAATACTCCGTGGGCAATTGTTTTAGACCAAATAAATAAAATTGGCTTCAGCGCCTTGGAACTTGGACCGTATGGGTATTTACCAGATGATACTGCTTTGCTAACCCAGGAACTAAATAAGCGTGATCTTCAGATTGTAGCAGGTACGTTATACGATGATCTGGTTTCTGAAGAAGCATTCGAACGAATTGTGGAAAAAACACATAAGACATGCAAGATTCTCTCTTCTATTCCTGTTGCTTCTCCAATCGAAAATCAAAAAAAGTTCCCTCCGTATTACGTGATCATTGATGCAGTCAAGCCGGAAAGGGAAAAACAGGCTCGTTCAATAAAAGCGCCTCCATTATCTGCTGACCTTTGGCAGCAAATGGTTTCACATATCAAGGAGATAGCAACCATTTCGATAGAGATGTATGGTGTTCGCCCTGTAATACATCATCATGCTGGTGGATACATTGATTACATGGAAGAGATAGATATGATTCTTGCGGACATTTCTGAAAAGTATGTTGGCTTGTGTTTTGATACAGGTCATGCATATTATGCTGGTATTGATCCAGCTCAAGGAATTAAAAAGTATAGTTCTCGCATTGAATACATCCATTTCAAAGATATCGATAAATCAGTTTTTGATGATGTCTTTCATAAAAATATTGGCTTTTATGAAGCATGTCACAAAAGACTCATGTGCCCGATAGGAGAAGGCATTCTGGATTATTCATCGATTAGGAGTTCTCTTATCGATATTGAATATCGTGGCTGGATTACGTTGGAACAGGATAGACATCCAAACGACACAAGCAATGTGCCCGATTGCTTATTGAGAAGCATGACACACTTGAGAGAGCTTGGATTTTAAATTAATAACAATTTACACCAAGGAGATTAGATCATGTTTAATGAAGAACTAAGATTTAAGGAACCGATCAGGTGGGCAATGGTTGGTGGTGGACGGGGAAGTCAAATTGGTTACATACACCGGGCTGCAGGTCTAAGAGATGGTCTGTTTCAACTGTTAGCAGGTGCTTTTGATATTGATCCAGAACGCGGTAAGGAATTTGGAACCAACCTGGGGATTGATCCAACCCGATGCTATGCAGACTATAAAGAAATGTTTATGGAAGAAGCAAAACGCGATGATGGGATTCAGGCTGTTTCGATTGCAACACCAAATAAATTTCATTATGAAATAGCAAAAGCGGCTCTATTATCTGGTTTACATGTTATTTGCGAAAAACCGCTTTGTTTTCTCTCAAGCGAAGCTGAAGAACTTAAAACTATCGCCAAACAGAAGGATTTAATCATCGGCGTCACATATGGTTACACCGGGTACCAGATGGTTCATCAGGCGAGAAAAATGATAGAGAACGGAGAATTGGGGGAAATAAGAATAATTAATACTCAATTTGCGCACGGTTTTCATTCTGAGGAGGTAGAAAAGAATAATCCTGGAACAAAATGGCGCGTGACCCCTCAGGTGGCTGGGTCAACTTACGTATTGGGTGATATAGGTACGCACGCATTATATTTGGCAGAAACAATGATTCCTGGCTTACAAATAAAGAACCTTCTTTGCTTTCGGCAGAGCTTTGTTGCGAGTAGAGCACCTCTTGAGGACAATGCTACCGTCTTGATGAATTTTACAAATAATGCTGTCGGGACGTTGTGGTGCAGTGCAGTTAATGCTGGTTCGATACATCAACAAAAAATAAGAATCATCGGTTCAAAAGCAAGCATTGAATGGTGGGATGAGCATCCGAACCAATTGAAATTTGAGATTCAAGGAAAGCCTGCACAATTGTTAGATCGTGGAATGGATTATCTCTATAACGATGATCCTGCTGTTGCATCGAATCGTATTGGGGCCGGTCACGCAGAGGGTCTTTTTGAATCTTGGGCTAACCTCTATCACCGCTTTGCTCTTGCCATCCATGGAAAAATTGTTAATGATGATTCAGCAACAAAAGACTTATGGTACCCGGATATTGATGATGGAATTTCTGGGGTGAAATTTCTAGAAAAATGTGTTGAATCAGCTGATAACGGAAGTATTTGGGTCGATTATCAATAAGGCGTTAAAAAATTGTATCGTATTGAATAACCATCATATAGGAAAAATGTGATTGAGAAAGAGGTAGGTATGAAAGTTAAAAAATTAACAATGGCACAAGCGATAGTTGAATTTCTGAATAATCAATATATAGAAGTTGACGGGATCGAGCAAAAGTTTGTTAAAGGTATTATGGGCATTTTTGGGCATGGCAATGTTGTCGGATTAGGCCAGGCATTAGAACAGTACAAAAGCGAAATAGTTTTTTACCAGGGAAAGAATGAACAAGAAATTGCGCATGCCGCAATTGCTTTTGCCAAGCAGAAAGACAGGCAAGAAATTTTTGCCTGTACTGCATCCATAGGGCCTGGGTCTCTCAATATGGTGACTGCTGCAGGTACAGCAACAGTGAATAGAATACCTGTTTTGTTTTTACCGTCAGATACATATGCATGCAGGCAGCCTGACCCGGTGTTGCAACAAGTTGAATATCCCATGGATTACAACGTTACTGCAAATGATGCATTCAAACCGGTAAGCAAATATTGGGATCGAGTCTCCAGACCTGAACAATTAATGACAGCAATGATTAACGCATTTCGGGTTTTAACCGACCCGGCAGACACAGGTGCGGTGACCGTATGTATTCCACAAGATGTTCAAGGCGAAGCCTATGATTACCCTGCAGTATTCTTAGAAAAGCGAGTTTGGCATATTGATCGACGGCCGATTTCAGATCAGGCGGCATCTAGAGCAGTTGAACTCATAAAAACAAAGAAGAAACCAATGATCATTTGTGGTGGTGGTGTTCGATATAGCCATGCAGAAAATGAACTTATTGCGTTTGCTGAAAAGTTCAAAATACCATTCGCTGAAACTCAAGCTGGGAAAGGGATCATTCCTTTTGATCATCCATTAAACATCGGTACAGTCGGGGTTTGTGGTACTTATTCAGCAAATATGATAGCAAAAGAATGTGATCTGGTTATTGCCGTTGGTACCAGGTTGGGTGATTTTGTAACCTCGTCGAAAAAAGCATTTACAAAAAACGATGTTGATATTCTCTCTATAAATGTAGCCCAGATCGATGTGTACAAGATGAATGGCGTAGGTCTTGTTGGAGATGCAAAACTCGTCCTCATGAAATTAACCGACTTATTAACCAAAACAGGATATCTTTCTGGTTACCGTGATGAAATTGTAAGTATGAAAGAGAAATGGTCTGAGATTATGAAAGATCTCAGTGAAATTGACCAGAGAGATGGATTATCGCAAACCAGGGTCTTGATTGAATTAAACAAAATATTAAAAGATGAAGACATCATCGTTTCTGCCTCAGGTAGTTTGCCATCTGACCTTGAGAGAGTATGGCAAGCGAAAATTCGGGGTACATATCACTTGGAGTATGGATTTTCTTGCATGGGCTACGAAGTCCCTGGCGCTTTGGGAGTGAAAATCGCCGAACCCCAAAAAGAAGTATATGCATTTGTTGGCGATGGTGGTTTCCTGATGTCTCATGCAGAACTTTACACAAGCATTCAGGAAAATAAAAAGATCAATATTCTGCTTTTTGATAACCATGGTCATCAATGCATTCACAATCTGCAAAGATCCCAAGGTATAGATACATTTGGAACTGAATTCAGATTTAGAGAAACTAAAACTGGAGAATTAACAGGTCAATATGCTGCGATCGATTTTGCATGCATCGCAAAAGGGTATGGCGCAGAAGTTTATAAAGTAGAAACACTTGATGAATTGAAAAAAGCCATAGAACTATCCAGGAAAGCTAAAGTATCCACTTTGATTGATATTAAAGTGTTACCCGGGACTATGACTCAGGGATACGAGAGTTTTTGGAGAGTGGGTACAGCTCAAGTTGCAACAGATCCGCGTGTAATGAAGGCAGCAAAGTTAATGAACGATGCTGTAAAAGAAGCAAAACCATTTTAATTATTTAGGAGGCAATGGATATGTTAGATAAAAATAAAGTCAAGTTGGGATGTGCACCGATTAATTGGACAAATGATGATTTGCCTTCTTTGGGTGGAGATTTAACCTACCAGCAGTGCCTGAGCGAAATGGCATTGGCGGGTTATAAAGGTAGTGAAATCGGAACAAAATACCCTAAAGACAAAAACGTGCTCAAAAAGGCACTGGATTTGAGAGATCTACAAATTTGTAATGGTTGGTTCAGTAGTTTTTTCACTACTGATAAACCGATTGATTATACATTGGATCTATTTAACAAACATGCAGACTTCACTTACTTCTTAGGAGCAAGGGTTGTTGGAATCGGTGAATGCGGTGTAACAATTCATGGAGATGAAAGTTGCCCGTTGAGTAAAGCGCCTCTTCTATCAGATGCCCAATTTGAAAAATTGGCAAAAGGTTTGAATGAAATTGGCAAGTTAGCAAAACAAAAGGGAATGAAAACAGCATTCCATTATCACATGGGTACCGGCGTGCAATCCATGGAAGAGACTGACAGATTAATGGCAATGACGGATTCTGAGTTGGTTGGGATGGTGTTTGATACGGGCCATGCAACACTCGCTGGTGGGGACCCGGTTAAACTACTTGAAAAACATCTAAAGCGAGTCAACCACATTCATTTTAAAGATGTGAGAAGCAACGTCTTTAAAAAGCTAAAAGACCAGGATTGGAGCTTTTTAAAGGGTGTAAAGGAAGGGATCTTCACTGTTCCAGGGGATGGAGATATGGTTGACTGGGATGGTATATTCGCTATTTTAAACAAGAGTAATTACGAAGGATGGATTGTTGTAGAAGCAGAACAAGATCCTGCGTTGGCAGATCCATTGGAGTATGCAATGAAAGCAAGAAAATTTATAGCTGAGAAATCAGGTTTATAACTGTTGGAGTTGTTTCAATGATTATTAAAAATAAAAATGGTTTTAAGCAAGGGTATAACAGCATCACGGATATGGATGGTAAAGATCAGGATATCATGATGGATTTTGGTATCCTAAAACTTTCCAATTCTTCCACATATTCGGAAGAATCACAAAAAGAGAAAGCAATATTGTTGCTTTACGGTGAAGTTGAACTTGAATGGGACGGAAAGCGGCAAGTTATTCAAAGGGGATCCTATATTGATGATAATCCCTGGATGCTGAATGTTCTAAAAATACCAGTGTAAAAATTACCGGAATAGCAGCAGATTCTGAGCTGGCAATTATGCGGACTGAAAATGAAAAGCAATTTGAATCTAAGCTTTACACTGAAAAAGATTGTAGAATTGAAATCC
>Ga0228535_1003291_pt1 | contig 12120 bp, 6 predicted proteins | sample SJ1metagenome_FD_168457 | JGI IMG/M metagenome (GOLD analysis project Ga0228535, IMG submission 168457) | Enriched culture of PCE-dechlorinating microbial communities from Ithaca, New York, USA - SJ1 | ecosystem: Engineered > Modeled > Simulated communities (microbial... > Unclassified | place... | reverse complement strand
CTATACTTTCTTTAAGTTGTTCGCGGCGTTCTTTATTGCTCCACGGATTCAGCCATGTTAATCAAATCCTTGAGAACCTGATCGGCATCACCACTGATGGGTTCAATTTCCCAATTAACCGGAGAACGCTGATAATAAATCAAACGATAGTGTATATCCCCGATTTTCCAGTGCAATGCTAACCCACGAGTTGGATCCCAATTGTGATTTTCATCCCACCAGCCTCGAATGAGTAAAGCAGGTTGCCCATTGACCTGGATTTCTTCCGCGCTGTCAATGCCTGTGGGAAGTGGATAGTCTGTATATCGTTGTTCAACTAGCATCTCGATTTCAGCGTTTTGGCTGCTCCATGCAAATGAAACCCAAGAATTTGACTTGGCAATTGCTCCGTTATCCATCAGGATAAAACCATCAGGAATGTACTTTGGTAATCCGAAAGCAAAAGGCGGATTGGAGAGAATCGTTTGGGGGGCAGTAGTTGGATAAACAGCCACAGTTGGTGTCGCGCTAACCGGCGAAGCCAGGTCAGCCAATGTGGCGTTTGATTCCTTAGTCATAATTGGCGTAATTTGTTCACCACCATTGAGTATTGGCGACTCGCCCCGCTCTTCTAATTGAAAACCGGCTACAACTTTTATCCACTGGATAACCTGAGCACGGACATCTGTCGGCGCAGCAAGCACAAAGCCAAATAGCATTAAAATGATCGTTAATGCAAATTTCCACAGGAATTGTATATTCATGGTAAGTGCCCTTTTTCGTGACATAGCAATGTCTGGATACTTACTTGTCAATTGGCGATACAACTTGTCTGCAAACTCTTTCCGTAATGGTGGAAGGTTTTGATACAAAAAATCATCTTTCATCTTATTTCTCCCATTCCAATCGAATCTTGCCAACAATTCTATGCAAGATGGTTCCCACATTAGACTCGCTAAGTCCAATCATTTGGGAAATTTCACGATTTGTTAATTCAGCTCCATATTTCAGCGCGATCAGCTCCTTTTCTTGTTCAGATAAGCCCGAAAGGATTAAGATTAATTTGTCAAAATTAATCCGCTTTTGAACATCATCCTCTACAAAAATTGGGTCTGATATTTCTAAGACCGCACTCAAAGGGACTTCGCGTTTTGGCTGCCGGAAAAAATCCACAGCTACTTTACGTGCTATCCCAAATATCCTGGCGTTTATGTGCCCTTGATCCTGTCTATAATTCATCCTGTTTGACCAAGCTTTTTCAAAAGTAATGGCAGTCAGTTCTTCTGCTTCAACACGAGTACCCACTTTGAAACAGAAAAAGTGAAAAACATGCGGTAGGCAGGAAACATACATTTCTTCCCAGTTAATAGCGTCGTTCATCATTCCAGTCTTGAGCATTGATTTAAGATGTGTGTTCATATCGTTCAATAATACTATTCGTTCAAAAACAAAAAGTATCACATATCCAATATCTATACTTCAAAGATAAACAGATGGATAAGCCAGCTAACAAAATGAGTAGCACCACAGGATACGAAGAAACTTTTTTGTTAGGTTATGATAAAGTTGGCTTACAGAACGTGCAGTGATCCGTGGGGGTTCTGTCAATATTTCAAGCGTTTATTTGCAATTGAGTTTTTCCTGCTCTTATGTAATATCCACGCCTGCCCCAGTGCCAGTAATACAATCCTTTAGATTGATAAGCTTCCATATACCTTACGAACCATATCGGATGCAAGGGTCTAAGTACCGCCTGGTGAGAGCTACGAAGAAGTAGAGGGGTTTATCAACATTGTTGAAAGCAAAATCACTTATTAAGTTTTATAGGCGATTTTTATTGCATTTTTATGACAGGGCTGGATACACTCAAAATGGTTTCTGCCCAATTTGGGTATTTCGTTGTGGTTTATTCCATTTGCTAAGAATACATGAGATTTATCCTGATCGCAAAACAAGTTACCACAGGTAATGATGAATCTAACCAAGATAAAACTTACACATACAGGAGCATGTGATGAAAAAACCTGTCATATCAATTCAACGATTCACCTTGCTACTCATATCGTTGATTATGATTATTTCAGTTTGTTCATGTAGTAGTTCGTCTGAAAATTCAAAATGGACGTTGTTCGTCAATGGGAGGATCTACATAGATGCCGACACTAAAGTGGAAAATCTGCTTGTTAAAGATGGTATTGTGGTTGGCTATGACGTAAACCCACAAAAATATCAAAATGCAGAGATTATTGATCTCAATGGAGCAGCAGCATATCCCGGCTTTATCGACAGCCATGTACATCTTGTCAGTATGGCTGTAGCTGGAAGCATCCTCGTGCCAACAGGAGATGAAACGGATCCAACAAAGATTGCAGATATTGTTGGAGGTCGTTGTAAAGATGTCCCCAAAGGTACTCCGGTTATGGCACATGGATTTGTGCTCCAAAATTATGATACAGACTGGGGGCTCAAAGATCTGGAGAAACTGGATGCAGCTACCGGACCGGATTGTCCTGTGATGATTGCTGATCAGTTGGGTCACAGTTACATAGTAAACACCGCGGCTATGCATCTCAGTGGCGTTGATGGCGCAACTGCGGATCCGCCAGGTGGAAAGATAGTAAAACATGACGGCAAACCAACGGGTATGCTCAGGGAAACAGCGGGTGCTATTGTCGGTAACATCGCCATATTTCCATTAGTGCAAGACACTCAGGTAAAACCATATGCCCTGGGGTTAATGAAAAAATGGGCTGCAATGGGATATACATCTGTTCTAGATCTGATGGGCGGACCGATGGGGAGGACGATGAAAACAGAACTATGTCGGGACTTGGAAAGCGAAGGCTCTCTCCCCCTTAGAGTATATTATGCCTATACATTCTTCAATTTAGATGATATCGAGGATTTTCGCACAGCGGGTGAGGATACCGAATTTGTTCGTTTTTCTGGTCTAAAGCTTTTTGTTGATGGGGCGGCTGGCCAGGGCGGTGCCTGGACTAGCTGGGCGAATACACTTGGAGATCACGGTCTTAATGCGGTTGCCACAGATGATTCATATGGCGAGAAATACAATCTTTTTAGAATGCTTCAAAAGTCCGAGGAACTCGGTTTGGACATGCACTATCATGTTGGGGGTGATGCAGGAATCGATGCCGTGCTGACTGCCATAGAAGCTGTAAAAGCAAAAAATGGTTCTTTGAAAGGCACACATACTCTTTACCACCTGGGCTTGATTACAGATGATCAGATAATGAGAATGAAAAAACTGGGCTCCCATGTGATTGCTGGGGTACAACCTTCGCTTCATTGGGAATTCCAGAGACCCCAGACTGAGTACTATTATGGTAATTATGCAAAAGGATCATATCCTTACTCTAAGATAAAGGATGCCGGAATTACCCTTGCATTTTCCACCGATTATGCGTCCAACTTGGAAAACCTCAGCTGGCCAACAGAAATCATGCGAGTGGCGCTTACTGGTGCCGGTAATCCTGATAATCAGCCATTAACGATGCGTGATATGATCGAGGGTTTCACTGTAGGCGGCTTTGCTACAACTCCGGAAACCAAATTAGGCAAACTCCATGTAGGTTATAAAGCTGATTTGGTGGTATATGAGAAGGATCTGTACTTGATACCCCCTGAAGAACTGTCAAAAGATAATCCACGTGTACTTTCTACATGGATTGGAGGGCAGAAGATTTCTCCATAGAACTATGAGTCTTGGAAATCCCAAAACTACTGAATTGTTAATGATGGGAAAAATAACAGAATCAAAATAAATGAAATATTGCCCGGAGGTGTCTTACCCATTCAACCTCCGACTTCCTCCTCCATACGGAACTTCTGGGTCTTACGGCCGCATTAGATATGAAGTTGTAATATAGACACAGCTAATAAAGACGACTGGGACAGGTACAAGGCGGATAAATGGCTTACCATGCGCCACTGGCTGGATGCTAATCCCTCTGATGAGCTCGCGGAGGAAGTTCGAGCCAACCTAACCAAGGAACCCGTGCGCTACGCCTCTTACTTGCGTGAATACCTGGGTTGGGGGTGTTCGCGCTGATACCACGATAATTCGTTGGAGCAACCGGTGGATTTGCTTCCCCCCCCCCGTATCTATGGATATGCATGATTGATTTAGATAATGTTCTTTTTGATTGTTTGAATCCAGCCAGATCAGTGGAATGAAACAACATTCATTAAACGGGTTTTTGTTTATTTAAAAATAGAAAAATGGATATGTGCAATTAACTCTTATAACTGTAATTATTTGAGTCAGTTTTCCCTACAAATATGTACATTCCTATTCACTCTTAGGTTGCTTTCCAAGGAACTTCCAAAGGAAATCATTTCCAGAATGGACGCGCAGTAATGTGGAGATCACTAATGGAAGACTGGTTGCTCCCGGGTAAGCCAGATATCGGGGTTCCCATTGAGGATGAAATTTTTCTTTAAAATCATGTAATCCCTTGAAATTATAGAAACGGGATACTTGTGTTGCCAGGGTGTGCAAAGCTTGCTCTACACGCGGATCATCTGGTTTCTCACCTACAGATACAATTGCGCTCAATCCTAGACTGAAGGTATCATATTTCTTTTCCTTAGCCCATAGCAGCATTTTTGCAAACAGGTATTCCATAGTCCCATGTTCTGTTCCAGAGTAATGACGCATCAAGTCAATGGCTACTTCATTTTTGGCAAATACCGGAATGATATTTGCAAATGCCGTCGTTGAGCCATCTGGTGCGTAGATGACGATTACTGGATTGTCTTGAATATAATTATCATTGAACCAGCCATCAGAAAAATGCATCTCACCTCCATGATGAAATGCTAGCCAGGCGTTGCTGATATCTCTCAATTTCGATATCAATCGATTATCAAGTGGCGGAAGATGAATCAAAGCCTGGTAACCATTACGTTCCATATGGCTGATGGTATTCCGGATACCTTTGTTTTTACTGCCTTCCAGGGTAAAAACATTCAGATCTACAATAGCCTCATAACCGATACAAACTGTGTCAAGACCGGCGGCATGGTAGGCTTTCAAATTATCAGGGAGCGTGGAAATGAAAGAAGGCGTCCAGTCGTTTCTCGCGCAAAAGTCGCAAAAGCGTAAAATGGATTCGGCTGCCTGCGCCGGTGGACCTATCGGGTCTCCCAGAGCTATTGCCCCCCGGTGTCTGGCTGCATAGGCGATCACAGTTTCTCTAAAGAAGAAGTAAGATTTATCTTCAAACATTGCCGGACGGGCCAGTGCAGTACGACCATATTTTTGAATAATCTGGGTTGCTTGTTCCCTTTCTGATGTTGTGGCAGGGAGTCGTACAAGGACCGGCCTGATAAGCATTAAAAAAGCAAAGCTGATTGCTAACAGACCAATAATATATATAGAATCAATAAAATATTTACCAAAGCTGGAAGTTGGTTCAGGTGCTGGGTCGTAGAAAGAGGTAAACATAATTACAGTCTGGCGTACGGCGCCCCAAAAACTATAATTTACGCGAAATTGTTGGTCTAGAAGATAGAATCCAAAAGCTCCGTAAATCAAAGTAAAACAAAAAGCAAACACCAGAACGATCAATCCCTGCTGGATAGATGGACGGTCCGATAATGCATGGAAACTCCTGCGTTGGATAGCTAACAGGATAAACAAGCCTAACCCCAGGCTGGCTTCTTCAAAATCCAGACCTTTGATTAAATGAGATAGAATGGATATCCCAAGTAGCAGCATGGTTATTAACCAGGCAGTGCGCTTGCGTCGCCAGAGGCTGCCTGCTAGCAGGATCAGAGCAAAACCAGAAAGTGCTGAGGTAAGCCGGCTACCGTGTAAAACTTCAAGTGGAAAGATAGTCCTGATAACTGCAAGACGTTCGTTGAGGGCAGGTTGTACTGCGGAGGTTAGATTGATTATGCCCATCACAAATGTCAATAGAGAAGAAATACGCACCCCCCAGACTTCATAGGAATAGTGCTTTTTTAAAGAAGATAGACTGAACCTTGATTTGGGTACATCCTCCCGATCATTCATAATCTCGATACCTTTTATAAAACCAGTGTTTTGTTATCTCTGCAGAAAAGAAATACATTATTACGATGCCTAAAATGATTAGGAGAAGCGGAATGGATAGCGGAATGAATCCTAAAATTCTTGAGAGAGGTGAATAAGGTAAATAGAGCGTTACCGCAATTACGATCGCAGTAACTATTAACATGGCACGGCTGGGTTTACTTCTGATAAATGGAAGCCGGGTACGAATTGCGAAGACTACCACGCCTGCAGAGAGAATAGATTCAATAAACCAGCTGGTATGAAAAGTCGCTTCATTTGCCTTTATCACCCACATCAGGATGGCAAAGGTGGCATAATCAAAAACAGAACTTAGTGCTCCAAAGGTCAACATAAATCGGCGGATAAAATTTATGTCCATGCGGTGAGGGCGCTCCACAAAAACATCATCCACACGATCACTGGCAATGGTCATTTCTGGCAGGTCTGTCAGAAAGTTAATTAACAATATCTGTTTGGGTAACATGGGCAGAAATGGTAAAAATAATGATGCCCCTGCCATACTAAACATATTTCCAAAGTTGGCGCTGGTTGCCATAAAGACATATTTCATTGTATTGGCAAAAGTCTTACGCCCTTGAATAATACCTTCACGTAATACATCCAAATCCTGTTTTAACAACACCAAATCCGCGGATTCCCTTGCAACATCCACTGCATTTGCCACTGAGATGCCAACATCCGCACTGTGCAATGATGGCGCATCGTTGATACCGTCGCCCATGTAACCAACTACATGCCCTCGCTTTTTAAGCGCCAGAATTATGCGTTCCTTTTCGGTAGGATCCACCTCCGCAAAAATGGTGGTATCTTCGACGACATGCCATAAAGCTTCGTCGTGCAGGGTATCCAATTCTTCGCCGGTTATCACTTTTGCATTTGCTAACCCTACCATCTTTCCCGTATGAAGAGCTACCAGTTTATTATCACCCGTTATAATTTTTAGCTGGACTCCGAGCTTGGAAAGTTCTTGGATGGTCTCCTCAACTCCGGCTTTAGGAGGATCAAAGAATAATAGGAATCCCATAAAAGTCATATCTGTTTCATCAGTTATGGTATAGGGATGATCCTGTGCGGGGATTGTCTTGATCGCAACGCCTAAAACTCGAAAACCTTGGGCGCTCCATTTTTCAAAGAGATCAAATATCTTACTTTCAATATCTTTATCAATGGCTTTCACCTCTTCGTCAATCTGTGTCTGATGACAGACTGATAGTACGTTTTTCAGAGCGCCTTTGGTAATCATGACTGTTGAGGAGTTCTTTTTTGTAGCGATCACAGTCAAGCGCTTGCGTATGAAATCGTAGGGTATTTCATCCAATTTTTCATATTCTTCTGCACCATTTGCTCCCATGCGAGTAATTGCCTCGTCCAGTGGGTTAGCCATATCGGTTTGCATTTGTGCATTCAGGTATGCATATAGTTTGACTTGGTCTGATGGTTTACCGTTTACATCCAGGGCGTCATCCAATTGCACAACACCTTCAGTCAATGTGCCTGTCTTATCGGTACAAAGAATGTCCATACTGCCAAAGTTCTCGATGGATTCAAGCCTGCGAACAATCACACCATGATTTGCCATGGTTTGTGAGCCTTTAGATAGATTAATATTGATAATGGCTGGCAGCAACTGGGGAGTCAATCCAACCGCTAATGCTATCGAAAACAGAAGAGAATCAAGGACAGGTTTATGAAATAAGACATTAAAAAAGAAAATTCCTATAACCAGAACAAACATGACTTCGGTTAACAAGTACCCTAGCCGCTTGATGCCGAGTTCAAATTCCGTTTGAGGTGGCCGGAGGGATAATCGATTTGCTATTTGCCCAAAGGCAGTATTACGTCCGGTTTCAACCACCAGCACTTTTGCGCTTCCACTACGCACATTAGTGCCCATAAATACTGAATTTGTTCGTTCAGATAGCCCACTATTCTCAGTAACCATGCCCGGTTGTTTTTCAACCGGGAAGGTTTCACCAGTTAATACTGCCTGGTTCACGAAAAAGTCATTCGCTTCCAGAACGATACCGTCAGCAGGAATCAAACTCCCTGCCGAAAGCAACACAACATCACCGGGCACGATCGAATCTGTTGGGACCGAAATAGCCTTTTTGTCCCGAAGTGCAATTGTTGTCAAAGAGATTTGTTTTTGTAATTTCTCGGCTGTGGTATTGGCATTGAATTCTTGAAAGAAACTGAGGAGGGTGCTTCCCATAACAATCAATAAAATTATTATTGCATCAGTCCAATCTTGGAGGAATGCAGAAATCACTGTTGCGCCAATCAGGATAAGCAAAATGGGGCTTTTAAATTGATTGAGAAATATCCCGAATGGTGTGATTTTCTCACGGGTACGAATGAGATTTGGGCCAGTACGTCGGAGGACATCAATTGCATCCTGTTCACTCAGCCCATCTTCAGATGAATTAAGGTTCCTGATAATGATATCTACAGGTTTTGACCAAAAAGGAAATGCTTCCATATGTGTGACCCTTAAAGGTAAATTTACGCATCTTGATTATAGGAACGAATGGCATCTTATGCCATATCAAAAAGCACAGCGAACTTAATAACGCAATCTGTGATGTAAAAACTAAATGAAACAGATTGGTTTTTCTTTATTATTATGGCTCTGAATCAATATGGATGTCGGCTCGCTGAGTATATTATTTGGATTCCGAATCGGATTATCGTAAGGCTCGGGTAGTTTCATTTACCGGATCGCCATTACCGTTGGAATGAGTTGGTATATATTACATATCCCAGTAAGAACCTGTCTAAAATAGCATACTGAAGTTTTATAATCCATTGTTCAGGCAAGGAGGATTATCGTCTTACGTGTGTAACAATCAGGACCACAATGTGATAATTTGTTTACGACAATTATTCTATAAGGTGGAGTAAGAAAATTAGGGTTTCAAGTACATTTAAGTTTCTGGTCAGCATCATAACCCGAAAATGTGAAGCTGTATAATTTACACAACAATGGCATAATAGCTAATGAGGAGAATGGGATGACCAAATACGATCACTTCAATCGTGAACAATTACTGGTGCGGATAAATGAACTGGAAAGTCTGGTCGAAGAATATCAACGGGAAAATATCGAAGAAGAAAAACTAAATTATGCCTGGACGGGAAACCTGGGGCGCTGGTATTGGAATTTTCAAACGAATATTGTTACATTCAATCCTTTGAAAGTCACGAAACTTGGGTATGATATCAAGGATATACCTGAAAGACCTGATTATCAGTACTTTACAGAAAAACTACACCCCGAAGATTATGAAGTCGCCATGACAGCGATGCGCGAACATCTGAATGGCTCAAAATCTGTATATGAGACAGAATACAGGATTAAAACGAAAGACGGAAAATGGAGATGGTATTACGATTTAGGGAAGATTACAAAAAGGGACGAAGAAGGTAAACCCTTGCTGGTGGCAGGGATTGTGTTTGATATCACAGAAAGAAAAGAATTACAAAATAAGTTGGAAGAGCAGAATGAGCTTTTAGAAAAATTGGCGACTATCGATGAGTTAACAAAGTTGCTAAATCGAAGAACGGTTTATAGAAAATTGAAATATGAAATGGATCGTGCACAAAGGTATAAGAATCCGCTATCTATCATGATGATCGATATTGATCATTTCAAGCAGGTGAATGACAATTATGGACATATGCGGGGAGACGATGTGTTACGCGAAGTTGCAGCCACAATTAGCAGAGGTGTAAGGAGAACAGATATTCCCGGGCGGTATGGTGGGGAAGAATTCCTGGTGATATTTCCTAATTCGAACCTGGATGAATCACTGGTTGTGGCAGAGAGAATCAGGGTGGGGGTTAGTGAACTAAAATATGATGATGATTTAAGCGTGACGATCAGTTGTGGCGTTAAAACCTATGAAGGTGAGACGATCGAAGAATTATTACGCAAAGCAGATGAAAAGCTGTATGAAGCCAAAGAACAAGGCAGAAATCGGGTAAACAGTTAGTCCATAAAGTCAGTATCTCATTACTTTTGGTCGATGTTCTTGACCATGTACAGCATCTCGTCTCCTAATAAATTTGCCATAACCATAACAAGGTTTGATGAAAAATCAGTGCCTTCACTTTTAGTGAAGGCACTGATTTCTTTGAAAGATGGTTATTTCAACACCCAACTCTTATCGAATATCAATCAACAAACCACTTTTCCAGGATCTCATTGGGAGACATGAATTGATCCACTTCGTACAAATTCAACTTTTTCATTTCTGCAAGTATTTGCTGGAAATTTTCATTGGTGACTTCCGGGATATCCACATACAATGATTGACCGTAAGGTCCAGCCAAGGCAGACCTATCAATTTGGTGCCCCGTGACCAGGTAATAAGCCGCATAAACTGCGTCATAGGCAATACCAGGAGGGTTGGCAACTGCGAAACATTCGAAGCCGGGGTAATTTTGTTGTGCCTTCTCCCAGAGAACTAAACCATCCCCATTGGCTTCACAGACCATGGCAGGCCATTGCTCATAAGGGATCCCATTCTCTTCAAGTCCCCGCATGGCTTGATTGTTATCGTGGCTGTGCCAGATGGCTTTCAGCTCAGGATAGGCATAAACAAAATCGCTGGTTTCAGGCTTGATTTTTGAAGGATCATATTTTCCATCCCTGAAATCAACCACCCTGACGTTCGGATAACTCAAAAGCAGATCATTGATTGTATCTGAATACCGGTTATATGGATCCAGGTCGAAGTAGGCAATTTCGCCGCTACCATCGATCTTTTCAAGCAACCAGCCCAAGCTGGTTTTCGCCCATTTGCTGTGATCAATGGTGATGCTATACGCTCCATGGGTGATAGATTCGGCGTCTAACAGAAAAACCGGGATACCCGCGTCTCGGGCACTCAGGATGTCATCATGCAATCCCTTAACAGTCATATTATCTGAATTTTGGATGATCGCGTCCACTCCTTGTTCGATCAATCCACGAATGTCGCCATAGACACATTGAATGCCAAGCTCATCACATGCGGTTTGAAAATTCCTCTCACGGCTAAATTGGCTTTTGTCATATGAGGCATATCCAAATACTAAGTCGTTTGGGTTTATTTCTGTTTTTTCTTCAATCGATGCTATTTCAGTTGATGTAACACGGATCCCGCTTAAGCAATTCGCTGGCCAATGTGCATTCACGTCTTGCGCAGGATTGTTGGTCAAATTAACAATCCCAATGCCAATTCCCAGGGTGTCAGGTAATTTGTCACTTAGCAAATAAATCTCAGAGTTACCTTCAAAATTATCAACAGCGGCAAGTTCCACCCTTTCCCCTTCGGCAGAGACAAAGGGAACAAAATTTACCAGAGTGCCTTTACCGCCCCCATCAACAATTTCCGACCCATCAGCACTTACCACGCAGTTATGGCAAAACTCTTGCTGGGCTTGCCATCCCCAGTTGGTGAGTAATCCTCCGTCGATCGTCCATCTGGCGCCAAAAACCTGGCCATTATCTGTTATTTGTTTTTTGTTGCTGCCATCCGCATTCATGACGAACAGATTCCATCGCCCATCATCACCGGACGACCAGGCTATTTTGGTTCCATCTGGTGACCAGGTTGGACGAGTATCTTTCACCTCGTCATTGGTCAGGTTGATAGGCTCGCCACTCCCATCGGCATTCATGAAAAGAATATCTATTCCGTCAGTATAGGTGATCCTGCTGCCATCGTTAGACCAGCTTGGCCAATCCGCAAAAAAATGATGGGTCAATTGTCGGAGGTTGCTTCCATCAGCGTTAACTACAAAAATATTCTGAATTCCGTCTTCTGCTGTCTCGCGTTTAGATACAAAAGCGATCTGTGAACCATCCGGAGACCAAACCGGGTTAAAGTCATCTGCCCCGTTCTTAGACAGGTTTGTCTGATCGCTGCCGTCAGGATTCATGCTGTAAATTTCCCGGTTGCCGTCGCGGTCACTTTCAAAAACAATGGTGCATGGTATGGGAGGAACGGGTGTCGGGCTGGGTTCTGGTGTGCTGGTGGGTTCATTGGTCGCAGTCGTTGCCACCGGGGCGGGTGAAT
>Ga0228535_1003289_pt1 | contig 12130 bp, 12 predicted proteins | sample SJ1metagenome_FD_168457 | JGI IMG/M metagenome (GOLD analysis project Ga0228535, IMG submission 168457) | Enriched culture of PCE-dechlorinating microbial communities from Ithaca, New York, USA - SJ1 | ecosystem: Engineered > Modeled > Simulated communities (microbial... > Unclassified | place... | reverse complement strand
GAGCTGTCCTTAGTACGAGAGGACCGGGATGGACGTACCTCTAGTGTTCCAGTTGTTCCGCCAGGAGCATTCGCTGGGTAGCTATGTACGGAAAGGATAACCGCTGAAAGCATCTAAGCGGGAAGCCTCCTTCGAGATAAGGTATCCCCGGGACGAGAGTCCCCTGAAGGCCCGTTGTAGACCACAACGTTGATAGGCCGGGTGTGCAAGCAGGGCAACCTGTTCAGCTGACCGGTACTAATCGGCCGTGAGGCTTGACCATAAAACTGAATTATGGGGGTGGTGACCCCACCCCCACCATATACTCAATCTACGAACTACAAATCGAACATGCAATTGACGAGATAGAATAGTGACACAGGATTTTGTGTCATATGCGACGAAGGCAACGCCGCAGATGACCAAAAGCCGAAGTCACGCAAAGTTTCTCGGTGGCTATGCCGAGGGGGCCACACCCGTTCCCATCCCGAACACGGAAGTTAAGCCCCTCAGGGCCGATGGTACTGCACGGGCAGCTGTGTGGGAGAGTAGGTCGCCGCCGGGATGTTCCAAACAAAGCCCCTGCCTTACTAAGGCAGGGGCTTTCGTGCATTGAAACCGCAAAAGCTCACAGGGCTATAAGGCCGATTATCGAGTTGTGGCATCGGTTTCGCTGCTTTAAGAGTCGGTTTTCTTCGTCACAGGGGGGGCCTATGAAGGCAGTTGTCCAACGTGTAACAAGTGCATGGGTGGAAATTGAGGACACAAGAGTTGCCTCAATCGAGCGGGGAGCCCTTGTTTTGCTTGGAGTTGAAAAGGGTGACGATGAAAAGGACGCCTCCTGGCTGGCTGAGAAGATAGCCAACCTGCGCATATTTGAGGACGACGCAGGCAAGATGAATCTGTCGGTGCTGGATATCCGGGGAAAGATTCTCACCGTCTCACAGTTCACCCTGGCGGGGAACTGTGCCAGGGGGAGGCGCCCTTCCTTTGACACCGCTGCGGCACCCGACCTCGCAAACCTGCTTTATGAGTTCTTCGTAGCAGAGCTGAAGAAAACAGGCATCCCTGTCGGCACCGGCGTGTTCCAGGCAGACATGCAGGTGGGGCTCGTCAATGACGGTCCGGTGACCTTTATCCTGGAAAGTCCCAAACGGGGTTTTGCCTAGATTCATTACGCATTTTGAGAAAGATCTCCCCGCACGGTATTTAATCCAAGCGCAGAAATTGCCTCACACTTCCCCACCCTGAGATGGGCAGGCATCCGGTGCCGGCCTACTTCACTCCTCTACATATTCACTAAAGAATACGAATTATGCTATGGTACCGATTGAATTGAAAATCCACGATCGATAGCATGGAGTCTCGATGCGGCTTAAAGCCATTTTGGATAATCTTTATGCATTTCGTTCCCAACGCCATCTAGAAAACGACCCCCTCTCCTTCTGCCATCGATATACGGACCCGCTGGATCAGGAGATAGTAGGGTTGGTCGCATCCTCCCTCGCCTATGGGAAGGTCCATTTGATAAAGAGAAGCGTGGAACGGACGATTGAATTGATGTCTCCGTCTCCTCGTCGCTTCATCGAGCGCTATGATCCGTCCTCATGTCTCGGAGCACTGGCCGGTTTCAAGCATCGATTCAATGACGGCCGTGACCTGTGCGCGCTTTTTCTGGCGATGAAATCAATGATCGGCAGTGATGGTTCAATCCGCTCCTATTTCCTTCGCTTTTATGACGATTCCGCCGAAGATATCACTCCGAGCCTCATCATGTTCACCGCAGCCACCCTGGAGATGGATTATTCCTCGGTTTTCGGCCCGCGGCACCCCCCGGCGGACTCCTGTTTCCCATTCTTTTTCCCTTCGCCCGCATCAGGGAGCGCCTGCAAGCGGCTCTGCATGTTCCTCCGCTGGATGGTCAGGCCGGCCGACGGCATTGATCTCGGTTTATGGAAAGAGATTCCGCCGGCCAAACTGATCATACCGGTTGATGCCCATATCCAGAAGATCTCCCGCCTGCTCGGCTTAACAGCCCGCCGGCAGGCCGACTGGAAAATGGCCCGGGAGATTACCGCTGCCCTGAGGTCATTCGACCCCGACGACCCGGTAAAATATGATTTCTCCCTCTGCCACATCGGCATATCGGAAGGTTGCAGCGGCAGAGAAGGTGACACGTGCCGTGCCTGCGCCCTCTCTGAAGTCTGCGGAACAAACAGGCAATGAGCCGGACGCCGGAAGTTCTGTTCGGTCTAACCGCTGGCAGCAAGCAATGCATCTCCCGTTTCGAAGGATTCGTCAGCGAGGTGGCGGCCCACAATGCCGGGGATGTGGTCCCGGCACTCGCACAAATAGAATCGGCGGTTCAAAACGGCTTGTATGCAGCGGGGTTTCTTTCCTACGAGGCAGCCACTTCTCTGGATCCCCCCCTGCCGACGGTTGAAATGACAGGTTTTCCCCTGGTCTGGTTCGGGTTGTATCGAGAACTCCGTTCGATCCCGTTACGCGAATGGTGGCGCCAGGACCACCAAGGTTTCAACCAGGCTTTTGAATGGCATCCGACCATTTCCAGGGAAGAGTACCTGTCTGCCGTTGAGAAGATAAGGGATTACATAGCTGCCGGGGACATCTACCAGGTGAATTTCACGCTTCGGGGGCGTTGCCGCTTCAGCGGCGATGCCAGCGCATTTTTCCGGGACCTGTGCCGTTCCCAACCAACCCCCTATTCCGCTTTTATCGACCTGGACGGTCACAGCATCCTCTCCGCTTCCCCTGAGCTCTTTTTTCAACTGGACAACGGCGTTCTCACGGTCAGACCCATGAAGGGGACGGCAAGGAGAGGGAGGTGGCGGACCGAGGATGTGGAAATTGCCGCAATGCTGCGGGAGAATGATAAAGAGCGGGCCGAAAACCTCATGATCGTGGACCTGTTGCGCAATGATTTGGGACGGGTGTCCGAGAACGGGTCGGTTACGGTAAATTCATTGTTTGACGTGGAGGCCCTCGGGACGGTCCACCAGATGACCTCCACCATTTCCTCCCGCCTGAGACCGGATGTCGGCCTGACTGAACTGTTCCGCTCTCTTTTCCCCTGTGGATCGATCACCGGCGCGCCGAAGAAACGCTCCATGGAGATTATCGCGGAGCTGGAAGGCTCCCCCAGAGGACTCTATACCGGGTGCATCGGCTACTTGTCGCCAGGTATGCGCAAGGCCGTGTTCAGCGTGGCCATCCGCACCGTGGTCATCGACAAGGATTCGGGGACCGGAGAGCTCGGGGTAGGGAGCGGGATAACGTGGTATTCCGCCCCTGATGCGGAATACCACGAATGTCTGTCAAAGGGGCTCTTTGTCCGAAATATTCCACCTGAATTCAAGCTGTTAGAGTCCCTCCTGCTGGAGACGGAGACCGGTTACTTTCTTCTCGAACGGCATCTTGAGAGACTCTGCGACTCGGCCCGCTATTTCGGTTTCCCCATCGATGCCGCCTCGGTGCGGGCAACCCTGGAAAAACTCGCCCATGGAGTGAAAGGGAGCAGCAAGGCAAGGCTCATGCTGTCATCTGACGGGTCCGTTGCAACAGAAATCGAGCCACTCCGCGATACCGGTAACCCCACCGGTCCGTACATAGCATTCGCAACGACGCCGGTCGACTCAGCTAACCCCTTCCTGTATCACAAGACGAGCAACCGTGAGGTGTACCGCTGCGAACTGGAAAAGCGGCCCGACTGCACGGATGTCATCTTCGTCAATGAAAGGGGGGAGGTTACCGAGGGGGCTGTCAGCAATGTGGTGATCCGGAATGCCGGCCTCCTGCTGACCCCGCCGGTGACAAGCGGCCTCCTCCCCGGCACCTTCCGCGCGGAGCTCCTGGAGAACGGTGAAATCGCGGAGCAGGTGCTCATGCCCTCTGATTTGGAACAGGCCGACGCAATCTATCTTATCAACTCAGTACGCAGATGGAGACGGGTAAGACTCGTCGATGGAGCGGTACCATGTGCAAAAAGCTACTCACTTTCGGAGCGGTGACCTTCCTCTGTACGGCTTTCCTCGATCCATTGTGGGCGTCCGGCCTGGATCGTCCAATCCCCTGGTTCCGTGACATCGTCATGGCGTTCATCGGCGCCGCTTGTTTCTATCTGCTGGTAAGGTTCAGAAAAGAACTCTAGACGCGCGGTACTTTTTCTATATCGCTATACTTTTTTTGTAGAATGAACGGACGATTCCGTACTAGAATATCACGGGTATTCCGCTGGAAAAGGTATTGCAGTTTGCCGATGCATTTTTCGGGCATGGACCGCTACTCATCAGAATTGCACATAAAATCAGAAAGGAGACGATATCAAGGCACTGTCGGAGCCAGGTGTGCGGTGCCGCAGGGATGTCCCTGAAGATAGCTCCGAAGTTGCCGGAAGTAACGCCGGAGCATAGATCAGGCAGGCTGTCTTGTATCGTCAGGCAGAGAACATGAGTAAAGAGACGGTATCCGCGGTTTCGCACGCTTGCGAGGAATCAGCGCCAACCCGTTCCACAGTGGGCTGTCGGGAATCGAAAGCGGTGCCTGGACCGACCGTGGTGCCGGCTTTCCGGAAGCATCCCTCGAAACTTTTTGTCGAACTGACCACCAGGTGCAACCTGACCTGCCAGATGTGCGTCAAGCAGTCCTGGGGCAACGCTATCGAGGAAGGGGACATGTCCCGGGAGACCTTCATGGCATTGGTTCCCGCTTTTCCGGAGCTGGATGCCATGGTGCTCAACGGGATCGGGGAATCGCTCCTCCACCCGGAACTGGAAGAGTTCATCCGCATTGCCAAAGGGGCAATGAAGCCCGGGAGTTGGGTCGGTTTCCAGTCCAACGGACTCCTCCTCAATGAAAAACGGGCGGCATCGCTCATTGAGGCTGGCCTCGACAAGATCTGTCTTTCACTTGACGCTATCTGCCCCGATACCTTCCGCAAGATCAGGGAGGGGGGAGAGGTGGACGACCTGGACCAGGCTTTCAATGCCCTGGCCGGGGCCAGGAAACGCTATCCCGCTTCCAGGCTCCAGGTGGGGGTCGAGTTCGTTGTCATGCAGAACAACCTCCACCAGTTGCCCGAAGTGCTCCGCTGGTCGGCTTCGCGGGGTGCGAATTTCGCCATTGTGTCGCATCTTCTGCCGTATGATGCCGCCCATGTATCCCAGGCCGCCTATGAGACTAATAGTGTTCAGGCAATTGAATTGTTCCAGGCATGGAAGCAAAGGGGTTTGTCCCAGGGGATAGACATAAACGACTACTTCCATGTCTATCACTGCAAGTATGTGCGCAGCGAAGAAGAACAGCGGATGGTGGATTTTGTCCATGAGATGATGGAGGAAGCCCGTTCGCGGGATGTCTTCCTGCATATGAAAAATCTGCTCACCATGGATTATGAGAAGACGGCACGGCTGACCAGGGTCTTTGAAGAGGCGAGATCGGTTGCCGAACGATGCGGGATTGCTCTGAAGCTCCCCGGTGTCGGTCCGAAAAACGACCGGCGTTGCGATTTCATCGAGGACGGCGGTGCGCTCATATCCTGGAACGGCGCAGTCCACCCCTGTTATTTCCTCTGGCACAAGTTCGTCTGCCATTTCGCCGGCAGAAAAAAGTATGTAAACCCCAAGGTCTTCGGCAATGTTGCCGGCAAAGGAATCATGGATCTCTGGAACGATCCGGCATTTCTTTCCTTCCGTGCAGAGGTGCTTCGCCACGCATACCCGTTCTGCTCCAACTGCAACCTGATCCCTTGCGAATACATTTACTGTGAGGAATTCGAGCAGGACTGCTACACCAATACTGTTCCATGCGGCGATTGTTTCTGGTGCATGGGGATGTTCAACTGCCTGCAATAGCAGGCGAACATCATGCTTCAAGAAAAGGCGGGGAAGCGCTTCCCCGCCTTTTTTCGTATCCGTGGTACGAGTTACCGTGTGCATTGCCAAATATCCCATCTGTTCTATAATTCTGACTAACAGGAGACGAACATGGTAAGATTAAATTCAAGGAGAAAAAGGAGGAGCCATGCCAGATTTTGGAAATGCGTTTTCCGGGCTTGCGGCTGACAGGAAGCTGACCGCCGAGGAACTGATCAGGGCCATACGATTCATGATCGCGGCCGAGTATGAGGCTGTCCAGCTCTATACGCAACTCGCCGAGTCCATCGACAATGAATTGTCAAAAAGAGTGCTGCTGGACATCGCCGATGAAGAGATTGTCCATGCCGGCGAGTTCCTGGCGCTGTTGAAGCAGCTCGCTCCCGGCGAAGAGGCGTTTTATGCCGCTGGCGCCCAGGAGGTGCAGGAGCAGATCGATCTGCTGCGGGCGCCAACCGCGGTTGCGGCTCAGGAGGAACCGTCTAAGGAAGGCAAGATCCTGACCGTTGGAAGTCTCATCGATCAGGAGTAGCGGGTATGGTCCGCTGAACCAAATCACAAACACTAGGAGGCATAGCATATGGATATTCTCGACAGGCAATCGGCGCCTCTGACGCCGGAAGAATGGGCACGCATCGACGAGGCGGTCGTCAACACCGCGCGCAGCATGCTGGTGGGCCGGCGGGTAATCGGCATACTAGGCCCTCTCGGAGCGGGTGTATACAGCATGCCTTACTCGGTCTTCAGCGGCAAGAGCCAGGCCGGGGTGGACATGATCGGCGAAAAGGAGGACCTGGCGGTTGAGCCGGACCGACGGGCCACTATCAACCTCCCTATCCTGTATAAAGACTTCAAGATTCTCTGGCGTGACGTGGAAGCCGACCGTCACCTTGGAATCCCCCTGGATGTGAGCACGGCCGCGGTGGCGGCAAATTTCGTCGCCGTACAGGAAGACGGTCTGATCTTCAACGGCAACTCCGACCTGGGGCACGAAGGTATCTTTACTGCATCCGGGAGGCTTACCGTGCCCATGACCGGATGGGACAAGGGCGGCAATGCCCTGGCTGACGCGGTCAAGGCGGCCGGAGCGCTGGCGGCGGCGGGGCACTACGGCCCCTACGCCATGGTGGTAAGCCCGGTCCTGTTCGGCAACATGATACGGGTGTACGGCAATACGGGCATGCTTGAGCTTGACCAGGTCAAGGCGCTGATGACCGGCGGGGTACATTATTCCAACGTCATTACCGGGAAAAAGGCGGCGGTAATCGCCCTCGGGCCACAGAACCTGAACCTGGCGATAGGCCAGGACATGACCACCGGATACCTGGGTCCGGTCAACATGAATCATGTGTTCCGCGTCCTGGAGACTGCCGCGCTTCTGATACGGCGTCCGGACGCAATCTGCACCATTGAGTAGACAACCTCCACGGTTCCCTTACCGAAAGCACGTCCTTCCGGACACGGGGACATGACAAATGTGGTCTGTTCTATAGTGGGACCGCCCTTCCGGCGGTCCCATTTCTTGTTTCTCCCCGCGCGTTCCGATACGTTGGAAATAGCTGCGCAACGGGTAAAAGTATGCTACTGTCAACCCGTTTTCAGGTGATGCGTTTAAAAAACTGAAATAAGCAGGGAATGGAGGAGAAGTCTGGATACAACGGATGCGCTGAATCGTTTTCTTGCCGGGGTGGAGGTGCGTGCATTCCGGATGACCGAGTTCTCCGTCGGTGATACAGATGAGGCCCTTGATCTGGTTCAGGATGCCATGCTCGGGTTTGTCCGGAAGTATTCCGAACGGCCGGAAACCGAGTGGAACGCTTTGTTCTATCGTATCCTTCAGAACCGCATCACTGACTGGTACCGCAGAACCGCCGTCCGTAACCGTTTCCGTGCCTGGCTCGGGGCTTCAGGCGAGGACGCGGATGAAAAGGAGGACCCCATTCAGACCCTGGCCGATACCGGCTCTCCCGACCCGGCGACCTCCCTGTTCCATGCCGATGCGGCCAAGGCCATGCAAAAGGCAGTACGTTCTCTTCCTTTGCGCCAGAGGCAGGCGTTCCTGCTGCGGGCCTGGGAGGGGATGGACGTGGCCCAGACGGCCTATGCCATGGGCTGTTCCGAGGGTAGCGTCAAGACACATTATTCTCGGGCGGTGCATGCGCTGCGCGAGGTGCTGAAGGAGTATCGGCCATGATGAGTGAAGAGCACGACAAGGTCTTTGTGGACGAAGTGCGGAGACTGCTGAGCGCGACCGAGGCAGAGACGGACCCGCGTATAAGAATGCGCCTGAAAAGCGCGCGTCTCAGAGCGTTGGATGCCGCCGCGGAACAGGTTCCCTGGTATCTCCGTTTCCCGCGGCTGATTACGGTGGGAAGCCTCGCAACGGTGGCTGTGATTGCCGTTTCATTCTGGATTCTGGCGGAGCGTGGGCCTCTTCCCGCCGGACCGGTTGAGGACCTGGAACTGTTGACAAACAAGGAACAGATCGAGCTGTATAACGATCTGGACTTCTACCGCTGGCTGGAGTCCTCCGACCATGCGGGCTAGTTCCCGGGTATCGGTCTGGTTGCCGCTTATTCTCGCTTGCGACGCCTTTCGGGAAAGCAGTCGCCACGCCCGTTACGGGAGATGTTTGAGTTCCTCGGAACCCACGGGGGTGCGGTTGCCGATCCGGTCTCATTGACCGAGGTCCGCGAGGGAGCAGGCGTTTGCTAGGGCCGGCTCCAGAGGGAAAGAAGCGGTTAAGGTAAAAAGCAAGGAAAAAGGAAAACGGTTATGAAGAGGTTTCTGCGGTTACTGGTTTTGCTGGTTGTCCTGGGCGTCGCTTCACTGGCCCGGGGGGAGGGTTCCGGAGCGTCATGGGATCAGCTGACCCAGGAAGAGCAGCAGCTGTTGAAGCCTTTCAGGGATAGATGGGAAGGGATGTCCCCCCAGAAACAGGAGCGGCTCCGCAAGGGGGCGGGGAAGTGGAGTCGCATGACCCCTGATGAACGCCGTGACGCACAGGAACGATTCAAGCGGTGGCAGGAACTCCCGCAGGATCAGCGGGACAAGATTCGCAAAAGGTACGAGGAGTTCCGTAAACTTCCACCGGAAGAACAGGACAGGATCCGCAGCCGGTACCGCTGGTTTCGTTCACTCCCGCAGGATCAGCGGCGCGCCCTCCGGGAGAAGTGGCAAAGCATGCCCCCTGACGAGCGCAGGAGCTTTAGAGAGCACTTGAAAAGCCTCCCTCCAGAGCAACAGGAGCGGTGGAGAGGCATGCCCCCTGAAGAACGCAAGTTCCATCGGGAACCCTGGAACAGTACTCCCCCTGCCGAGAGGGAGGATTTCATGCGGCGTTAGGTCCTGCGCAGAAAAGGCCCGGCATCCGACGCCACTCTTCACGCGGCACTCCCTGATCGTTAACGGTCCAGAAGGATCGGCAAGCGCCTCGTAAGGCGGATCTCCTCAGGCTCCACGCGGGCCTGGTAGGCAAACGACTCCACCCCGTGTTCCACGGCTTTCCGGAGGAGTCGGCCGTATTCCGGGTCGATCCGGTCGGCCGGTGCGACACAGCGGGCATCCCCTCGCTGTACCACGAAAAAGATGACCCCCCTGGCTCCCTCCCTTACTGCCTGCATCAGTTCAAGGAGATGCTTCTGCCCCCGCTCGGTAACCGCATCCGGGAAAAGTGCGGTTTCGCCGTCCACCAAGGTAACGTTTTTCACTTCTACGTAGCATAAGCCTGCCGGGCCGGAGAGGAGCAGGTCGATCCTGCTGTTCTTTCCGTACCGCACCTCCGGCCGGACGGTGTTGTAGCCGGCCAGTTCCGGAACCCTTCCCTCGCAGACGGCCTCCCGGACCAGCGAGTTGGGTCTGCCGGTATTGATACCCACCAAGGTTGTGCCGACTTCCACCAGTTCCCAGGTGAACGGATATTTTCTGGCAGGGTTGGCGCTGTGCGACAGCAGTACCGTGCTGCCCGGCTGCGCGCAGCCCATCATGCTCCCCGAATTGGGGCAGTGGACCGTGATTGCCGTCCCGTCCGCCAGCTGCACATCGGCCAGAAAGCGTTTGTAACGGCGCAGCAGGGTCCCTCGATACAATGGTTGGGGTATTTTCATGGCATCGGAGGCGGTTGTTCGCCGGACTTGGATTCGGTCCGTTCCACGGCCTGGAAAAAGATGGTTCCCAGCATCACGTCGGCAATGGCGCCCGTTATGATTCCCAATGGTATCAGTAGCACCGAGGCAAGCAGCGCACCGGTGGCGATGGTGAAAAAACAGTACGGTTTCAGCATCCCCTTCAGGGGATCGGACAGGCCGAAGAGCTTGAAGCCGAACAGGATGTTCGCCACGCCGAAGGCGACTATCAGGAGGATGGCATACTGGTTCAGCGGCTCTTGCCAGGTGGGGAGGAATAACCCTGCGATGCCTGCGAGGCCCATGATCAGGTTGATGATGATAAGGAAATCGATGTAATTGTCCACATTGTGGAATGAGTGGCGGGCATTGAGCAGCCTCTTGAGAAGCGAGGCCAGGAAAATGAACAGTGCCGGCCCCACGAGATACATGGAGGCATGGAGCACGTTCGCAACCAGGTCCTCCCTGTCTCCCAGGTAGAAGGAAAGGATCAGAAACGGGATGCTCAATACGGCGCTGGTCATGGCGAGAAAGCCTGCCCATCGTAACGCGGTGTTGGTCAAATTTCCTCCTCAGTCGGAAAGGTAAAATCTGTTTATAGTAAAATAATTTTATTTATGTTGAAATTTTTTCCCAGCTGGTGTAATACGGAAGGCGTAGACCCTCCTGCAATGCACCCCGGTATCAACGACGTAGCGAATCCTCTCTCCGCTGATATCGGGGTATTTTTTTCCCATCGCGCAGACATGCATGCGTTCCAGGCGTAGCGGCAGGTCGGGAAGCCCGAGCTCTCTTTATCCGGCCGGGCCTTCCCGCAGGGATCGAAGGAGATGCGCAACAGTCTCAAGGTCCTCTTCGGACAGCCCGAAGGGGTTGAGACGCGCCATCCCTGCCAGGGCTTCCGTGATGAGCGCGCAATGGCTCGCATAGAGGTCGCGGACCGTCTTCGGAGTGAGCGGGAGCCAGCGGACCGCGCGGGCGTCGTCTCCGGCGCGCAGGTTCATCAGGGCCGCAACTTCCGGTGAAAGATGCAGGTGTTTGGCCGTGGTCTCCATCCAGGAGTAGTCGGTATTGCGGGGGTCGTCCACATACCCCCGGTAGATAAGCCTCCCCTGTTCCATTTCCAGAAGCACCCCGGTCTCTTCGTGAAGCTCCCGCGAGAGGGTCCTGGATACCTCCTCACCCCTGTCGACCATGCCCCCCGGTATCGCCCACTGCCCGTTATCCCTTCTCTGCACCGCCAGCAGCTCGAGTGAACCGGTAGCACGGCTGATCCTGGTGATGATGGGGTCGGCTGCGTAATTGGGCCCCCACTTTCCTAGCAGCCCCCTGCCGGCGATCCCGGTCCTGCCGATGGGATTGAGGGGTCTTCCCTGCCCATCGCGGGGCAGCCTTCCGGAAAAACTCTCGAACGGCAACGCATCGAGCAGGGATGTGTCTTCAGGGTCGGCCCACCCCTTGGGATTCAGGCTGGAGTCGTTGGCGAGCACCACCGGAGAAACATAATAGGGGGGCAGGTATTCCGGGTAGTCCGTTTCCCACGGCACCAGTTCGTCAGGCACCGGGAACCTGGCGGGATACTCGGGGGGGCGTTCGTTTCTGGCCTTGATGTGCCATCCGCGGGAGTGGTCCCGGCGGTCGGCTGGTGCTCCGTTATCCGCTTTTTCCGGATTATCCATGGGGTCGCTCCTCTGTGGCGTGACTCACGCGCCGGGAAACCGCGCTGCCGAATAATTCTATTCCATCCCTTTGCCGTTGTCGAGAGGTATACCGTCCGGCGGCCGTCAATCTTGACAAAGAGCCCGAAGAAAAGGTAGACTCCGGCTAGCTGCGTGTATGGAGAATATGTCCGTTACTATTGGAGAATCAATGGAATTCAGCGGTAAGCGAGTGGCGGTCACCGGCGGTACCCGGGGCATCGGCAGGGCGGTTTCACTCCGGTTTGCATCGGCAGGCGCCACGGTGACCGCGGCCTATCTGAGCAACGACCGGGCGGCAGGCTCGCTCCTGGAAGAGGCGGCAGGGCTTCCTGGAGAAATCCGGGTCGTCAGGGCCGACGTGCGGACCTCGGAAGGGGCGGTCGCGCTCATAGATGCCGCCGCGGGTGACGAGGGGCACATCGACGTGCTGGTCAAC
>Ga0228535_1003287_pt1 | contig 12144 bp, 10 predicted proteins | sample SJ1metagenome_FD_168457 | JGI IMG/M metagenome (GOLD analysis project Ga0228535, IMG submission 168457) | Enriched culture of PCE-dechlorinating microbial communities from Ithaca, New York, USA - SJ1 | ecosystem: Engineered > Modeled > Simulated communities (microbial... > Unclassified | place... | reverse complement strand
GATACTTCAGTATCCTCGACCGATACGAGTCTCTGCACTCAAACGCTTGAACCGCCGTGTACCGAACGGTACGCACGGTGGTGTGAGAGGACGGTCACTCAACTAATGAGTGACCTCCTACTCGATTATACTTTGATGCGTATGTAGATGAGTTTGATATTGCGACCTTCTCCAGCGGGGACTGCACGAATCTCAAACAGCTTCAATGATTTAATAAAGGGGGTCAGTTTCTTATAACCAAAATTCCTGACATCGAAGTCCGGGAAACGTTTGGCCAACTGATTACCGACATCACCAATGAAGAGCCAACCGTCTTCGTCACTGCTCTCTTCGGCTAAGGCTAAGAGGGTTTTACGAATTGCATCGAGGTTGGTTTGTCCCTCTGCAAAATCTTCCTTGACAGTCGGTAAGGGGAAGGGTTTGACGGTTTCAGGGATCCCTGGAATATGGACTTTTACTGCTTTTTGTGGATCGGTATATAGTACATCAAGGTATTTGAATTGATTGCATGCCGCTATAAAGGGTTTTGGAGTCTTGCGTTCACCCATACCGACCACAGTCATGCCGGTCTCTCGTAAGCGTGAGGCGAGTTTTGTGAAGTCGCTATCGGACGAGACGATACAAAAGCCTTCCACATTGCCGGAGTAGAGAATATCCATGGCATCGATGATCAAAGCGGAATCGGTAGAATTCTTGCCTAAGGTATAGCTGTATTGTTGGATTGGTACAATAGAATTCTCCAACAAAACAGTTTTCCAAGAGTTGAGTTGGGTATTTGTCCAATCACCATAGATGCGTTTATAGGTAGCAATCCCTAAATTTGCCGCCTCGTCCATGATCGTTTTAATGTATTTATCCGAGATGTTTTCAGCGTCGATCAAAACGGCATAGCGTTTTTCTTGTTCTTGTCTCATTAAATCTCCTCCATTGGGGCTTGGTTCGTTTTTATCTTGAACTTACCTTTTATACTTTCCCTAATAGTAGAGGTTTTCCTCCTTTCTATGGAATTATGGATCCTTTTCGGGAGGGTTTCTTTACTTTGATTCGCTCCAGTGTTACAATGTAAATGAAATTTTTTGATAGGGAGGCTCGATTATGAATCAAAAGTACACAGATTACATGGTAGATGTCTTAGAACGCATGTTGGCTGTCAAAAGCCCCTCGGGATATTCGAAAGAGATCTCGGGGTTTCTGAACAAAGAATTGAAGAGCATGGGCTATTCTCCTAATAACTTGCGAAAGGGTGGCGTTACGGTCGACCTTGGTGGAACCGGATCCCCAGTGATGTTGTTTGGTCATGTCGATACCCTCGGAGGCGTGGTTGCCAGCATTAAAAGCAACGGAGCTCTAATGTTGAGCAACGTCGGAGGGTTGAACCCCAACAATACTGAAACTGAAACGGTCACCGTGATCACCCGTGACGGTCGCGAATATGAAGGAACGTTGCAAGTTGCAAATGCTTCGGGTCATGTGAATCCTAAAGTCAATGATCCGCGAAATTTCAAAGAAAACATTGAAGTACTGCTCGATGAATTTGTGACTTCAGCCAAAGAAACCGAAGCTTTGGGTATTCAAAACGGCGACTTCATTGCGGTTCACCCTCGTTTCATGGTTACCAGCAAAGGCTACATTAAGAGCCGCTTCTTAGATGATAAGGCTTCATCCGCTGTTTTATTGACCTTAGCAAAGTATTTTGCGGAAGAAAAAGTAACTCCTCGACGTAACGTATGGTTGAGTTTTACCATGTTTGAAGAAATCGGCCATGGTGGAGCCACCGGTATACCGGATTTTATCGAAGATATTATTGCGGTTGATATGGGCTGTGTCGGTCAGGGGTTGAAGTGCACAGAGCGCATGGTTTCAATCTGCCCCAAAGACTCCGGTGGGGTGTATCATTACGAGTTGACCAACGAACTGATTGCTGCCGCTCAAAAAGCGGGTGCAGAGTATGCATTGGATGTCTACCCACAATATGGGTCCGACGTAGAAGTATCCTTGCGTGCCGGGTTTGACGTTCGGCATGGTCTAATCGGTCCCGGTGTGTATGCCTCTCACGGCTACGAAAGAACTCATAAAGAGGGATTAATCAACACCTTCAAACTTCTCTTTGCGTATTTAGTGGATTAAAACTACATATTAAAAGGGCACGGATCATTGATCCGTGCCCTTTTTGCCAACTTATTTCAGACCTAATGCTGCATTCAGGTTCTTAACTAACGCATCTACGTCAATTCCATGCGCCATGCAACCTTGTTCTAACGTCTCAAACTGAGCCGCTGCACATCCGAGTCATCCCATGCCTGATTGCATCAGAACCATAGCGGCAGCAGGATATTTCTGCACTAAATCGGTGATGCCAATTGTTTTTGTAATCATTGTATTCGCTCCTTTATTTTTTGAAGTCACCATAAGTTGGTAATCATTCTGTGTCCTGATTATATCACACTTTCCTATAAAGTAAAAGAGATTTGAATCACAAAATATGAAACAGCAAAAGCTTTTCTTGTCAAACTCCGAAATTGAGAGTAAAATAAAAACATTATGGTTAACTCAAGCGGAGGGAGGGTTGTCTATGTTGGAGATTATTTCTACAGAGCTGATTCTACGCGATCTCAATGAAAAAGATGTCGCTGATTATCTGCATTGGTACACTCTTGACAAGGAGTGGATGGAATGGGACGCCCCCTGGGAAAGCTCCGACGATATTGATCCGGAAGCTGTGGCGCAGTTTTACTACAAACGGGCCATTACACCTCCTTCTGAGCTACGACATCGTTTTCAAATCGAAAATCGGCAAGGGGTCCATTTAGGGTGGGTAACTTCATATCGGTTAGCAGATGATAACCCTGCCATTGGTATCGATATACCGTCACAGCAACAGCGTCGCATGGGCTATGGAACGCTTGCTTATACGCTTTTTCTACGATATTTTCTTTTCCATGGACATCAAGAAATTTTCACGCAAACCTGGTCCGGGAATACTGCAATGATGGCACTCGCCGAGCGGGTGGGCTTTGTGGAGGTAGAACGGATTCAGAGTCAACGTTTGGTGCGCGGCGAGGCCTATGATGGCATTACCTATAAACTGGCGGCGGAGAAGTTTTTTCAAAGCCAAGGGAAGGATCCCTTGTGGGTCTTGAGTGATGAATGGGATGTAGAAGCGGTCTGGGTCAAAGACCTCTGGCAAAAAACAAACCTTGCTGTTTTGTATCCGGACCTTATTTGGGGAATTTGTCAACAAGCGCGTCAACAAGGAATTGAAGAGAGGCTTTTCAAAATTGCTCAAAAAAGAATGCCGGAGCTTTCTTGGCATGATTTCTGCAAGCTTGATTCTGTTAGAATTGAATAAGGACCGTGCTTTTTGAAGCGCGGTTTTATTTTTTAAAAAAATCAAGTACATAATAAAATTTAAAGAAGGTATAATTAAAAGGCACGTTGAATATACATTCCCGGGGGTGATTCGAATAATCCTACAAAAGCCAATACATTGGTTTGCAACGGGGCTTCTTTGCGGTGCCTTATTGGTAGGTATAGGCTCTTGGCAATGGCAGCGATCAAACACGCCCGTCTTTGTGGAAGATGATTTTAATTCCGCTCAACCAATGTTCGAAATCACCGCATCGGAAATAGAAGACTCCATTTCTGAAGTGATCATCGTCCATATCGCAGGGGCAGTCGGTAAACCCGGGTTACTCACTCTACCGGCTGCTTCGCGGTTGGGAGAGGCAATTGAAAAAGCCGGTGGAGCGGTGGAACAAGCTGATTTAGATCAGCTCAACCTGGCGATCGTATTGCAAGATGGAGCTCGTTATTACATTCCTACCTTTGATGAACAGCAAAAACAAACGACAATAGAGCAAGCCGTAGAACCGATTTACGACGGAAAACTGGATTTGAATCTCGCAGAATTGACAGATTTAACGGAATTACCACAAATTGGAGAAACCAGAGCCAAAGCAATTCTTGATTATCGTGAAAAACAAGGCCGATTTCATTCCGTCGATGAAATCATGAAAGTCCCCGGCATTGGGGAAGGTATATATGCGATGATTCAAGATCAGATCACGGTGCGTTGAAATAGACATGAGGAGACACCCGACAGCGGTGGTTGCGATTGCTATAGGCTTTTGTTGCGGAATTCTGTTGCGCGGAGCCGTCAAGCCGAGTTTGGAACTCTTAGGGGGATTAAGTTTGCTTCTGGTCTTCATGTCGGTCTACATGATGGTCCCGAAGAGGATCAAAGTCACAAGCGATATTCGTTGGTTATTGGTCCTGATCAGCCTCTGCATGGGTTACGGTGTTAGTCACTTTCAATACGCGCGCTTAGCCGACCCTTTACCCGAAGCTTGGCACGGGAAAGAAGCTTGGGTAGAGGGAGACGTGAGTGGTTTCCCTTACAAAGATCAGGAGGGAGACTGGCATCTAAAACTGATCAGGACACAGAAAGGCAATCCTGAAGAGAACGATGTAGCCTTTGCAGGGGTCTTACAGGTTGTTTTGGAGGGCGAGGGTTCATTGATACCGATACCGGGCAACAGAATCAGCCTTTGGGGAAGTTTCAGTACCCAGCCTGGGCGACTCAATTTTGGGGATCCGAATTGGAAAGAGATTCAGTATCGACGAAATATTGTGGGTCGATTCTATGCAGAGAAAGCGGTGCCGATTGATCGGGAACCATCTTCATTCAACCCGCTTCGGGGAATTTGGCGTTTTCGTCGCTGGCTATATCAAGGGCTCTATGAACGAATGCAAAGCGGTCAGGGACGCCTCAGCAAAGATCATGCCTCTTTTTTGATTGGTTTGACCCTTGGTGTAGGGGATGATTTGCCGGAATTATGGGAGAAGGATTTTCAAGTGGCCGGATTGCTGCACCTCTTGGCAGTTTCGGGAGGAAATGTTGCCTTCTTTTTATTGGGGATATGCTACTGTTTCCGCCATCTACCGCTCTCGAGGCCAATGGAATTATGCCTTTTCATGATCTCGATCGGATTTTTCATTGTACTGACGGCAATGGAACCTTCGGTTATTCGGGCTGGTACCATGGCGATTTTGGTTCTTCTCTCGCGATTATGGTTGCGAAAAACGCATTGGCCTTCGTTAATGGCGGTTTCCGTACTGGCTATTCTACTATTTCAACCCTTCATGCTCTATGAAATGGGATTTCAATTATCGTTTTTTGCAGTTTGGGGACTGTTTGTCTGGGCAAGTCCGTTCGCAAAATTCCTAGAAATACGCTGGCATTGGCCTGCCTGGTTGGCTACCACAATTGGATCCACCTTAGCGGCTCAATTGGCTGTGCTACCTTATAGCATCGTCTTATTCCACCAAGTTTCATTGATTGCTCCGCTAAGCAATCTGCTTTTTGCAACGCTGATCATTCCTGCTTCCCCCTTGCTCGTCCTCCTCCTCTTATCCATTCCTTTCGGACCGATTATGGGTTGGCTCTTTGGACTCGGCAGCCTTTATTTAGAGTTGCTGATACAAACCGGTCGTTTTTTTGCTCGTTTACCGGGGTCTGCTTTGCAGGTTCCCGTACCACCGATTTGGATGGTGGTTGCCGCCTACTTTCTTCAATTTTTGCTCCGTTACGGGCACCGTTCCCTCGCTGAAGGCAAGTGCAAGAGGCTAGCTTGGGGGTTTATGATTGTAGTATTGCTCGGTTGGTGGCATCCCTGGCCGTATCCTTTGGAGGTCGTCCTGTTGGATGTAGGACAAGGAGAAAGTATCTTTATTCGCTTTCCCAATGGAAAAACAATGCTCGTTGATGGTGGAGGTTCTATGCTGGGGGAAAGCCAAATCGGAAACCAAGTCGTGATTCCCTATTTGCAACGCGTAGGGGTACGAGCATTGGATCTGGTGGTTTTGACCCACGCTCACGGAGATCATTACCAAGGGTTGTTACAGGTGGAAGAGGAGATTCCGTTTCGCCTCTTTCTGCATGGTTTGTCCAAGGATTCAATCCTACCTCCGGATTTGAATGCATGGTTAAGAAACCAACCCGCTTCAACAGTACGAGCATTGGCGGGTGGTGAAAAAATCATGATCGACCCTAGGGTTATCCTTGAGGTTAAACAAGCTCAATTTTCAGGGGACGGTTCCAACAATGATTCCATTGTGCTATATCTCCGCTTTGGGCAGACAGAAATTTGGTTGACGGGGGATATGGAAAAGGAAGCAGAGGCTGCTTTGAAAGTCGGACATGAATTTACGACATCAGAGACAATATTGAAAGTTGCACACCATGGAGGTGCTACCTCTACTAGCGAGAGTTTAGTAGATAAAATCAAACCTGAAGTGGCACTGATCTCAGCCGGAAGGAGCAATCGCTACGGTCATCCTACACCTGAAGTTGTGGAGCGACTGAAACGTTTTAAATGTGAGGTTTTAATCACCGCGCAGCAGGGGGCGATCTCTTGTAGAAGCAATGGTAAAGAATGGGAGATTCAAACTTGTCGATCATGGTTGCCGGGTGAGTAGAAGGAATTTGCAAAACGCAAGAGAATAACACTTAAGAAGAGGTGATGCAAATGGACTGGAGACAGCTGCAACGAGAATTGACGGCAGGGAAAATTTCTTCTCTCTATGTAATCCATGGAGAGGATACTTGGCAGGTCGATCGCAGTCGCTCTTTGCTCGCCTCCCTCATTCCCGAGGCAGAACGAGAGTATAATTTGGTACAACTCGATGGTTCAAGTTTACGCCTCCCCGAACTGGAGAATCAGCTTCAGTTTAGCTTATTAGGGGAACGAAAAGTGATTATGATCGAAAACTTACACTTGTTAAAGGGCAAGGCTAAGGAAAACGCGGAGGAAGAGGCCCCCGGAAAAAGCAGCCAGGAAGAGGAACCACGCTGGTTAAGCCAGTTGATGCAGCAGGATCATATCCTTGTCTTATATTTTTATCAGAATATCGATAAACGCAAACGCTTTGTCAAGCAAGTACTAACCTCGGCGACCGCGGTTGAATGTCCGATGCTGAAGCGTGACGACATGATCCGTGCTGTGCAGGAGTTCTTTCAAAGTTATAAACTGAAAGCGGATTATGCACTTGTTGACTCACTTGTCCAAATTTCCGGAAGTCAATTGGGAATTGCGGAACAAGAGATTGCCAAGTTAGCACTTGTCTTTACCGAAGGCAAACCCATTCTTTTACGAGATGCCGAACCGTATCTTTCTCCCTCAGCTGAGCTCAATGTTTTTCAGCTCATGGAATTCATAACAAGCCAAAAATATGCAGCAGCGGTAGATTTACTGACAGAAATTCTGAGACGAGGCGAAGAACCCTTTCGCTTATTGGGATTGCTACGCTACCAATTACGGCAGCTAGTACGGGTTCGCCAAATGCAAGGGGCGAAATATTCAGAAAAGAAGATGCTGGATACGCTGGGGTTAGGCAGTTATGCATTGCGCAGAACGGCCGCACAAGCTAAAGCCTTTCAAATAGAGGACTTGTATGATTTGTTAGAGGTTTTAGTGACCACTGAAGAGGCCATGCTCAGTGGCCGCTTAGAGAAAGCATTTGCCTTAGAGTTACTGGTAGCCGAGATGATTGCCAAAGTAGGCCCAAAAGGCAAAAACAAATAGCGCTGTCCGCTTTCCCCCTAAAGGGAAAGGTCCAGCGCTTTTCATCTTACGAAAGCAATTAATTATACAGCTGCTTTGTTGAGTCGCTTGGTTAAGCGAGATTTCTTACGATCAGCATTGTTTCTGTGTAGAATGCCCTTGGAAACTGCTTTGTCAATCTGGCTGATCGCGCTCTTCAATGTTGCTTCAGTGTTCTCACCGTTGGTAGTAACAGCAATTTTGAATTTGCGAATAGAATTCCGGACTTTGGAACGAATAATGTTGTTCCGAGCAGTTTTTTTGGCGGTGATTTTCACGCGCTTAATGGCAGATTTATTATTGGCCATGCGTCTCACCTCCTTCATTTAATCAGTTATATCCGTTCATTGCGAGGCAGCAGTTATAGGATAAATAGCACTCAGTTATTGTAACACGCTTTTTTACACTTTGCAAGACGATTTGTGAACTTTGAGTGTATTTTTCTGAGTTGTGTTATTTCTCTGACTTTTTTATGACGTTTGATCACAAAGCAATGACATCGCCCTAGACCTGTGCTATAATGAAGCAAATTTTGTAAACTAAGGAGGGGGTTAAACATGGAGAATGATCCGCAAAAATATCCTTCCTTTCTTGTTTATATGCTGATCCTCTTCTTATTGTTATTGGTTTCATTTTCCCTGTGGAATGCACGTGCTTCAGGGCAAGCTCAAAGCCTACAATCTATGGAGGCAATAAAAGAACCCGACGAACCAATACAAAAGCCGGAAGAACAGGTGCCGGTTGCCACCGAAACAACTCCTCTTAGAAATATTCAACCACTCGTTCCAAGTACTTTGAGTAGTCCCAATACACCCGAGAGTCCTGGCACCGATTTTCCCGTTATTAACAGCAGACCGCCGACCCGAGAAGAAGACGTGATTCCTACTTGGACGGTATCAGACTATGTGCAGACCATTGGCGGCATCTACCCGATTGCGGCGTATCATGGAGTCAAGACAATCTCCGAAAGTGGAGAACCTTTACCCGTCTTAGTCTTGCACTCTCACAACGCAGAAGCGTATGATCAACCTGGCGTTCCGCGGTATGTTGATTACGACGACTCGCTAACGGTGATCCAAACCGGAGCTTCGTTTGTGCAGATGTTAGAAGAGCGAGGCGTTCCTGTTGTTCATGATACCTCTCATTATATGGATGAAGACTATGATTTGACCTATGTGGAAACAAGAAAAATGTATTTGGAACGTTTACAGCACGAAGAATTCGCTATGATCCTCGATTTACATAACGATGGCATGGACCGAAGTTATACGACCGTCAGCGGACCCGATGATGACCCACTTGCAAGCTTTTTGTTTGTGATCAGCAGAGAAGATGTGGCAAATGGACCCTTTGGCACCAATGCCGGATTTGCCCGCGATTTAGAACTGCAAATGGAAGAACAGTTCTACGGTATTTCTCGAGGGATCTACTATAACTGGGATGTCTTTTATAATCACGATTTACATCCCGCATCTGTCATTATTGAAGTGGGCGGCTACATGAATACCGTTGCAGAAGCTTTGCGTTCTTTAGAATATTTAGCCGATGCAGTGGCTGCTGTCTACGAGCGAGGTTGGCAAGAGTAACCCGGAAGCATAAGACTTCCGGGTCTATTTTTTTAAAACAATGAAAAACAAATCGTAAATTGCTTAGGTTTGGGTAGCATCCTTCCGAGAAAAGTGTTATAATCGCTAGTACGTGAAAATTGGTGAGTTATACCCAAAAGGGAGGACGCGACATGGCAGCTGAGACAGGCAAGTTGAAAAATGAAGATCGTTTATTTCGCGAAGCATTGGTGGAGTTTGCGGCTCGCAGTTATGAAACGGCGTCTATTAATGAGATTCTCAAACGAGCTGCCGTTTCCAAAGGGAGCTTTTATCATCATTTTGAAGATAAGTTGCACCTCTATTTAGAAATACTGGATCGGGTCTCCGGCATCCAAGCCGAGTTCGCCCAGCAACGCTTTCAAGAGATTCGTCCGGTAGGCCGACTAGATTTCTTCATTTTATTGAAGGTGCAAGGTCGGTTGATTTTGGATTTTGCCGACGCTCACCCTCTGGAAGCTGCTTTTTTACGGAATGTTCGCAGTGAACCATCTGCTTTGCAAGAAAACATTGCCAAGCGTTACTCCATTGAAGGAATTGAATATTACAGTCACATGATCGAACAGGCCATTGCTCGCGGTGAACTACGCAAAGATGTACCCATTGAAGTAATGGGTAGGCTAATCAATCATGTCATGATCAATTTGCAAGATTTTGCGCTCCCTAAAAGTAATTTTTTAGGCATGCGCGATGAAGCTGCCATTACAGCTCAATTAGATTATTTGCTGAGTCTGCTCCGAAGTGGCATGCGCCGCTGATCAAGCCTTTAGGAAAGTAGGAACAATTCGTGAATCGAATGAAACACATCCGCAATTTTTGCATTATTGCTCATATAGACCACGGTAAATCAACCTTGGCAGATCGCCTTATTGAATATACCGGTACCCTTTCTTCGCGAGAAATGGAGAATCAGATTCTCGACTCCATGGATTTGGAACGCGAACGCGGGATCACCATCAAACTTAAATCAGTGAGGATGCAGTATCAAGCCAAAGATGGTGAGATTTACCAACTCAACTTAATCGATACCCCGGGACACGTAGATTTCAATTATGAAGTCTCCCGGTCTCTTAACGCGTGCGAGGGTGCCATTTTAGTGGTCGATGCTTCACAAGGGATCGAAGCTCAAACCTTGGCCAATGTCTATTTAGCCTTGGATCATAATCTTGAGATCATCCCTGTTATCAATAAAATTGACTTGCAAAGTGCCGAACCGGAACGAGTCAAAAAAGAAATCGAAGACGTAATCGGCATCGATTGTTCCCGTGCTGTCTTGGCATCTGCCAAAGAAGGCATTGGTATTGCTGAAATTTTAGAGCAGATCGTCGAGCTGATCCCTCCGCCGCAAGGCGATGAAGCAGCACCGCTACAGGCTTTGATTTTCGATTCGCACTACGACAATTACCGCGGGGTGATTTGTTACATCCGGGTTATGCAAGGCGAATTGAAAGCCGGCATGAAAATCTTGCTTATGGCAACCAATAAATATTACGATGTTTTAGAGGTTGGCACGTTCCGTCCGGGTATGCAAGCCTTACCTTTGTTACAAGCCGGTGAAGTTGGTTATGTTACTGCGACGATCCGAACCGTGCAAGATACGCGGGTTGGAGATACGATTACCGACGCGGAAAATCCTGCCACGGAACCGCTTCCGGGGTATCGCAAAGCAACACCGATGGTTTTCTGTGGCATTTATCCCACCGAAACCAGTGAGTACCCGGCCTTGCGAGATGCCTTGGAGAAGTTACAACTCAATGATGCTTCTCTCTCCTTTGAGGTGGAAACCTCAGTGGCGTTAGGCTTTGGCTTTCGTTGTGGTTTCCTAGGCTTGCTTCACTTAGAGATCGTACAGGAGCGCTTAGACCGTCATTATGATATCGATATCATCACTACCGCGCCAACTGTAATCTACCAAGTTACCAAAACCAATGGCGAAGTCTTGATCCTAGATAACCCTTCGCAAGTGCCACAGCCGACCGAGATCGAAAAAATCGAAGAACCCTATGTCAAAGCAACCATCTTCACACCGGATACGTTCATTGGAACGGTCATGGAATTAGTCCGTGAGCGTCGCGGTGTCTATGATCACATGGAATACTTAGATGAACATCGGGTGATGCTCTTGTATGTGTTGCCCTTGTCTGAAATCATCTACGATTTCTTTGATCAATTGAAATCCAGAACCAAAGGCTATGCCTCTTTAGATTATGAGTTGATCGGCTACAGAGAAGCAGACTTAGTAAAAATGGATATTTTGGTCGCCGGAGATCCGGTGGATGCTTTAGCCGTTATCGTACATCGTGAAAAAGCAGTTCCACGCGGACGAGCGATCTGTGAACGATTACGCAAAGTGATTCCCAGACAACAATTCGAAATTGCCATTCAAGCAGCATTGGGTAACAAAATCGTTTCCCGAGAAACGATTTCTGCTTATCGTAAAGATGTCTTGGCAAAGTGCTATGGCGGAGACATCTCGCGTAAAAGAAAGCTTCTTGAAAAGCAAAAAGAAGGAAAGAAGAAGATGCGTCTAGTAGGCAACGTCGAATTACCACAAGATGCCTTCATGGCCGTATTGAAAATTGATAAATAACCTACAAGCTGTGCCGGGAACAAGGGCCTTGTCCCTGGCATGGCTTTTGTATTAGGAGGTGCTTTCGGTGGCTGGAATCTATGTGCATATCCCTTTTTGTCAAAGTAAATGTTTCTATTGTGATTTTGCTTCTCAAGTATCTTCGCATGAGACCATTGAACAGTATCTTCAGATGCTGATTCGAGAAATGGCTTTTTATGCACAAGACAAAAGAATACAGGACAGGAAATTTGAATCGCTCTTCATCGGAGGTGGCACACCTTCCGTTTTGAGCGAAGACCAACTCCATCGGTTGTTCAAGGCGATTTTCTATTATTTTGATTTTCAAGAAGGATTTGAAGCAACCTTG
>Ga0228535_1003284_pt1 | contig 12163 bp, 15 predicted proteins | sample SJ1metagenome_FD_168457 | JGI IMG/M metagenome (GOLD analysis project Ga0228535, IMG submission 168457) | Enriched culture of PCE-dechlorinating microbial communities from Ithaca, New York, USA - SJ1 | ecosystem: Engineered > Modeled > Simulated communities (microbial... > Unclassified | place... | reverse complement strand
AAAGGAGGATTCCGATGGGTATTCCGATCAGGGATCGTGTGCGGAAGCACAGAAAGATGATGGCTCAGTCCGGAATGCGGCCCATACAGATATGGGTTCCGGACACAAAAAAACCGGAATTTGTCAGAGAATGCCGCCGTCAATCCCGGCTGCTTCGAAATGATGCCCGGGAACGGGAGGTTTTGGACTTTATCGCCGCCGCATCGGACACCGAGGGTTGGGAATGAGACGGGGCGATCTTATAACCATCGCTCTTCAGGGCGATTACGGCAAGCCCCGCCCTGCGCTCGTGATCCAGTCCGATTTATTCAATGAACATCCCTCCATGACCGTTCTTCCGGTGACCAGCGACCTTCGGGATGCACCTATTTTCAGGATCACCCTTGAACCCGGCGAGAAAAACGGCCTCGCTAAACGATCGCAAGTCATGGTTGACAAGGCTATGACGATTCCCCGGGAGAAAGCGGGAGAACCCTTCGGTCGGATAAGCGATACGGAGATGCTCTCTGTGACGAGAGCTTTGGCCGTATTTCTGGGATTTGCGTAGCCCTCAGGATGACAGGGCAGAACCAAAACCAGATTCTTCGTCGCTATGCTCCTCAGAATGACAATAATTTCCGGCGCTCCTCAGAATGACAGAGACTTGGTGTCGTCCTGAGCGCAGCGAAGGACCTGGTTTAAGGTTTTCAGAACCAACCAGATCCTTCGGGCGGTGGAACAGCCACTCAGGATGACAGGGCAAAGGCAGGGACAGATTCTTCCTCGCTTCGCTCCTCAGAATGACAACAATTTCCGGCGCTCCTCAGAATGACAGAGACTTGGTGTCGTCCTGAGCAGCGCGAAGGACCTGGTTTTAAGACCCTCAGAACCAACCGGATCCTTCGGGCGGTGGAACAGCCCTCAGGATGACAACCTATCCCGCTCACTAAAAACGATATTTCCTTACCCCCCAAATACGATCTCCCCTCCCACCATGGTCATGCGTACGTTCAGCGACGAGTCGAGCCTGACGAGGTCGGCGTCCATCCTGGGGATGACGGCTCCCCTGCGGTGACTCGTTCCGAGGATATTCGACGGAGTCCATGAGGCCATCCCCAGGGCGTCTTCAAGGGGGATCCCCGCTGCGACGGCGGTCCGCACTGCCCGATCCATGGTGCAGACGCTTCCCGCGAATCCGCTTCCGTCCGGAAGGCGCGCCACTCCCCCTTCCACCACGACCTCCCGGCCGTTCCTGAGGCTGCCGAGGACGGATTTTCCCTCGGGCATTCCGGCGCCCCGCATGGCGTCGGTGACGAGGGCGATGCGCCCGGGCCCCTTTACCTTGTGGATGAGCAGCAGAAGTTCCGGCGGCAGGTGATGCCCGTCGGCGATGGCCTCCACAGTGACCCGGTCGAAGAGGTATCCGGCCTCCACCATTCCGGGGATGCGCCTGCCCTTCTCCCTCCTCACGGTGCTCATGGCCGAGTAGAAGTGGATCATGTGCCGGAAGCCGCTGTCCACTGCGGTGCGGACCTGTTCAAGGGTCGCCGCGGAGTGCCCCATGGCGGGGAGGATCCCCCGTTCAGCCAGCCATGAGGCACATTCGCAGGCACCATGGAGTTCCGGGGCCAGAGTGACGACGGCGATCCTTCCCGATTTTTCAAGCAGCCGTTTGAACTGCTCCACGGACGGTGTGCGGAGATATCCCGGGTCCTGGGCCCCGGCCTGTTCCGGGGCAAGCCATGGACCCTCCACGTGGATTCCTCCGATGCGCGCGCCTCCCCCTTCGCCGCCGTGCTGCCGGAGGGCCAGTTCAAGGGAGACGAAGAACGCATCCAGATCTCCGTCGGAAGCCGTGAGGGTGGTGGGGTACAGGGTGGTGGTACCGTGGCAGGCGTGGGTGCGGCAGGCGGTGAGGAATGCCTCCGGGGTGCCGTCCATGAAGTCGGCCCCTCCGCCACCGTGGAGGTGCATGTCGATGAAACCGGGAACGAGGAAGTCCCCCTGCAGGTCGATGACCCTGTCCCCTCCCTCGGACTCAATTCCGGGGGAGAGGGCGGAGATCCGGGCACCGCGAACGGCGGCATCCATTCTGCGGAAGCCCGTCGGAAGCAGGACGACGCCGTTGACGAACAGGATACGCCCCATGGGAGAGCCCGGCACTTCCGTCACCGGAAGGCGGCCAGGAGCGATTCCCCGGCGAGGAATGCCGACTCCCGGTCGAGGTAGAGGGTCACGTCCGGGTGGGTCTTCAGGATGGATGCCGGGACGTGAGGGTCCACCGGACTTTCGAGTGTTTTCCGCACCGCTTCCGCCTTAACCCGGAAAGGAACACAGGAGAGGATCGTCCGGCACTTCAGGATCTGGCGGACGGATGCTGTTATGGCCTGCCCGGGCACGTCCTCCGGAGACGCGAACCATCCCTCCCCCACCTGCTGCCGCCGGCACGCGTCGTCCAGGGTGACGAGGATAAAGGGCTCTTCTGTGTCGAAATCCGCGGGGGGGTCGTTGAAGGCGATGTGGGCGTTCTCCCCTATACCGATGAAGCCCACGTCCATGGGGGATCGGGATATCTCTTCCGAAAGGACCTTCATGTTCTGCTCGATGCTCCCCTCCCAGTTCACGAAGTGTGCCTTCTTCAGGGGTACCTTCGAGACGAACCGCTCCTTCAGATAGCGCCGGAAGCTCGCCCCGTGGCTTTCGGGCAGGCCCACGTACTCGTCCAGGTGGAACATCTCCACCTTCTCCCAGTCCACGGGCAGGGAGACGAGCTCCTTCAGCGTACCCAGCTGGGATGCGCCGGTTGAGAGCAGAAGCCGGGCGGATCCGTTTTCCTCTACGGCCTTCCGGAGCAGTTCGGCTCCCCTCGCCGCGGCTGCGGCCGCAAGTTCGTCAGGGGTATTGAAGACAATGACCTTCATTGTGACCCTCCTCACGTGCAGCGCAGGCTACACCTGTATTCTTTGCCCCTTTTCCGCCGAAAGGTACCCTGCATAGGTGAGCCTGATGGTCTCGTAGGCGAGTTCGAGCCCGGAGAGGGGCTGCCTTCCCGTGGCAACGCACTCCATGAAGTCCTGGGCCTCCTGGAGGTACCCCCGGGCCGATTCCTCGTCCAGAAGGACGTACTGCCAGCCGGCGGTGGTCTCCACCTTCTCGGTGAGGTAGACGTCCTTCAGCACGGAGGCGTCTGCGGCGTAGGACATCATGGCATTGTTGGGGGCGATGTTGCAGACCAGGGTCCCGGTGTTGGTGTTGAACTCGATGAGGTTCCGCACTCCGCCGGTAACGAAGTCGCCCGAGAAGACGGTGGCCTTGGTGCCGTCGCCGAAGGTGAGGGAGAGCATGGACCAGTCCTCCACGTCGACGGGGTTGGCGACGATGAACCTCCGCTCCTCCTTCGTGAGCTTTTCCGTGACCACTCCGGTGTCGCACACCACGCTCTCCACGGAAAATGTCTCTCCCCGGGCCTTCGCCTCCGTCATCTTGAGGTGAAGGACGGCAGAGAGAGGGTGGCACCCCTGGCGGATCATGGAGCCCCCGCCTGTCCGGGCCCACTCGGCGGCGTGCCATGCGTGGGAGCCGCTGTGACTCTCCTCGGCCTTGAGGAAGAGGATCGTGTCGCCGGTTTTCTTCAGGATCTCCGAGGCCTTGGCGACTGCGGGGGCGTAGACCCAGTCCTCGGCATAGCAGAAGAGCCTTCCGCTCTTGCGGATGACGTCGGCGGTCTTCTCCATCCCCTCCATAACGGCGTCGTACATCTTCTGTTTGCTGACCCTGCCCACTGGCTGTTCGTCCCCGGGCAGGCCGAAGTAGCCGGTGAAGGGCTTCTCCGAGATCACGTGCTTGCCGGCGGAAAGAAACTCCTCGATCATGACGGCGTGGAGCTGGGGCGGGGTGCAGATATCCACGACGTCGATGTCGGGGTCCTTCATCAGGTCATGGTAGTCGGAACAGACCTTCGGGATCCCGTAAACCGCGGCGAAGTCCTTCGTGCTGTCGCTTCGGGCGCAGACCGCCTCCACCGAGGCCTGGAGCCCGTAGACCCGCTTGTATGCCTCCAGGTGTATGCGGGATATGAAGCCGGCGCCCACCATTCCTATTCTCACTTTTTTCATGAAGCCCATTCCTCCTTATCGTTTTTTCAGGCTCCGGAGCAGTTTCCGGAAGAGGGTGCTTCTTCCCAGCACTACCGCGAGGGTGAGCAGCCAGAGGATGATGGATATGGGGCGGGTGAAGAATGGAGAGATGTCACCCCCGGTGATGATCATTGCCCGCCGGAAATTATCGTCGGCCATGGGGCCGAGGATGAAGCCGAGGACCATGGGCGCGGCGGGAAAGTCGTTGCGCCGCATGAAGTACCCCAGGATGCCGAAGAGGAACATGAGGTACACGTCGAAGAGCCTGCCGTTCACCGCGAAGGACCCCACGCAGCAGAGGGCGAAGACGATGGGCATGAGGATCATCCGGGGGACCTGGAGCACTCTCACCAGCGGACGGACGAGGGACAGCCCGAGGATCACCATGGCGATGGTGGACAGCAGGAAGATGGCGGTGACCGTCCCGATGAAGAAGGGCTGCTCTATGGGCAGCAGGGGGCCCGGGCGGATGCCGTGGAGCCACATGGCTGCGAGAAGGACCGCGGCGGGGGCGCTTCCGGGGACGGCGAGGGTGAGCACCGGGATAATGGCCCCGCCGATGCAGGCGTTGTTCGCCGTCTCGGCTGCGATGAGACCCTCATGGGACCCGCTGCCGAATTCCTCGGGATGGTCGCTGAACCGCTTGGCCGTGTCGTATGAGATCCACGAGGCCGTGTCCTCCCCCACGCCGGGTATGGCCCCCACGAGGACGCCGATGACCCCGGAACGGAGTATGGTCTTCCAGTACCGGAAGAGGTCCCGGAGCGGCGGGATGACCTGTTTGACTTTCGTGCGTACGGTGTAGTCACGGGGGCGCTGCATGACCTCGATGATCTCGCCCACCCCGTAGGCTCCAACCAGTACGGGGATGAGGGACAGGCCTCCCATGAGCTGGAGCTCGCCGAAGGTGAAGCGCGGGAGGGCCTGTATGGGATCCTGCCCCACCTGGGAGAGGAGCAGCCCCGCGATGCCCGCGATCCATCCCTTCAGGGGGTCCTTCGGGGCGGTGAGGTTGCCGCAGATGACGATGCCGAAGATGGAGAGGACGAAGAATTCCCACGAGCCGAACTGAAGGGCGATCTTTCCCAGGAGCGGGGAGAATATGGCGAGGCAGATGAGGCCGAAGAAGGTGCCTACCCCCGAGGCTGTGGTGGCCAGCCCGATGGCGTACCCCGCCTCGCCCCTCCGGGCGAGGGGATTGCCGTCGAGGCACGTGGCGGCGTTGGCAGGCGTCCCAGGGATGTTGAGAAGGATGGCCGACCGGCTGCCGCCGTAGATGGACCCCACATAGGTAGAAATGAGGACCACCATCGCCTGCTCGGGCATAAACCGGAAAGTGAGGCCTGTGAGGAGGGCGACTCCCATGGTGGCCGTGAGGCCCGGGAGCATGCCGACGATGATGCCGAACCCCGTGGCCCAGAAGGCGTTGAAGATGCTGGTGGGGTTCATCAGTTCCATAAATTCTGAGAACAGGACGGAAATGGACATGACGGATCCCTCCCTCAGGGCAGAAAGACGGCGAATATCCTGTAGAAAACGAACCAGATGGAGACCGACGCGGCCCCTCCGATGCAGAGGGACTTCAAAACGCCCGCACCGCGGAAAAGAAGGATAAAGGCGGTGATGAAGGCGGCCGTGGCAGCCATGTACGGTATCCGGCCGAGAAGCAGAATGTAGGCGCAGCAGAGGCCGGCGGCGATCACCGCCCTGGGGGCCTCCCGATCCATCCAGGCGGGGCGCGGGGCGTCTTCCGCAGGCTCCTCCCCGGCAGCCTGTTCTTCTTCATCTTCTTCGGCGCAGAAACAGGGTGCCCCGGCGGCGAGCCGGACGTAGAAGTCCCGTTCCTTTCTGGAGCGGATGATCAGGCGCAGGCCGCAGAGGGCGAGGAGAACCGCGAGGATGGCGGGGACGAGCCCCGGGGCACCGAACCAGTCGTAGCCAGTGTCCTTCCAGGGCAGGAACAGGCTGCCGGCGAAAAAGGCGGTTCCGGTAAGCAGCAGGACCATGCCGGATATGAAATCTTTCTTTTCCATGGACATACCTCCGCGGGGAAGGATGTGAAAAAGAGGGGGGGCGCACACGCCCCCCTCCTGCAGGGCGGAAGAAACTACGGTTTTGCGATCCCGTACTTGTCGGGGGAGTTCTTGATGACCCCTGATTCGAAGAGGAGCCAGCAGACCCTCGAAGCTTTGACCTCCATCTCCTTCTCCGCTTCCTCTCCGTACAGAGTCACTACCTTGGAGCCCCTGTCCACGGCGAACTTCTTTATTGCATCGGAGGCAGCGGCCTTTTTGAAGGCCTCGGTTATGACCTCCTTGGCATCGGCGGGGATGTCCTTCGGCAGAAAGAAGCCGAAGCGGTTGCCGACGCTGGGGAAGTCGGGGAGCCAGTTGGTGATGGGGGGAATGGCACCGTACCCTTCAACATCCAGGGGTTCACTGTCCATAACTGCGAGGGCCTTGAGCTGTTTCGCCCGAAGCATCTCGGTCACTTCCATGGAGAGCTGCATTATCGCCTCCACCTCGCCCTTGACGGTTGCCGTCACGGCAGGGGCTCCGCCCTGGTAGGGAACGTGGCGGTACTCGAGGCCGGTCCCCATGCGGAAGAACTCCGCAGCCTGGTGACCGCCGCTGCCCGTGCCCGCCGACGAGACGGTAACCGGCCGGGCCTTCATGGCGTCCATGAGGTCCTTCAGGTCATTGAATGGGGAGTTTGCCGGAACACAGATGACGTTGGGGGTGAAGACCGCCATAAAGGAGGCGTAGTCCTTGTGGCTCTGCTTGAGCATGTCGAGGGCCTGGTACGTGACGATGCTTCCGTCGGCGTTTGCCGACCAGGTGTAGCCGTCCCTGGGGGCGTCGAACATGGCCTGGGTACCGATGGCGCCGGCGCCTCCCGGGGTGTTCGTGACGGAAAGGCGGGTCTTGAGGATCGTCTCCATTTCAGCGGCAAGTGTCCGGGCCGTAAGGTCCGACGCTCCGCCGGGGCTCCAGGGGACGATGACGTTCACAGGTTTCTCCGGCCACGCCCCGAAAGCCGCACCGGAAAGCGAGAGGACCAGGACAAAGGCCGCAATGGCGCTGATGAAACGCATCTTTTTCATCTTCTTGGATCCCTCCTGTGTGTTAAGTTCTGTAAACTCATTCTACACTTTCTAATTTCGCCGTGTCAACGGAGGGACATTTCGGGGAGGGTCAGGCTGTCAACCTTCGCGTTGATCAGGATCCCGGGGGCCTTGTCGTCCTGAACGAAGGACCTGGTTTTAAGGTCTTCAAAAACAAGCCCGGATTCTTCGTCGCGAGAAACGCTCCTCATAATGACAGTATTTATTTGTGCAACTCGGGATACCAGGGGTTGGTGTCTTCCTGAGCAACGCGAAGGATCCCGCTCTGTCATCCTGAGCGCATGCGAAGGATCTGGTTTTAAGATCTTCAGAACCAGGACCGGATTCTTCGTCGCTTCGCTCCTCAGAATGACAGTATTTATTTATGCAACTCGGGATACCAGGGCTTGGGTGTCTTCCTGAGCAACGCGAAGGATCTGGTTTTAAAGGCCTCAGAACCAAGCCCAGATCCTTCGGGCAATGAAACAACCCCAGGATGACAAAACCCAAGAATTGACGCGCATTATATGCGCATGTTATAATTTCCCCAGAAAGAGGGAGGTAAAGCAATGCCGACATCGAAAGAAGTGATCAGGCAGCTTGAAGCGGACGGTTGGTACCTTTTGAAGATAGAAGGCAGCCACCATCACTTCAAACATCCGACGAAACCAGGGAAAGTGACAGTACCGCATCCCCGGAAAAACCTCCACCCTAAAACGTACAAAAGTATTCTAAAGCAGGCGGGGATCATTTAGCCCCGAAAAAAGGAGTTGACCGACGATGAGAAAAAAACCCGATAGATACGTTTTTCCCGCCGTGTTCAGCTACGACGGAGACGGAGTTGCTGTTTCCTTCCCCGATCTTCCCGGCTGCAACACTTGCGGAGACGACCAGAACGAAGCCATCCTTATGGCACAGGATGCGCTGAGAGGACACCTGTCCTGTCTCGAAGACGAGAACGATCCTATTCCCGAACCTTCGGATTTCAGGACCATAAAAACCGATCCAAATGAGGCTGTAGTACTCATAGAGGCGTGGATGGTGCCGCTGCGGGAAAAAACCGTACGGAAAAACCTTACCATACCGGCCAAACTGGCATATCAGGCTGAACGTGCCGGGATAAACTTTTCAGGTGTCCTGACAAGGGCACTGGAAAAAGAGCTCCAGCGCCAGTAACACTCACTGACTGGCATCGTTCCCGGACGGCTTTCTGATCCGGGGCGATACCGTATGTGGTGATACCCGTCGAAAAGAGGGAAGGACCAGGGGTTAGTGTCATCCTGAGCAACGCGAATAACATTGCTCTGTCATCCTGAGCAACGCGGAAGGATCTGGTTTTAAGGTCTTCAGAACCAGGACCGGATTCTCCCCCTCCGGGGACGCGATCGTCGCTTCGCTCCTCAGAATGACAGTATGCCCTCCCCTGAATTGACGGGAACAGAAAAAGGCCGGACAATGAGAATACTCTTCTGAAGATGATACGAGATACTGCAGGCCTGAATCTGTGTCTGACACCGGGAGGCCGGAAACAATGGCAAAGAAACGAAAATCAAAGAAAATGAATCTGAAAACCTGGGACGAAATTGCAGAGAAACTCTCGGAAACAGAAAGCAAAACCGACCGTTTTGCACTGTTTCTGGGTCTATTCAGTGAAGAGTACTTTACACGGACGGGCATGTTTCCCATACTTGTCGGCGGCGGGGCCGTTGAAATTTTCACCCAGGGAGGATACAGCACCGGAGACCTGGACCTCCTGTGTGACCTGGACGTCGCAGGCGATATTCTGCGGCAGTGGGGGTTTTCGTCCTGCGATGATTTTCGGGGGTTCATCCAGCCCGATGACGATCTTTACGTGGAAATCCTCGGGGCACATGAAGTCAATGACGACCCTGAAGCAACGGAGAGAGTGGAGGCAATCGTCCTGGACGACAACAAAAAATTTTTTATCATTGCCCTGGAAGATCTCATCATTGACAGGATCCGCGCATGTGTTTACTGGAAACACACCGAAAGCGGGATATGGGCCCGGGTGATGATGAAAATAGGCCTGGAAACGGATGAACCGATTGATTTAGACTACATAAGAAAAAAATTGTCCGATTCCGGCGAAGGAGAAGCGCTGAGGATGTTTGAAGAAGAGCTGAATCAGCTGCCAAATCAAAAGTCCGATGAAGAAGACCTCCCCTTTTAAGGAGGGAAAACCATGAAAATACGCCGTTACTCTGCAATAAAAGAGGCTGCAAATAAAAATCTCCCTTTTCTTCGCCTGGCCATGTCCGAAGTAAAAAGACCCTCTCCGGAAAACCGGCACAGGCCGAGAACGGAGAGCAAAACTGCAGGGCTGATCGAATTCTACTCGCAGAAGGGACGTTCCATGGCATCTTTCCGGGATGAACGAACAGGTATGCGTATGTGGAGGTATCCGTCGAGAAGAGAGAAGGACAGGGATCGGGTGTCGTCCTGAACGAAGTGAAGGACCTGGTTTTAAGGCTTCAGAACCAGGCCCGGATCCTCCCCCTCCGGGGACGCGATCGTCGCTTCGCTCCTCAGGATGACAGTATGTATTTGCTCCTCAGGATGACAATCGTATTTACGGAACACAGGTGAAGCGCACAGGCTTTCCGGGATGAGGAAAGACGACTGCGTGCCACGGGCTTGAAAGTGCCATGGTCACAAGATTCCTGGGGCCTGGCTCCTCCTCCCTCACGGCAACTGTGATCCGGTCGCCGCTCTCGAAGATGCCCTGCACGGCGATGGAATAGCCGCCGCTCCGCTTCAGTCCCTGGAAGACCGCCGCGACCGCATTGCGGGTGAAGTCAACCTGGGGTGCGGGGGGGATGGGAAGCACATTTCCGTTGATCTCGGCCCATAATTCCAGCCACTCCTCCGGGGAACGGACCACCACGAACCGCCGCTCGCTGACGCCGCCGTAGCTGCCCCTTCCGATCTGCAGAAAGGTGACCTGCGCCCCCGAAGAGGACGCGTGGAGCGATGCAGTGAAGAGCGGCAATGACAGAACGATGATGATTCCTGCCAGGAGCGCGGCGAATACTGCGTTTATTTTTTTCACGGAATGATCCCTCCGTTTCACCTGTAGTTTCTGTAGGGGAGCATACCAGAACGGGAACCCTTTCTGATGCGCAAAACGGCTTATTTTCCGCTCAGCCGGAGTGCGGCATCGAGATGCTTGCAATGCCGGGACCGCTGGAAGGCCGGGCAGGTGCACGCCTCGTGGAACAGGTCCACGGCGTAATCCTCGGTGCCGTGGGCGATGAAGATGGAATCGGTGACCTTCTCAAGCTTTGCGGGATCGAAGGGTGGTTTCGCCGAGACCTTCTTTTCAGGCTTTGCCTCCTGTTCCCCGTCGAGGGCAACGTTCGAGAGCCTGTCTGCGGCGGTATTCTCCTCACGGGGAACCCACGCCAGGGTGCTCTTCGTTTTTTTGAGCAGTTCCACGGCCCTGTCGGCAAGCTCCCGGAGCCGGGGCTCGTTGATTTTCCATTTGCCGGTCACCTGGTTCACCACGAGCTGGCTGTCGCCCCGGATGTCGGCGGCGATGCCCCGGCGCTCGGCCTCTTCGAGAAGGAGGATGAGGGCGAGGTACTCGGCCTCGTTGTTCGTCCGCTTCCCCAGGGGCCGGGCGCACTCCCAGAGGGACGTGCCGTCCTCTTTCAGCAGGACGGCCCCTGCGCCGGCATCGCCCGGGTTGCCCCTGGACGCCCCGTCGAAATGCCCCCGGATCCGGGGCTTTTTCGCCGGCTGGGGAAAAAGGTACTCAGTCCAGTCCGTATCAAGGTCGAGCCACTGGCTGGATGCTGTTTCAGGTGTTTTTTTTCTCATGACGGCTCCTTGTCTCCGGCACCTCGGGCTGCCATGCTGCCGGTCATTTTACTGAATTATGGTTCGGTCAGCCTCAAAAAGCTAAAAATAGATTATAATGCATAAGGTCGTGTATATTTTACCAAGGGGGTCGTTCAACTTTGAAGCTTTCATCTTTCTTTTCCGATACTCCTGATACAGCCGCCCATGGGGAGGCGCGCCGGGGAGTACTTCCGGTCCGCGCGGCGGTTTTCGGGATCTGCATTCTCGTTCTTGCGGCATTTGTAATCCGGGCGGACTTTTCAGCCGGCCAGGCCTCGGCCTCCGGTTTCTCGTTCCTCAAGGGGCTCTTCGTCACTGAGGCAAAGGGCTACGGCATGTACACCGAGGCCGGGACCTCACGGTTCGAAAAGGGGTCGAAGATACACATATACCTCGAGGTCGACGGGTTCCAGAACCTGAAGAAGGATGACGGATACACCATTAATATCGGCCTGGACCTGCAGGTGAAGGACGACAAGGGAAACGTGGGCATCGAGCAGACGGACGTGGTGAATTCGGAGCTGTTCGTGAAGAGCCCGTGGAGGGACTTTTTCTTCACGGTGAACATCGACCTCGCCGAACTTCCGCCCGGCAAGTATACCCTGTGCTTCATCGCCACGGACAAGACCAGCGGCAGGAAAGCATCCCACGACATGGACATGGAGATCTTCTGACGGAATGAAGCAGGGTCCCTCCCCCGCAGGCAGGGGAGGGATGCCTGAGAGCAGAGCCTCGGGAAGGCCCCAGAGCAGGGGCAGCAGCCCGCAGACGGTATAGCCGAAGGCGTGGAAGTTGGGGAGGACGTTCATGAGGATCCTGCCCTTCTCGAACCCCTCCACGGTGATATGAACCGCCCTGGTGTTGTCGTACAGGTTTCCGTGGGTTATGGGGACCGCCTTGGGGGTGCCGGAGGTGGCGAAGATCACGGCTATGTCGGGATCCTGGTCGGTTTTGTCCCTTCTGCCGCTGAGCGGGGGCAGGGCTCCGTCGGCGGACGCGGTGACCGCCGGGATGCCTGCTGCACGGATGGCCTCGCCGAGCTCTTCCATTCCCTCGCCCACCACCACGGCGAAGGGGTCCACGT
>Ga0228535_1003278_pt1 | contig 12188 bp, 10 predicted proteins | sample SJ1metagenome_FD_168457 | JGI IMG/M metagenome (GOLD analysis project Ga0228535, IMG submission 168457) | Enriched culture of PCE-dechlorinating microbial communities from Ithaca, New York, USA - SJ1 | ecosystem: Engineered > Modeled > Simulated communities (microbial... > Unclassified | place... | reverse complement strand
CGCTCCGGGAGCATTTGCGCTCCATCCTGCCCCAGCTCAGCGACAAGGAGCGGGACATCCTGGAGCACCGCCTGCTCTCGGACGACGAGATAACCCTGCGCGAGATCGGCGAGAAGTACGGGGTCACCCGGGAGCGGGTGCGGCAGATCGAGGCCCGGCTTCTCCAGAAGCTGCGCAAGCACCTGGCGGACAAGATCCATGACTTCTCCCCGGACTGGATTGAAAACGATGAATGATCCCCTGCGCGCCATCCGGGACGAGGCCAAGTCCCTGCGCGGCCGTCTGGGCCTCCCCGGGTTCTACCGCATGTGCGCGGCCCAGCTGGAGTCCGCGCGCGGCATGTTCTTCGACGATCCCCTGGTGTACCGCATGCAGCAGGACGTGATCCCCTTTCTCTACGACGACTACGGGCACGGGGTGGAGCACTCCAAGAAGGTGGCCATCGAGGCCGCGGCCATCGTGCTCTTCGAGCGGGGCAAGGAAGACCCCGACCGGGCCCGGACCCTGGCCAAGCTGGCCCTGCTCTCCGGGCTCCTGCACGACGTCTGCCGCCTGGAGCCGGACCACGCGGCCCGGGGCGCGGAAGTGGCCCAGATCATCCTGCACGACTACCCCCTGCCGGAAGAGGACAAGGCCGCGGTGATCCGGGCCGTGGGCTGCCACGAGGCGTTCGCCCGCTGTCCCGAGACCCGGGACCCGGATGCGGAGCTCCTGGCCGGCGCGCTGTACGACGCGGACAAGTTCCGCTGGGGCCCGGACAATTTCGTGACCACCCTGTGGGAGATCTGCGACTACCTGGAATGGCCCCTGGATGAGGTGGTGCGCCGCTTCCCCGAGGGGGTGGAGCGCATCCGCCAGGTGACCGACACCTTCCGCACCGGCATCGGCCAGGCCTGCGGCCCGGAATTCATCGAGCAGGGGCTCGAACTGGGCCAGACCCTGTACCGCCTGCTGCGGGACGCCGCCGGCCCGCAGCCTTAGATGGCCGGCCCTTTGCCCCTTTCATTTCCCGGGAAAAAGGTCTATCCTCCTTCACTTAAGCAGAATCCACGCGGCCCGCGGGCCGCGGCAAGGCGCCGCATCCCCATGACCCATACCCGCTCTTCCGCCCTGGCCGCCCTTCTGGCCCTCTGCGCGGCCCTCACCCTGGCCGCCGGCTGCGCCTTCATGGGACAGACTCCCCCGCCGCCCCCGGCGCCTCCCGCGCCCTTCACCCCGGGCGCGGCCACGACCTTCTACTACCTGGCCTTCGAGGACGCCCGCAACAACGGCCGGGTGGACGAGGCGGCCCGCGCCCTGGACAAGCTCCTGGACCTGGCCCCCTCCGCCCCCATCTATCTGGAGGGCGCCAACTTCCTCTGGCGCGCGGGCCGGCCCGCCGACGCCCGGGCCCTGCTCAAGAAGGGCCTGGAGCAGTTCCCGGACCAGCGGGAGCTCTCCCTCACCCTGGCCACCACCTACTACGCCGAGAAGCGCTACGCCGACGCGGTGCTCACCCTGCGCGACTACCTGTCCCGGCATCCCGGCGACGTGGCCGCCCTCCAGGAGTCCGGGGCCATCCTCATCGAGTCCAAGCAGTACGCCGAGGCCCTGGACGTGCTCAACTCCATCCCCAAGGAGTCGCGCACGCCCCTGGTGCTCTACTACCTGGCCAAGGCCAACGCCGGCCTGGGCAAGAACCGCCAGGCCCTGGGCCTGCTCCGGGCCGCGGTCAAGGCGGACCCCTCCTTCCTGGAGGCCTGGGTGGAGCTGGCCTTCCTCTACGAGATGGACGGCGACTACGTGCAGGCCGAGAAGACCTACGAGCGCCTCATCGAGCTGGGCGAGACCTCGGACGAGGTGTGGCTGCGGCTCATCACCCTGAACCTCAAGCTGAACAACCCGGGCAAGGCCCTCTCCCTGTACCAGCGCGGGCCGTCCAGCACCGACTTCGCCCTGGAGGCCGCCAGCCGCTTCCTGGACGAGAAGTTCTACGACCAGGCCGAAGAGATCCTGGCCCCCCTGGCCGCGGCCAAGAACCCGCCCGCCCGGGTGTGGTTCACCCTGGCCGTGCTGGCCTTCGAGGGCCGCGGCGACGCGGAGAAGGCCATCGGCTACCTGCGCAAGGTCGACAAGAGCGACCCCAGCTTCGAGCAGGCCTTCCGCTTCCGCATCCACCTGCTCAGCCAGACCGGCAGGAAGGCCGAGGCCCTGGCCCTGGTGGCCGAGGGCAAGCAGCGCCACCCGGACAACAGCCAGTACTGGCTGCTGGAGTCCCAGGTGCACGAGCAGTCCGGGGACCTGGCCGCGGCCCGCTCCATCCTGGAGCAGGCCTCCGCCCGGTGGCCCCAGGACACCGAGCTGCTCTACGGCCTGGGCATCATCCTGGACCGGCTCAAGGACCCCGCGGCGGGCATCGCGATCATGGAGCGCATCATCGCCCTGAACCCTGACCACGCCGACGCCCTGAACTACGTGGGCTACACCCTGGCCGACCAGAAAAAGGACCTGGACCGGGCCCTGGTGCTCATCCGCAAGGCCCTGGAGCTCAAGCCCGACAGCGGCTACATCGTGGATTCCCTGGCCTGGGCCTACTTCCGCCAGGGCAACCTGGACCAGGCCTGGGCGGAGATCCAGCGGTCGGTGCTCCTGACCGACAACGACCCCACCATCTGGGAGCACTACGGCGACCTGGCCCTGGCCAAGGGGCTCAAGGACAAGGCCCGGGACGGCTACCGCCGGAGCCTCAAGCTGGCCCCGGACAACGCCGCGGTGCGGGCCAAGCTCGAGGCCCTCTGATGCCCGTCGCCCGGCTCCTGCGCAGCGCCGCCCTGCTCCTGGCCGCTCTCGCCGCAGTCCTGGGCGCCGCCTGCTCCCCCCAGCCCACTCCGCCGCCGGCCCCGGCCCAGGCCACCTGGGAGGCCTTCGGCCTGGTCAGCGCCGCCGCCCCCCCGGCCTTCTCCCTGCGGGCCAGCCTGAACTATTCCGGCCCCGGGCAACAGTCCCGGGTGGTCTTGAAATTCTGGGGCAACGTAGGATACCCCTTGCGTCTGGACATGAGCACCGGATTCGGGGCTCCGGTGGCCTATTGGCGCGAGGATCGGACGGGACTGCTCACCTACGCCCCCGGGGCGCAGGCCGCCTGGCGGCACGCCGACGCGCTGCAAGGGGCGGCGGCCCTGGGACTGCCCTTCCCCCTGACCCTGCGCGACCTGGCCGCCCTGGCCACCGGCTCGGTCCGGGCCCTGGTCCCGGAGCTGTTCCTGCGAACCGAGCCCACCCCCGAGGGGGGCTGGTCCTACGCCTTTGCCCGCGGGGAATCCCTGCGCCGGCTGGTGCTGGACCGCGAGGCCCGGCCGGTGCAGATGGAGGGCCTGGCCTCCGGCCGGGAGTTCGTCCTCCGCCTGGCGGATTTCGGCGAGGCCGGCCTGGGGCCGAACCAGGCGGCGACCTTTTTCATCGACCTCAAGCCGGACGTGAGCGCGGTGCTGCGCATCAAGTCCATGGAGATGGCTGACGCGCCCTGGCCTGCGGAGTCCCTGGCCCTGCCCCTGCCCCCGGGCGTCGCCCTGCGCGACATGCGGCCCGGCCAGGCGCTCGAACCGCTGGACCTTTCCCGCAACTGACCCCCGGGTCACAGCCGCACGCGAGGACCCCATGACTTCCACCGGCGCCTCCCAGACCACCTTTCGCGACCTCTTCGCCAACCTGCGCACCGGCCTTCTGGTGGTGGCCGACGAACTCCAGTGGATCGGACTCAAGGGCCTGCGTTCCCTGGAAATCCGCCAGATGGAAAAGCGCCTGAACGAGGAGCGCGCAACCCTGGGCCAGGCCGTGGCCAAGGCCGCAGCCGAGGCGCAGGGCGAACCCGCGTCGGTCCCCCTGGACGACGCCGCCCGCCTCTGCCTCAAGCAGATAGCCTTCCTGGACGAGGAGCTCACCCACCTGCGCAACGAACGCGACCGCCTGCGCCAGGACCTGCTGGCCCGGCGGCGGGCCGTGCTGGCGCCGGCGGACGCCTCCCCCACCAGCCAACCGGAATCGCCCAAGGAGTGACATGCCGCCCTCCCTCGTCGTCATCGGCTCGGACCACGCCGGCGTGGGCCTCAAGGCCCTGCTGGCGGAACACCTGCGCGGCCGCGGCATCCAGGTCCTGGACCTGGGCCCCGACTCCACCGCCAGCGTGGACTACCCGGACTACGCCAAGGCGGTCTGCGCCGAGGTGCTGGCCCGCCAGGTTCCGGGCGTGCTCATCTGCGGCACGGGCCTGGGCATGTCCATGACCGCCAACAAGGTCCCGGGCATCCGCGCCGCGGCCTGCGCCCTGGAGTTCTCGGCAGAGATGGCCCGCCGCCACAACGACGCCAACGTGCTCTGCCTGGGTGAGCGGATCACCGGCCCGGGCCTGGCCCTGCGCATGCTGGACATCTTCCTGGACACCCCCTTCGAGGGCGGCCGGCACCTGCGCCGGGTGGGCAAGATCGAGGCCTGCTGACATGCTTTCCATCCCTCCCGACCCGTCCCTCGACGCCCTGGCCGTGGCGGTCCTCAAGGGCCTGGTCCTGGACGCCACCCGCCGCGCCGACTCCGGCCACCCCGGCGGCCCCATGTCCGCGGCGGACATGGGCTACGTCCTGTTCCGGGAGTTCCTGCGCTTCGACCCCGCGACGCGGACTGGTTCAACCGCGACCGGTTCGTGCTCTCGGCCGGGCACATGTCCATGCTCCTCTACGGCCTGCTCTACTTCCAGGACCGGCTGACCCTGGAGGACCTCCGGCAGTTCCGGCAATGGGGCAGCCGAACCCCGGGCCATCCCGAGCGCGGGATCACCCCCGGGGTGGAGGCCACCACCGGCCCCCTGGGCCAGGGCCTGGGCATGGCGGTGGGCATGGCCGCGGCCGAGGTCCTGCTCCGCGCCCGCCTGGGCGCGCCCATCTGCTCCCACCACACCTACGTGCTGGCCTCGGACGGCGACCTCCAGGAGCCGGTGGCCCTGGGCAGCGCGGCCCTGGCCGGACACTGGGGCCTGGGCCGGCTCATCGTGCTCTACGACGCCAACGCCGTGCAGCTGGCCGGCCCGGTGGCCCGGGCGGACAGCACGGACTACGCCGCAGTGTTCGCGGCCATGGGCTGGCACGTGCAGGACATCGACGGCCACGACCACGCCGCCATCCGCACCGCCCTGCTGGCGGCCCAGGCCGAGGAGGGCCGGCCCAGCCTCATCGTGGGCCGCACGGTCATGGCCAAGGGCGCGGCCACCCTGGAGGGCAGCGCCGCGGCCCACGGCTCCCCCTTCTCCCCGAAGGAGATCCGGGCCACCAAGGAGAAGCTGGACCTGCCCCCGGACCGGGACTTCTTCGCGCCCGAGGAGGTGCTCATCCACTTCCGCAGCCATTTCGTGGGGCTCACCGCCGAGGTGGGACGCTGGCGGCGGCGGCTCACCGAGCACCTGGACCGCTACGAGGAGTTCGCGGAGTTCTGGAACCGCGCCCAGTTCCCCCGCTCCGGGTTCAAGCCCGTGTGGCCGGTCTTTGCGCCGGGCGCCAAGGTGGCCACCCGCACGGCCTGGGGCAAATGCCTCATGGCCCTGGCCAAGGCCCATCCCCTGGTGGCCGGGGGCAGCGCGGACCTGGACCCCTCCAACATGACCGAGGAGTTCCGGGAGGCGGCCGGGGTGTTCGCGCCCGACGACCCCTGGGGCCGCTGCCTCTGCTTCGGGGTGCGCGAGTTCCCCATGGGGGCCATCGTCAACGGCCTGGCCCTGCACGGCGGCATCGCGCCCTTCGGGGCCACCTTCCTCACCTTCTCGGACTACTGCCGGGGGGCCCTGCGCCTGGCCGCCCTGCAGGAGATTCCCTCGCTGTTCGTGTTCACCCACGACTCCTTCCACCTGGGCGAGGACGGCCCCACCCACCAGTCCGTGGAGCATGCGGCCAGCCTGCGCCTCATCCCCAACCTCCTGGTGCTGCGCCCGGCCGATGCGGGCGAAACCGTGGCCTGCCTGGAGCTGGCCCTGGCCGAGAAAACCCGGCCCTCCTGCCTGCTCCTCACCCGGCAGGGCCTGCCGGTGCTGGACCCGGCCAAGTTCCCGGCCCTGGCCGCCGGCCCCCGGCAAGGCGGCTACATCCTCCAGGAGGCCGCGGGCGGCGCGCCGGAGGTGGTTCTGCTGGCCACCGGGTCCGAGGTCTCCCTGGCCCTGGAGGCGGCCGAGCTGCTGGCCCCGCGCCGGGTGCGGGTGGTGAGCCTGCCCTGCCTGGAGCTCTTTGCCGAGCAGCCCGCGGAATACCGGCGGGAGGTGCTGGGCAACGGCGCGCTGCGGGTGGCGGTGGAGGCCGGCCGCAGCGACGCATGGTGGCGCTGGGTGGGCGAGGACGGGCTCGTCCTGGGCCTGGACCATTTCGGGCACTCGGCCCCGGCCAAGGTCCTGGCCGAGAAGTACGGATTCACGCCGGCCAACCTGGTCCGGCTCATCGCTGAAAAACTCCAGACACGGGAGTAGGACATGGAAACGCAAGCTCCGGACAAAAACCTGGCCCTGGACCTGGTGCGCATCACCGAATCCGCGGCCCTGGCCTCGGCCCGCTGGCTGGGCAAGGGCGACAAGGACGCGGGCGACAACGCCGCGGTGCAGGCCATGCGCCTGACCTTCAACAGCATCCGCATGGAAGGCACCGTGGTCATCGGCGAAGGCGAGAAGGACAACGCCCCCATGCTGCACGGCGGGGAAAAGGTCGGCGCGGGGTCCGGCCCCAAGGTGGACGTGGCCGTGGACCCGGTGGAGGGCACCCGGCTGCTGGCCTTCGGCCGGCCCAACGCCATCTCCACCGTGGCCATCGCCCCGGAAGGCAGCATGTACAACCCGGGCGGCAGCTTCTACATGCAGAAGCTGGTGGTGCCCGCCGAGGCCAAGGACGCGGTGCACCTGGATTCGCCGGTCAAGGACAACCTGAAGCGCATCGCCAAGGCCCTGAACAAGGACGTGGACGACCTCATCGTGTTCGTGCTGGACAAGCCCCGGCACAAGAAGCTCATCGAGGAGATCCGGGAGACCGGGGCGCGCATCGAGCTGCACACCGACGGCGACGTGGCCGGCGCGCTCATGGCCGTGGACCCGCGCTCCCCGGTGGACGTGATGATGGGCACCGGCGGCACCCCCGAGGCGGTGCTCAGCGCCTGCGCCATCAAGGCCTACGGCGGCGAGATGTTCTGCCGCATGGACCCCCAGTCCAAGAAGGAGGAGCACGCCATCATCGACGCGGGCAAGGACCTGCGGGAGATCTTCACCACCAAGAGCCTGGTGCGCAGCGACGACACCTTCTTCGCGGCCACCGGCATCTCCGGCGGCACCTTCCTCAAGGGCGTGCTCTACGACAAGCGCGGGGCCTACACCCACTCCATGGTGCTGCGGGGCAAGACCGGCAGCATCCGGTACATCGAGGCCTACCACCACTGGGACAAGCTCATGCAGTTCTCGTCGGTGAAGTACGACTAGGCCGGGTTCCGGAGCCCCCGCCGTCGCACTCCGCGCGAGAGAGCCAGAAAAAACCCGGGGCTGTTCCCGCCAGGCCGTACCTGGCGGGGACAGCCCCGGTTCTTTTGGCGGATCGATCCGGCGTCGCCGGAATCAGCCCTGCTGCCGCGTCCTCCGCCACAGGGTGGTGCGGCTGATGCCCAGGGCGCGGGCCAGCTCGGCCTTGCTGAGCTGGCGCCAGGGGACCTCGGCCTGGGGCCGCGCCGACGCCTCCAGGGAGATCGGGCCGGCCCACCCGGGCTGCGCCCCGGGCTGCCTGTCCTTCACCGTGCCCTGGATGACCTCGTCCAGGATGCCGGGGAACCGCGCGCTCCCGTCGTAGAGCGCGGCCACGCTCTCCACGAAGTTGAGCAGCTCCCGGATGTTGCCCGGCCAGGGGTGCCGGTAGAGCCAGGGGTGGCTGGCCAGGAGCTGGCGGTCCCGGTCGTGCATGGCCATGCCGATTCGTTCGAGGAAATGGGTGATGAGCGGGGGGATGTCCACGCGGTGCTCACGCAGCGCGGGCAGGTGCAGCCGCAGGACGCAGAGCCGGTAGTAGAGGTCCTGCCGGAACAGGCCCTGCTGCACCAGTTCCCAGAGGTTCTTGTTGGTGGCGGCCATCACCCGGATGTCGACCTTGACCACCTGCTCGTCGCCGATGCGCAGCACCTCGCGCTCCTGGAGCACGCGGAGGAGCCGGCCCTGGATGTCCAGGGGCATTTCCGAGATCTCGTCCAGGAAGACCGTGCCCTGGTGGGCCAGCTCGAACAGGCCGGTGCGGCCGCCGCGCTTGGCCCCGGTGAAGGCCCCCTCGGCGTAGCCGAAGAGCTCGCTCTCCAGGAGGTTGCGCGGCAGCGCGGCGCAGTTGATGCCCACGAACGGACGGGAGGCGCGGGAGCTGGCCAGGTGGATGCCCTGGGCGAAATACTCCTTGCCGGTGCCGGTCTCGCCCATGATGAGCACCGAGGCGTCGCTGCGGGCGAAGCGGGCGGCCTGCCGCCGGCACTGGGACATGGCCTCGCCCTGCCCCACGATGTCGTCCATGCGGACCCGGGCCTTGAAGGTGTTGCCCGCCAGGCGGCGGGGCTTGGCCTCCGCGGCCTGCAGCGCCCGCATCTCCTGGAAGGTCATGACGCAGCCCAGGGTCTCGCCGTTCTGGTCGAGCACGGGGATGCGGTTGGCCACCACGTCCACGCCGTGGAGCTTCTGGATGAGGCCCAGCTCCGGCTTCCCGGACTGCATGACCTGGAAGATGCGGGTGTCGGCCAGGACCTCCACAACGTTGCGGCCCCGGACGCTCTCCGCGTCCACGCCGGAAATCCGGGCCGCGCTGGAATTGAAGAGCCGGATGACGCCGTCCTGGTCAGTGGCCACGACGCCGTCGTGCACGAACTCGGTGATGGCCTCCAGGGTGGAGGCGTGCTCCAGGATGCTCCGGCGGGTGATGGCCATCTCGCGCGCCGCCTCGCAGGCCCGCAGCACCCCGTCCGGGGAGTGGATGAAGGCGGAGTTCATGCCGTAGACGTCGGCCCGCTCCAGGACCAGGCTGCCCCCGATCACCTGGGTGATGCCCTGGTCCAGGGCCTTCCGCAGCTTGCGGTCGAGATCGTAGACGTTGTCGTAGGTCAGCTCCACCAGGTCCGGCCGCAGCATGCTCTCGATCTTGGAGAGGGCCTGCAGCTTCTCCTTGTAGGTGAGCACCACGATAGGCGACGAGACGTCCAGCTCCTTCACCGCCAGCAGGAGATCGAAGCCGGTCACCTCGATCTCCACCAGGGGCACGGTGACATACGGCTTGATCAGCAGGGCCAGGGCGCCCGAAGTCAGGATGACATCGGCCTCCCCGTTGGCCTCCACCTCGCGGGCCACGTCCAGGGCGTTGTCGAAATACCCTTCGCGCATGGAGACCGAGACGTCCGGGCTGTTGCAAATCTCCTGGCTGCTGACCAGGTCGATGGTCTGCTTGTACCCGATGCAAACAATGCGTGCTGGCATGGCGTACTCCTTCTGTGCGCGTCAGGTGCCGGGGAAGGAGGAAGGATTCCGCCGGGATGGGACCAACGAATCCAAGGGGAACGTTTTGAAACAATTCGCGAAACGTTTTTGTTTTTATTACCTCAATTTGTTTCAGAAAGTCAAGGCATAAGCCTGCATCTATTAAATTTTCTCCTTTCATTCAGGGCCGATACCCCCGTGAAACATGGCTGGCTCGGCTTTTGCTTTCTCCCGCGCACTCGACACCGGAAAAGGGGGTTTCTCTCCTTACCAACAACCCACGGCCCCAAGGAGCATGTTGTGACAAAGAAAACGCTCAGCATCATCTCCCTCACCATTCTCGCCACGCTGTTCGTCGCCGGAACCTGCTTCGCCGCAGGGGCCGCAACTCCGCCTCCCCCCTCGCACGCCTACATCACCCTGGGCATTCTGGCCGTCGCCGCCGTGCTCTTTTTCACCGAAGTGGTCCCCCTGCCCGTCACCGCCATGCTGGTGCCGGTGGCCCTGTCCATGTTCAAGATCATTCCGGCCAAGGCGGCCTTCGCCAACTTCGGCGACCAGTGGGTGGTCATCTTCATGGCCATGTTCATCGTGGGCGACGCCATCTTCATCACCGGATTCGCCGACAAGGTGGGCAAGGCGACCATCAAGCTCTCCAAGGGCAGCGAGGTCAAGCTCCTCATCTACACCATGCTGGCGGTGGGCGTCCTCTCCGCCTTCCTGTCCAACACCGGCACCGTGGTGGTGGCCATCCCCATGATCATGGCCATGTGCGCCTCCGCGGGCGTCAAGGCGGGCAAGATCCTCATGCCCGCGGCCTTCGCCTCCTCCCTGGGCGGCACCATCACCCTGGTGGGCACCCCGCCCAACGGCATCGTGAACTCGGTGCTGCAGAAGATGGCGCCCAACATCCCGCCCTTCGGCTTCTTCGAATACGCCAAGTTCGGCGTTCCCCTGCTGGCCATCGGCCTGCTCTACTACGTCATCATCGGCAAGAACTTCCTGCCCAAGTCCTCGGGCGAGTACGGCGGGAGCGAGGAGGAGATCAAGGTCCAGCGGCCGCACAAGATGTGGTGGTCGGTGGCCACGTTCATCTTCGTGGTCATCGTCATGGCCTCCGGATTCATCCCCCTGGTCACCGCGGCCATGCTGGGCGCGTGCCTCATGGTCATCACCGGCTGCATGACCATGCGCGAGGCCTTCAAGTCCATCGACTGGACCACCATCTTCCTGTTCGCCGGCATGCTCTCCATGTCCACCGCCCTGCAGAAGTCCGGCGCGGCCGAAATGATCGCCAAGAACGTGGTGGCCATGGTGCAGAACCCCTACATGGTGCTGGCGGTGTGCTGCTTCCTTACCCAGCTCATAACCAACTTCATGTCCAACACCGCCACCGCCGCGCTCATGGCCCCGCTGGCCGTGCCCATCGCCATGCAGAGCGGCGTGTCCCCCCTGCCGCTCATGATGGGCATCGCCATGTCCGCGTCGGCCTGCTTCCTGACCCCGGTGGCCACCCCGCCCAACACCATCGTGCTGGGCCCGGGCAAGTACACCTTCATGGACTACTTCAAGGCCGGCTGGCCGCTCCAGATCATCAGCTTCGCGGCCTGCGTGTTCGGCATTCCCATGATCTGGCCGTTCTAGATCCTGAAAGAATCACTCCGCTGCAAGGCCAGGAACCCGCCGGGAGCTTCTCCCGGCGGGTTCCGCCGTCTCGGGCCGGTTTACAGCCCACTGCACATGCACTACCCTGCGTACTCCCGGGAAAGACCACCGGCCGCCCGGCCGCAGCACTGGACCAAGCACCATGAGCCGCTTCCTGCGCTGGTTCGAACGCATTGCCCATCCGGAGCAGATTCCGGAGGATTCGGACGTTCCGGAGGAACTGCGGCGCGCCATCCGGGCGGCGGCCGAGGCCGCCCCCCGGCTGCGTCGCGTGCCGGATTTCGAGACCCGGCTGGCCGGCGCCGCCGCCGTGGCCCTGGACCATGCCCGCTCCCTGGCCGACCTGCTGGGCGAACCGGCGGTCCTGGACAAGGGGGCCTGGGACCGCAACCCGCTCATACCCATCATCGCCACCACCCCGGAACAGGGCCTCGCCCTGCTGCGCAACGCGGAGGCGGTGCGCCGGGTCTTTGCCGACTCCGACGCCGCGGCCTGCCATTTCCTGGTGGCCATGCAGCGCCGGGAGAGCACCACCTTCGGCTATGAACAGCACGGAGAGGTCCTGCGCAAGGACGTGCTCCAGACCGCGGTGAGCTTCGAGAACCACCGGGTCATCGCCGCGGCCCGGACCGGACAGCAGGTGCGGGAGCACTTCGTGGAGCACGTGCTGCGCTACCTGGCCGGAACGGTCCCCGCGGCCCTGCGCCAGGCCGAAGAGTCCCGGGCCAGGCTCCGGGAGGCCCTGGACCTGGTCAGGAGCCAGGCCCGCACCCTGGAGCTGCAACTGGGCCAGGAGGCCCCCTTCTCCCCGGAGCGGCGCGGGCTGGAGACCACCCTGCAAGGGTGCCGGGAGCAGGCCGCCGCCCTGGAGCAGGACCTGGACCGGCTGCCGGAGCAGCCCGCCGGGGACGGGGACTTCCTGGACCTGGTGCGGGAGGTGCTGCTCCATCCCCGCAAGCACCTTTCCTGGGCCAGGGTGACCCTGCGGGTGCAGGATTTTGGCGTGCTGGTGCGGGAGAAGGACAGCACCTCCGGCCGG
>Ga0228535_1003277_pt1 | contig 12188 bp, 8 predicted proteins | sample SJ1metagenome_FD_168457 | JGI IMG/M metagenome (GOLD analysis project Ga0228535, IMG submission 168457) | Enriched culture of PCE-dechlorinating microbial communities from Ithaca, New York, USA - SJ1 | ecosystem: Engineered > Modeled > Simulated communities (microbial... > Unclassified | place... | reverse complement strand
AATATAGACTTGTTTAAGGTCTAATAATCAATTGGAGGAAAAGATGATCCACGAAGATATACATCTGCTGGCAAGTGATGGCGTTGAATTGATTGGCAATCGCTGGATGCCTGATGGACAAGTCAAAGCATCCATTTGCCTGATTCACGGTTTGGGTGAACATACAGGCAGATATCAATGGGTAGCAGAATATTTAACATCTCATGGCTTTGCCCTGAGTGGTTACGATTTGCACGGTCATGGAAAAACCCGTGGTCCTCGTGGTCATTACCCATCCCTCGAAAGAGCATTGGATGACATTAAGGAGAGCATGGATGCCATAGCTAAGTTGGATGGAAAGCCGGTTGATTTCATTTACGGGCATAGTATGGGCGGAAACCTGGGCTTGAATTATCTTATGCGTCGCCAACCCGAATTAAAAGGAGCCGTTATCACCAGCCCGGGTTTGGTACCCTACAATAAAACGCCAGATGCATTACTTGCCGCTGGAAAAATTCTTTACAAATTAGTCCCGACATTTGCCTTATCAAATGGATTGGATCGCGCTTACCTGTCTCGTGATCCAGAAGTTATCGAAAAGTATAATAATGATCCGTTAGTACATGGGGTGATTTCAGCTCGTTTTGGTTTGGATTTTCTCAATGCAGGAGAATGGGCAAAAGATCATCCGGATTTGGTAAAGATCCCAACCTTAATTCAGGTTGGAACCGAAGACCACCTCATCTCATACCCTGTAGTAAAAGAATTTGCCCAGAAAGTACCCGGAGTAACCTACAGGGAATGGCAGGGGTTTTATCATGAGACACATAATGAACCTGAGAAAGAACAGGTATTACAGGTTATGGTAGATTGGTTAAATCAGCGTCTTGCAGCATCTGCTTGACATCATCAAAGGCAACTTGACCTGAACCGCTCTGAGGATTAAAATACTAATTGGAGTAAAAATGTCATTGATCCAGCCTGTCATTAGTTTTGAACTTCCATCAGTCTTGTTGCTACCTTTATTGATAGGTTGAGGAGACGAGATTAATGTCCAGAGTGCCCGACGATCCAAGAGGATTTTCGGGCACTTTTATGCCAAATACCAATTTCCAGTATTTCAGGAGCAAAAAATGAAAGATTATCTGTTCAGAGGTACTTTACAGGAACTGGACCAGGATATTTTCGAAATGGCGCAACTTGAAACAGAACGTCAGATTAGAAAACTAATAATGATTCCCAGTGAAAGTACCGCTCCGCTTGCCATCCGAGAAGCACTGGCAACATCCTTCCAGAATATCTACGCGGAAGGATATCCCGATGATGCGATGCGGGCGATGAGCGAAACAGAATTACTGGATTATTCCAGCCGGCTGGCAGACTACCGACGTTATTCTGACCCCAGGTTTTACAAAGGTGTGGAATACGCTGATATTGTCGAATCACTTGCCCGCCGCCGCTGCGCAGAAGCATTCGCGGCGAATGGGAAAACCGCAGATGATATTTGGGTAAACGTGCAGCCACTCTCTGGTGCACCAGCAAATAACGCGGTATACCCGGCTGTTGTCAATCCGGGTGATACCGTACTAGCAATGAGTCTGCTTCACGGTGGTCATCTCACACATGGTTCTTCTGTAAATCGTTCCGGCAAGTTATACAATGTAATCCACTATCTAGTGGATCCAGAGTCAGAACAAATCGATTACGCTCAGGTGGAAAAGCTTGCCCTGGAACATAAACCTAAGATGATCATCGCAGGTTACACCAGCTACCCATGGATGCCCGACTGGAAGAAGTTTAGGGAAATTGCCGACAGTGTCGGGGCAATCTTATTGGCTGATATATCTCATATTGCCGGTATGGTGGCAGCCGGTGCCGTTCCATCACCAGTCGGATATGCTCATGTGATTACCTTCACCACACACAAAACTCTCTGCGGACCACGCGGTGCGTGCATCCTTACAACAGATGGACCATTGGCACGTAAAATCGACCGATCAATCTTCCCTGGGGAACAGGGTGGACCGCATGTAAATGTATTTGCTGCTCTTGCATTGACATTCAAACTTGCAAAAACTGAAGCATTTAAGGAATTACAGTTTCAGACTGTGAAAAACTGCGGCGCCCTGGTAAAGCGACTGCAAGAAAGAGGGTTCCGGATTCCATATGGGGGTAGTGATACACACCTCATGAACCTCGATTGTAAATCAGTGGTGGGACCTGACGGTACCACCCTCTCCGGGGATATTGCAGCCAGAATTCTAGACCTGGCTGGTATTGTATGCAACCGCAATACCATCCCTGGCGATAAATCATCCTTCGCCACCAGCGGTATCCGTATAGGCACTCCATGGCTTACACAACGTGGCTTCAAAGAAGCTGAAATGGAAAAAGTGGCAGACCTTATTGCAGATATTCTGCAAGCGACCATTCCTTATACGATTGACACCAAACAGGGAAAAGCCTCACGTGCAAAAATCGATTTTCAGGCTTTCAATAAAGCAAAAATCAAGATTCGCGATCTGGCAGAAAAAGCAGGTGCAACTGAAACCTTCACCAAACATGGGTATCCTCATTTCTTCTATATGGATGATCAACCGCTATCCACAGAAAAATGGATCTCTCTGGAACTGAAGGGGGAACATATTCGAAGTTTCGCAAATTATGTATTCAGCTCCAGAGTGGATGATTTGATACCAGGAAAGAAACAGGCAACTTCGCTTAATATCGCCGGGAAAGAAGTAAGAGGAACTCTTTATTGCGTGGATTCAACCACGCTTCGCCTATCAATTGCAACCGAAGACTACCAACCGACAACAACCTGGTTGAGGGATCTTTCAGATGGGTTTGTTGGTTTTGATTCAGATGTCACCCGTCGTCTGCCCGGACCTATTACTGTCACAGAAGTGGATGATAAACTGGAAAATGCTGATGGTGAGTTTGTCGATGTTGAAAAACCCTATTTCATTGGTCAGACTGCAAAATCAGATCATAAGCTTCCAGAATTTTCCTGGAAAGAAGGTGAAGTACCCCTCCGTAAGACAGCATTAAACGAAACCCACAGAAAACTTGGCGCGAAAATGGTTCCATTTGCCGGTTGGGATATGCCCGTATGGTACTCCTCGGTTATGGAAGAGCACCTGGCAACCCGCCAGGCTGCCGGACTTTTCGATGTCTCTCACATGGGGGTCTATCAAGCGGAGGGAGAGCATGCCAAAGCTTTCCTGGATAGCGTCTGTGGCAATGACATCTCTGGATTGGAGGTTGGCGAATCATGCTATACCCACTTCCTCGACCCAGAAGCCAATGTAATTGATGACCTTCTTGTTTATCATCGCAGCAAAAATAAATATCTTGTTGTCGTTAATGCATCCAACGATGATAAAAATTGGGCATGGTTGAATGCAGTCAAGGATGGAAAGGTATTGATTGACGGGCAGGCCCCTGGTGCAAAAGCTTTTGGACGGGATGTTATATTAAGAAACCTGCGTGATCCAAAAGAAACAAAGGATATGCGCGTGGATATTGCCTTGCAGGGTCCAAAGTCCCGTGATATTTTATTATCACTGGGCGTTGACGCGACAACCCGCAAACGGATTATGGGATTGAAGCGAACAGAATTATGTGAGGCTGTTGTCGGTGGCATTGACCTGATTGTCTCCAGAACCGGTTACACCGGTGAGAAAATGGCGTTTGAACTTTTTGTTCATCCAGATGAATCCATAAAACTCTGGAACGCAATCATGGATAAGGGAGCCAGCCTTGGTTTGAAACCATGTGGATTGGGAGCCAGGGACTCGCTCCGCACCGAAGCTGGTCTGCCATTATACGGTCACGAAATGGGAGGAGAAGCTAATTTGGGGGTTGCCGATGCCGGTTTTGGATCCTATGTAAAGATATATAAACCCTGGTTTATCGGTAGATCAATGTTTATCGAAAAAGAAGCAAAACGTACAAGTGTTGTATCTCGCTTCCGTTTTATTGAAAAGTCTGTCCGTATGGCTCACAATGGTGATCCGGTGCTGGATAAAAAAGGAAAAGTAATTGGTTTTGTAACCAGCTGCGCAGTGGATAGCGAAGGATTCCTCACTGGGCAGGCATATACAGATACGAAATTTGCAGAAGAGGGAACTGCAATCTACATTTATCAGGGAAAACCTGCTGCGCATGGAAAAGCGCCCAACGAACTTATCCCGGGAGATAAGGTAACATTACCTACCCAGGCTGTCATCGTGAGCCGCTTCCCCAAGCTCTAATTTGACAGAACACAGACCTTTGTAAACCAATAGATAAGGAGAGTTCAATATATGCAAACCCCATGGGACCACCGATATGCGATGCGTACGCAACGGATGGCGGCATCTGTAATCCGCGAATTGCTGAAGTTCGCAGAATTACCAGACATTATCTCTTTTGCCGGGGGATTTCCAGCACCTGATGTCTTTCCTACCGAGGAAATTACAGAAGCTTGCAACCGGGTGTTGAAAGAAAATGGGAATATTGCTTTGCAGTACGGTTCTACTGAAGGTTTTTTGCCATTGCGCGAAATGATTGCGCGGCATACCGAAAGATATGCCATGAAAGTCAGTTCAGACAATATCATGATCACCTCCGGTTCACAACAGGCTTTAGATTTACTCGGAAGAATATTTATTAACCGTGGTGACCGGATCCTTGTAGAATCACCCACCTATTTGGGGGCATTACAAGCATGGAATGCCTATGGTGCAGAATATGTATCAGTCCCCAGTGATGAACATGGGATGATTACAGAATCTCTGGAAGTAGCCCTTCGTTATGGGCCAAAATTCATTTACCTCCTGCCAAATTTCCAGAACCCTACCGGGGCAACCCTGCCTTTGGAGAGAAGGATGAAGATCATTGAAATGGCGGACCGGTATGGTGTACCGATCATCGAAGATGATCCTTATGGACAGCTTCGCTTCGAAGGTGAGCATATCCCGCCGGTGGTGCATTTAGACAATACTTACCGCTCCAATTCAAATGGATCCACCTATTCAGGGAATGTAATTTACTTGAGTACCTTCTCCAAGACTTTGTCTCCAGGATTACGCCTCGCCTGGATCATAGCACCACCCGAAGTGATCCGGAAATTTGTCCTCGCCAAACAGGGTGCAGATCTGCATACCGCCACCTTCAACCAGATGATTGCATATGAAGTAGCTAAAGGTGGTTTCCTTGATCAGCATATCAAAGTCATCCGAGAGACATACCTTCAACGACGCGATGTAATGCTTGATACGCTCGTTGAATCAATGCCCGAAGGAGTTAAATGGACGCATCCTGAAGGTGGTTTGTTCCTCTGGGCTACCATGCCTGAATACATCGATTCAGCAGAATTGCTACGCATAGCGTTGGAGGAGAAAGTCGCCTTTGTACCCGGAGGTCCTTTCCATCCCGATGGCAGGGGGCACAATACGATGCGTCTAAACTTTTCCTTCTGCAAGCCAGAAACAATCAATGAAGGGATTTCACGGTTGGGACGAGTAGTAAAAAAGATGGTGAAAGAACATAATCAATAAATATGAAAAAAAGTCAGGCAAAATTGCCTGACTTTTTTGATTCTTTGTTTTCAATTAGTTTTTCCAGAGTTTAAAATCTGCCAGTATTGATCCGCCAACAAACTCCCGTAGAATTGAGTTGTCTGGCAGCATTTCACTATCTACAGGTAAAAACCAATCCAGAAAAGCAAGCAGACGTTTTGCCTCAATATACTCCATGGAACCATACTGTACCTGCCGAAGGAGAGGTTCAACGAACGGTTTTAATACAGAAAGCTCATAAGCTAACGCTGAGTTAAACATGGTATCAGCATTTTCCTGGAATGGGAAAATGTGATTCTTCTCACCTGCCCGAACCGACTCCCAACGTGAGATGGTTTGTTGGGCAGAATATCCTCTTTCGCGGGCATCACGAACTATCCTGCGCAAAAGACGGGTATCTGTGGTTGAAATCCGGTTGTATCGATCCAGGTTTAATTGTGTGAGCGCCGATGCATAGATCCTGTACATTTGATCAGGATTAATACTACTAATCAGGTTGGGATTTAATCCATGAATGCCTTCCAGGATTATTAATTGCCCGGATTGTAATTGGACTGTTTCTCCTTGCTCACTTATCCCCGTCCGGAAGTTATAGTGCGGAATTGAGACTTTCTTTCCTGCCAGCAATTCCACTAATTGTTCGTTTAATAGGTTTCGATTCAGTGCATCGAGTGACTCAAAATCATAATCTCCATTGGCGTCTCGCGGAGTCTGCTCCCTGTTGACAAAATAGTTATCCATTTCCAGCGGAAAAGGTGAGACTCCCTGTGAAATCAACTGGACCGTTAACCGCTTGGAGAATGTTGTTTTCCCAGAAGAAGATGGACCTGAGATTAAAACAACCCGAATTCTATCAATATCTGTGGCGATTTGGGCAGCAATTTCAGAGATTCGCTGTTCATGCAGTGCCTCTGAAACTAAAATGACTTCTTTTATTTTTCCGGCATGAATGGCATCATTGAGAGCGCCAACGCTTTCAATACCCAATCGTTCCAGCCATTTACCATACTGCTTAAATGTTGCCAGAAGTTTTGGGTAACCGGGCAACGGTTGGGTATGCCGTGGATTTACCCGCCTCGGATAGTTGATGACAAAGCCATCACCCATGATATTTAAATCAAACCACTTCAAATATCCAGTGGATGGCACCATGTACCCGTGATGATAATCACGGTGCTTACCCAACCGGTATAGCACAAGAAATTCCTTTTGACGGTATGATAACAGCTTAACTTTGTCGTCATTGCCCTGACTGCGAAAATATTCAATGGCATCATTGAGGGGTACCTGCTGTCTTTCAAACCGGAGATTAGTCTGAACCAGCATCCGCATCAACTCTTTGAGTTGACTAAGTTCTTGAAAATTTAGCGGCTCTCTGCCACTTACCTCACAATAAAAACCTCCTGAGGTAACTGAATGATCCACAGTCAGGTTTGCTTCAGGAAAGAGATCTTCAAAGGCTGCTTCCAGTAAAAAGGTCAGTGATCGACGGTAGATCCGGGCTCCATCCGCGGTATCCATATTAACCAGATAGACATTGCAATCCATCTGCAGGGGGTATGTCAGTTCTCGCAACTCACCATTTACAATAGCCCCCACGATAAGCTCTCGTTCTTCAGGTGTGAAGACCTGTAAAAATGTTTCAATGGAGGCTCCCCTTTGTCCAGAAATTACCCTGCCATCCGAGAGATGGATTTCAATTGTATCTCTTGCCTCTACAAACTTTACATCAGACATAATCAAGTCCACCATAATTTTTATTAACTATATTATTCTATCATACACAAAGTTTGCTTAATCCTAAGAGAGATACCAACGAATGTGTTAAAATCATCCGGTATGCCAGGAAAACACATGGAAAAACCATCATGGCGATTAATCATAGATCCAGCGTCAGATGGCGCCTGGAATATGGCGCTGGATGAAGCTATTGCCACATGTGCGGGAGAGGGTAAATCTCCACCCACACTCAGACTCTATCAATGGAATCCTGGTTGTTTATCTCTTGGCAGGGCACAACCGTTTAGTGATATTAACTTATCTGGAGTCAAAAAAAACGGCTGGCAGATTGTCCGCCGTCCGTCTGGAGGCAGGGCAATTCTGCATATTGATGAATTGACATACTGTTTTGCTGCATCCCTTGACCATCCTCTTTTCCTGGGAGGGATTCTCGAAAGTTATCAGCGAATAGCCAAAGGTCTGATGAATTTCTTGAAATTGCTTGGCATTTCTGCTGATATGAATAACATTTCTTCTTCAATTATCAATGGCGAACAAAATCCAATCTGTTTTGAAGTGCCATCTCAATACGAGATAACCTGGCATGGAAAGAAGATCATCGGTTCTGCCCAGGCCCGCAAGGAGAATCAGGTTTTACAGCACGGGTCCATCCCTGTATTCGGAGACATATCCCGCATTGTCGATGGATTGAATTATTCAAATGAAGCAGAAAAATATGAAGCAAAATCTACAATGGAAAAAAGAGCTGCAACCCTAAAAGAAGCTGCTGGAAGAGATCTCACCTGGCAGGAATTAATGGATGCTTTCCTTGAAGCTCAGATGACCGTAAATGGATTGTCATTCAAACATGAATCTTACACCACTGAAGAGTTGAGGTTGGCACAAGACCTTAAAAATAATAAATATGTAGCCTCTGATTGGAATGAGCGTATTTAAAAAATACCTATCCAAAGTAGTGATAAAATCGGACAATGCGAAAAATGGTTCTGATCGTATTTAAAATTCTTTTCTGGATAGCAATTTCCATTGGAGTGTTGAGTGCGGCATTACGTCTGTATGTTATATTATCGACACAGAAATTAATCCAACCAGAAGACCAATCTGATGCAAGAAGTGCTGCCGTCGTATTTGGCGCCGGATTGCATCGTGATGGTACGCCAACTGCGGTATTGAGAGATCGTGTAGAGACAGCGGTTCGGCTATACCAGGATGGAAAGGTTAATAAAATTCTGATGAGTGGCGATAACCGTTTCATTGAGTACAACGAGCCGGGATCCATGCGTGAATATGCTCTGGCGCTGGGTGTCCCTGCAGAGGATATCGTGCTGGATTATGCTGGTAGACGAACGTATGATACATGTTACAGAGCAAAAGCGATATTTGGGTTGAACGATGCTATTTTGGTTACGCAACAATTCCACCTGCCCAGGGCAATTTATACCTGTCGGTCTTTAGGAATGGATGTAACCGGAGTTCCGGCAACAGGAAGGAATTATCGAAAAGCGTCATTCATCTATTGGGAAATGCGCGAAATTCCTGCAACGATTATTTCTCTGGTCGAAAATCACATTACACATCCTCTCCCTGTATTGGGAGACCCCGAACCTATCTTCGATTAATGCAATCTGGGAATAGTTCAAACATCATCAGCCAGTTATTCTGGCTGATGGGTATTTAAGGCACATTCCTTGCAAGGTAATTAACGAAATTTATATTCGCATGGATGAATTATGAATCGGGAAGAAGCACTCGGAATAGTCAAGCAATACATAAAAAACATTAATCTCTTCAACCATATGCTTTCAGTTGAAGCTGCCATGCGTCATTATGCGCGTAAGCTCGGTGAAAATGAAGAACTTTGGGGCAATACAGGTTTATTGCACGATTTCGACTGGGAAATCCATCCTACATTGGAGGAGCATCCACTTGCAGGGGAATCGATTCTGCGCGAGAAAGGTGTACCCGAAGAAATCATTCGGGCGGTTTTAAGCCATGCAGATCATACCGGTATACCACGCTTAACAACCATGGAAAAAGCATTATTTGCCTGTGATGAAGTTACCGGTTTAATAACCGCTGTGGCATTAGTCAGACCGTCGCGTTCGCTTTATGACCTTACATCATCATCGGTCAAAAAGAAATGGAAAGATAAAGCATTTGCAGCAGGCGCCAACCGGGATGAGATAACCAGGGGCGCTGAAGAGTTTGGCGTTGACCTCTGGCAGCATGTGGATGAGGTAATCCTCGCGATGCGGGCGATTGCACCTGAATTGGGACTTGCCGGAAATATCACCCCAGATTCCAGTGCATAAGTGGAGAACAAATATGACCCTGCAAGGAAAAGGCTTTTTTATCTGGAAAATACCCAGTTGTGAAAATGGAAATCCTGAATCCATTGCGACTCAGGCAGCCAATGCTAAATTAACCCATGTTTTGGTAAAAATTGCCGATGGCACATCTTATTATAATTATGACTCCACCAAGAAAATAGACTATGTCCCTGCCGTCGTCTCAGCTCTCAAAAACCGCGGAATTACCACCTGGGGATGGCATTTTGTATATGGGTCAGATCCAGTACGAGAAGCTCAGATCGGCGGTGCACGTGCAAAAGCATTAGGGCTTGAGGGCTATGTAATCGATGCTGAAATGCACTGGGAATCCACCAGCAAAGAAGCCAGCGCAAAAGCATTTATGACCGAGGTTCGTAAGTATATCCCAACTATGCCAATCGCACTGAGCACGTTTCGTTATCCGTCATACCATCCGTTATTTCCTTTTGCTGCATTTCTCGAAAAATGTGATTGTTCAATGCCGCAAGTGTATTGGGAACAAGCCCATAATCCTGATGCCCAGCTTACTAAAACTGTCCAAGAGTACAGGGGATTAAAGTACGTGCGCCCAATTTTCCCCACCGGGCCTACATATAAAGTGGGTACATGGGCTCCAACTTCAAGTGATATTAACCTGTTTATGAAAACAGCAAAGAATCTAAATCTAGATGGGTTTAATTTCTTTAGCTGGGATGAATGCCGCCGTGACTTGCTTTCGCTGTGGAATCTGATTCGCGACTATGTGTGGACGATCCCAACAGTATCATTTCAAGATTCATACATAAACGGTCTGAATGCCAAGAATCCGGATACACTCGCAAATCTGTATAGTCCGTTGGCAGTTCAAATCACATCCTCGCAGATCGTCCAGGGTACGGAAGCGATAAAAACCTGGTATTCGACTCTCTTTAACCAGATCCTGCCCAATGCCAAATTTTCTTTGGTTGGTGCAACCGGTACTGGTAATACGCGACATATCACGTGGAATGCAACATCAAGCCGTGGAAATGTCACCAATGGCAGTGATACATTCGGATTGATTAATGACAAGATTGTGTATCATTACAGCAATTTTAAAGTAATATAAATTCTTCCAGATAAAACAATCCCGGAGGTTTTCCCTCCGGGGTATTTTAGATCTCTAATTCCAATTGGCCAGGTTTTTTTCTGGCAGGTTGTTTCGTGCTCGTGCTTTCAGATGCAGGTTTCTTTGTATTTCGTAATTTGGTAGCAGTACTGGTTTTTCCCGCACTTTTGTTCCTTGTCGACACTGTTTTTGCTCTTGTAGAAGTATTTTTTCGTTTGGTTGCAGGTTTTTTCACTACTGCGGTTTTGCCGGGAGACTGTTTGGCTGTCGATTTTGTGGTACGGGATTTAGTTCCACTGGCAGTTGCTCGATTTGCAGATTTTGAACTTACATTCTCACTAATCGCGCTTTTTCGGGAACGCGTCTTTGGTTCAGACGAGCCATCAGTATTAGATAAACCACTCATAAAATGGGCGACACCAGTTATGCCAATCACCTGGTCTCCCGCCTTCACTTCAAACACTTCCTTTCCCTGAACCGCTCTTCCTCCGGCGGGAATTTCATCCACACGTTTCAACTTGGATGCAGATTTTAGGAAGTGCGCTGTGATTGTTTCCTTGCCAGATATGACCCAAATGCCCGCCAGCCTAACACCCGGTTTCAGACGCCAACCAATGACGCCCTGTCCATACCTTCCTTGAACAGGGAATTCACTTACCAGTGTTCGCTTTCCCCTTCCATCTGAGCAGATAAAGGCAATATCTTTTGCGTGAACAATCTGATCAGCACTGACCACCTCATCACCTACCGCCAGCTTAATTCCATTCACGCCGGCGGCGACCAACCCCATTGGGCGTACCTCATCTTCCTTGAAGCGAATACACATACCGCGTGCTGTTGCCAGAAAGATATCGGACTTGCCTTCAGAAATAAAAGCCCAACCAAGTGTGTCTCCATCATTTACCTTGCACAGCGTGAATGTCTGCGCCGATGGTCCGGGTAATTCACTGATGGCGGTTTTCTTGATCATGCCACCGCGGGTGATAGTGACAACAAAACTATCTGGTGGAATTTGACTTTTGGATGGTAGGCTAAAAACCGATCCAACCAGATCATCATCTGTGAGGGGCGAAATTTTATAGAATGGCACTCCATCATCCATCCTCGCCGCTTCGGGTACAGCGTGAACAGGGATAGCCGCTGCTTTACCAGTCGTGCTTACCAGATAGAGAGTCTGGTGGGTATCAGCTTTTACCACCCACAACGGCGCATTCTTACCACTCAACCAGCTTGCTGAATCGCTATTTGATCTGCAAATATCCCCTGCTTCATTAATACCAACCCATACGGTTTGTGAAGGAGTTACATCCGTAATGGTCAGCATCTCAGAGATGGACACACCTTCTTTCATCCCGATGATTTGTGTTTTACGCTTTTCGGCATATATTTGACGAGCTTCCATTAACTCGCTGGCGCATAATGTTCTGATTTTTTGCGGTGATTTTAACAGACCCTCCAATTCAGCAATCAGGGCCATAACCTCTTTGT
>Ga0228535_1003276_pt1 | contig 12194 bp, 12 predicted proteins | sample SJ1metagenome_FD_168457 | JGI IMG/M metagenome (GOLD analysis project Ga0228535, IMG submission 168457) | Enriched culture of PCE-dechlorinating microbial communities from Ithaca, New York, USA - SJ1 | ecosystem: Engineered > Modeled > Simulated communities (microbial... > Unclassified | place... | reverse complement strand
GCATAAGGAGCCAATCCGGCGTGCGCGCAGAGAGGCTCACCGTGGCATCGAAGGTGGAAAAATCGGGGGTGCCCGAGCCCTGCAATCCTGCTTTGATGCTCAGGTCTCTGGGCAATCCGAAGAGACCGTCGATCTCCGCGGAGAGGGAAGGCACAATGAGCTCCGGAGAGCCGGAGAGGCTTGAAAACTGAAGGCTGTCTATTTTAAAAGTCCCCTCTTTCTGGCCGCCACCCTGAAGAGAGTCTCCCGACGCCGGCGACTGTTCCTGTACGCGCAGCTCGACCGGGCCGACGGTCAGCATAAAATGGGGGAGGCTCGTGGTACCGCTGCCGGAGAAATTTTCAAGGATTTTATTGACGATGGACTCATCTTTGGGCATCAGAAGTGAAATGCGCAGATCATCGGCGACGATATCCCTGAGCACCTCGCTGTTGCGGCTTGTGAGCAAAGCCCAGAAGCTCACCCTCACCGAAAGTTTCTTAAGCTGTATCGGTGCCTGGGCACTATCGGTCTTTGAGGATGGAGATTCCGGCTCGGCGTGGGTGGCAGAATCTTCGCGAAAAAGCTCTATGCCGTGCATGGAGAATCGGTTCAGCGCATCGAGGCTGAGGTAATCGTATTTTAGTCGCAGACCCGTGGTCTTCGCGACAAGCGATTGCACTGAATCGAGGGTGCGGGTTGTGGCGAGCTGCACCTCCCGCCGGACAAGGTCGAGAATGGCGGTAGTCGCCAAGACTGCCAAGGCAAGAGAAAAGAGTGCTACGACAATCCCCAGCTTCTTCGTCCTCATCCGATTCCTGCATGACAAAATTTAAAGTCACCTATATACTAGCATATTATGTTTATCTATAACACAGATGAGCTCAGAAAACGTTTCATAGTGATCGAAGGAATCGATGGCGCGGGCACGACCACGCAGCTGCAACTTTTGGCCGAGAGCCTTGGCGCCCGGGCTGTGCCCTGTGTGATCACCGCAGAGCCCACCAAGGGCCCTGTCGGAAAGATAATTCGGGCTGTCCTGTCCGGCGAAATGCAGGCCGCCGCGACGACCGTCGCGTATCTCTACGCCACCGACAGGAATGAACATATCTATGGAAAACAAGGAATTATTGAAAATATCGAGGCGGGATCGGTGGTGATTTCAGACCGGTATGCGCTCTCAAGCCTCGCCTACCAGGGCATCACCTGCGGACCAAAGCTGCCCTGGCTTTTAAACAGCGGCTTTCCCGTGCCCGGGCTGACGCTCCTCTTCGACGTGGACCCAGAGATTGCGATCGCGCGCATTCACTCCCGCCCCACAAAGGAAATCTACGAAACGCTCGAGTTCCAAAGACGAGTGCATGCGATGTACGGGAAGATGGCCGAGCGCCTGCGGAACCGGGGCTGGCGCATAGAGCGCATCGATGCAGGAAAAGATATAGCGTCGGTGCGCAGAGAGGTCGAATCGCATGTGTTCGCCTTTCTGGGCATTCAGGCCTGAGAAAGGGGGCCCGGGGCCGCAGAGGACCGACTTTTCCCCGTGGAGCGCGCCCATGCCGCTGCACTTCTGTTTCCGGGGCGGCTTTACAGGATCAGCATCGCATCGCCGTAGCTGAAGAAGCGGTAGCGCTTCTCAATGGCCGAGCGATACACCTTCAATATCGTCTCTCTGCCCGTGAATGCCGATACCAGCATGAGCAGCGTCGATTTCGGCGTATGGAAGTTGGTGAAGAGACTGTCGACGACGTGAAATTCAAAACCGGGATAAATGAATATGCGGGTCGAGAAGCTGCCTGGATGCAGCTCTCCACCGTACCAGGCTGATTCAAGAGCCCGGAGCGAGGTGGTTCCGACCGCTATCACCCGTCTGCCCTCGCTCTTGGCGGCGTTGATCTTTTTTGCGACATCGGTCCCTATCTCGAACCACTCTTCGTGCATGTGGTGATCTTCGATGTTTTCGGTCCTGACCGGCAGAAAGGTGCCCAGTCCCACATGGAGGGTGACATATTCGATATCGATCCCCTTGCTGCGCAAGTCCGACAGGATCTCCGGCGTGAAGTGCAGACCGGCTGTGGGGCTCGCCGCCGACCCGGTGTGCCTGGCATAGACAGTCTGATAGCGCTGCTCGTCGGCTGCCGTGTCCTCGCGCCTGATGTAGGGAGGCAGGGGAACATGTCCATACAAGTCGAAATAGTCGTCGCCGAGGGCTGAGGAAAACTCAAGGATTTTCTCGTCGTGGATATCCCCTACGATGCTTCCCCTCATGTTGCCGGGGAATGTGTAGGACCGGCCCGTCCTTTGACGCTTTGCCTTGCCGCACACCGCGCGCCACAGGCGGGAGAGAGAGGGAATCCGCTGCGCCGGGGCAACCAAAGCACTTTCATTATCGTCCTTGTGCACTGCAAACTCTTTGATCCTGATCGAGGCATCCTGTTCGGCGGGCGCAAGAAAGACAAATTCGACACGGGCCCCGGTCTGCTCGCAGATGCCGTACAGGCGGGCCTTGCGGACTTTAGAGTCGTTGAACACCATCAATGTGCCGGACTCGATGAAGGACGCGATATCCGAGACCATGGAATCGTTGGCCTTGCCATCTGTCCGGCGCAACACCATGAGGCGCGATTCGCCGCGCTGCTGCGGGGGATACTGGGCGATCAGCGTCTCCGGCAGTTCAAAATTGAAGTCGTCCGTTTTCATGCGGCTGTTCCATCCCGAGGTGACGATATGCGGCGGGCGTTGCGACTCTTCCGCGCGGGGTCCGCGCAAGCATGCCTATCTGTATGAGATAAGGCTCATAGTAGTCTTCGAGGCTCTCGACACTCTCGCTCACCGACACCGCGAGCGTTTCGGCGCCCACGGGTCCGCCCCCAAACCGCAGGATGATCGCCTTGAGGATCTCGCGGTCGAGACGCTCGAGGCCGAGAGCATCCACCTCCAGCCTTGCGAGCCCATTGGAGACGACGTCACTGTTGATGACCCCCTCCCCATGCACCTGTGCGAAATCGCGCATGCGCCGCAAGAGCCTGTTGGCGATGCGCGGTGTCCCCCTGCTTGTCCCTGCGAGAAGTTCGACCGCATTCTCCTCAATCTTTATGTCGAGAATGCGCGAGGAACGGCGTATCACGCTCGCCAGCTCCCCCGGCGCATAGTAGTCCAGTCGGAGAGAGATGCCGAAACGGCTCGAGAGGGGTGCGGAGACCATGCCCGCCTTTGTCGTCGCCCCGACGAGCGTGAAGGGCTGAAGCGGAATCCGCACCGTGCGCGCCGCAGGGCCCTGCCCGATGACCCAGTCGAGTTCGAAATCCTCCATCGCAATATAGAGCATCTCTTCGATCGCAGGCTTCAGCCTGTGGATTTCATCGATGAACAGCACCCCTCCCGGGCGCAGATTGGTCAGTATCCCCGCGAGGTCCTTGGGCTTTTCGATCGCCGGGGCGCTCGTGGGCTTGAAATCCGCGCCCATCTCCGATGCGACGACGAGCGCGAGGGTCGTCTTGCCGAGCCCCGGCGGACCCATCAGAAAGAGATGGTCGAGCGCCTCTCCGCGCTCACGGGCGGCCTTTATAAAAATGAGCAGATTCTCTTTGATTCTCTGCTGGCCCTGAAATTCCGAAAGGTAGCGCGGCCGCAGCGAGGCCTCTTTCTCATCTTCGCCCGGATCATAGACCGGACTCATCGGGCCCTGGGGGGACGACTCGTCCATGGTGTCAAAATTCATGCTCCGGCCCCCGTCGACAGCTCAAGCAGTGCTTTTCTGAACAGTTCCTTTTCGGCTTCCTGGTTCTCCTGCAGTTCGGCTCCGAGCTGCGCGATGACCCTCTCGACTTCTTTTCGGTCAAAGCCCATTTCGACGAGGGCACGGGCGACATCGCGGAAGCGCCCCTGACCGCCGGGCACGCTGACCGCAGCCTCCCCCTCAAGGCCAATCAGCTTGCCCTTGAGCGCAAGCATCATTTTTTGCGCCGTTTTGGGGCCGATGCCGGGGATCTTCTGGAGTGAAGCGAGGTCACTGTTGTCCAGCATGGTAGCGAGCGTGCGGGGGGCGATTCCCTGCAGAATCTTGAACGCCTGGCGCGGTCCTATGCCCTCAACCTTCTGCAGATCGAAGAAGAGCTGCCGTTCCACGGCAGTAAAAAAACCATAGAGCCGCATCCCGTCCTGATAATGGTGCAGCCAGGTGAAGAGCTCGGTCTCTTCGCCGGTGTGGGCAAAAAAAGACGGATCCCGGACAGGGACAAAGATTTCCCACTCTATTGCACCCGTCGATATGTGGAGCGCTTCCTCCGCATGGCCGCTGAAAATGCCTTTTATCCGGTTGAACATGTCAGAGAGTATAGCCCGTGGGGCCAATGGAATGCAACGTACAGATGGCTGCGGCCAGGGCGTCGGCGGCATGGTCGGGCTTGGGAATCTGCGGCATGCCCAGCAGCATTTTGACCATCTCCTGCACCTGGTTTTTATCGGCCCGCGCCGAACCCGTCACCGATTTCTTTATGGCATTGGGAGAGTATTCCATGAGCTCGATGTGCGCTTCCTCGAACGCGAACCTGATCACGCCCCGGGCCTCCGCGACGGGAAGGGCCGAAGACACATTCCTAAAAAAATAAAGCTCCTCGATGCCGCCGACATCAGGAGCATACTGTCGCAACAGTTTCTCTATCTCATGAAAAATATAGGCCAGACGCTTCCCCATAGGCTCCGACGATTCGGTCTGGATGCATCCGTGCGCAATCAAGTTGAGCTTGCCCTCTACGGCACTCACAAGCCCATATCCCACCGCCGCGATGCCAGGATCAATCCCCATCGAGACGATAGAAGAGTGAACAGGCATTTTGGGGATCACTCTTCTTCGAGTTCGGGCATTTCGATATTGTGGTACACGTTCTGGACGTCTTCATTCTCCTCGAGCTTGTCGATGAGCTTCTGGATCTTCTGGGCGGTCTCGACATCGACACTAATGTAGGTGTCGGGGACCATCGAGACTTCCGCGCCGAGCGTTTCAAAGCCCTTGGCGTTCATCGCGTTCAATACGTCCTCAAAAGATGCCGAATCGGTATAGACAATGAGGGTGCCCTCCTCATTGACGACATCGTCCGCACCCGCGTCGAGAGCGGCTTCCAAAATCTGGTCTTCGGTGTATTTCTCGCCGTCGTAGGTGAGCACGCCCTTCCGCTTGAAAAGATAGACCACCGAGCCGGCAGTGCCCAAATTCGCCCCCGATCGCGTGACGATGTTACGGATCTCTGCCGCCGCGCGGTTCTTGTTGTCGGTGAGCACTTCTATGAGCATCGCTCCGCCGCCCGGAGTGTAGGCCTCATAGAAGAGCTCTTCGTACGTGGTTCCTTCAAGCTCGCCTGTGCCCTTCTTGATCGCGCGGTCGATGTTGTCTTTCGGCATGTTGGCCGCCCGCGCCTTGAGGACTGCCGTTCGAAGGCGCGGATTGCCCTCAATGTCGCCCCCGCCCATCCGCGCCGCAATCGATATTTCCTTAATAAGTTTTGTAAAAAGCTGCCCTCTTTTTGCGTCGAGTGCACCTTTTTTGTGCTTTATGGTTGCCCATTTGCTATGTCCGGACATGAGAACTCCTTTGGCTTGGAAAATTGCCGCATAACGATAGCATGCGGCATAATTTGGTGTCAATTGACAAAATATGTCTGCTCAAGCCTTCAGATGAATCCACGTTTTCCCGAAGCCGCCATCTTCCGGCCGCGCAAAATAGTAGTCGGCGACGGCCGACTGAGTCTTCAGCCAGTCATGAATCCCCTTGGCCAATATGCCTTCACCCGTGCCATGTATCACGGAAAAAGTGCCAAGCCCCGCAAGGCTGGCTGCGTCTATCTGATGGGTCAGGACTTCGAGGGCCTCTGCAAGCCTCATGCCGCGCAGATCGAGCTCGGGAGAAGCCTTTGCCCCTCCGCCGGAGGCGCCTGAGAGCTCGACCTGATAGCTCAGCCTGGTTTCGGCATCCTTGCTCTTTCCCGATCGGGGGATGCTGAGAGCGTCGACCGCAACCGGGAGGCGCAGGGCGCCAATCTGCACGAGCACTCTTTTGTCATCGAGCGACCGGAGGAAGACCGCCTCCCGATTCTGAAAAAGGACTTTTTCGCCGGCTTTCAGCGCGGCGGCATCGATATTCTGCACATCATCCTGCCCGCTCCTCACCGCCTTCTCAAGGGCTTCGGTCTCTTCCTCGAAGCGGGCGAGCTCATCGGAGATATTCTGGAGCACTTCGCGCCCGGCCGAGACTTCCTCGACCTTTCTGCCGGATTCCCGTATCTCGCGCACAAGGTTTTCGAATGTCTTTCGGCTCTCCGAGAGAAATCTGCCCAGTTCGGCCACCCCCTGCCGGCGAAGCTCGAGCTCCTTCTGCCTCACCTTCAAGTTCTCCAAATCCGCCCTGCGGCGCGATTCAAGAGCGCCCTGCAGCTGCTTTCTTCGTTCGCGTTCGAGCAGGTCCAGCTCCCGCTGTTTTTCGCCCAAAGAGCGGATGAGGGCCGAATAATCCGAGCGCTCATCGTCGAGGTAGCTCCTCGCCACGTCGACGATCTGGCTCGAAAGGCCCGTCTGCCTGGCGATCTCCAGCGCCCGACTCTCCCCGGGGACACCCATGAAGATGCGATATGTCGGGCTGAGGCTGTGCGCGTTGAACTCCATCGAGGCATTGAGGCATCCGGGCTTCGTATATCCATAGTTCTTGAGCACGCCATGGTGAGTGGTGACTATGGTCATGCACCCGCGTCCGAGAAAATAATCGAGCAGAGCCATGGCGATGGCGCAGCCTTCTTCGGGGTCTGTCCCCGCGCCGAGCTCATCGAGCAGCACCAGACTGCGCCCGGTCGCCGAGGCGGCGATGTCCGAAATGACGCGCATGTGGCCCGAGAAGGTCGAAAGCGACTGATCTATGGACTGCTCATCCCCGATATCGGCGTATACTGTATCAAAAACTGCAAATCCTGAAGTTGACAGCGCCGGTATCCCCGCACCATATTGGTTTAAGAGCGCGAGGAGTCCGATCGTCTTGAGCGATACCGTTTTGCCGCCGGTATTGGGTCCTGTGACGATGAGCACACTGGTGCCCTCAGGGATGTCGACATCGATGGGAACGGCTTTTTTGCCGAGCAGAGGATGCTTCGCCTGGTAAAGATGCACTCCGGATTCAAGCATCTGGGCGATCGCGAGGTCTTCTCTCTTGAGCTGGAGAGCGCGCGCGAGCCTGACATCCGCCGCCGCGAGAAAACGCCTGCCTTTCTCCAGCGCAGGGAAAAGTGGCCGGAGGGCATCAGCGGTCTCCCGGAGTATGGCGCGTATCTCCTCGCCGAGCCTTGTCTCGAGCTCGAGGAGACGATTGTTGCGCTCGACGAGCTCAATCGGCTCAACGAAGACCGTCTGGCCCGTCGAAGAAAACTCGTGCACGATTCCCTTTATCCGCCCCCTGAAATTTGCCTTGACGGCGATGACCGTCCTGTTGTCTCTCTCGGTCGCGGCATTCGACTGAAGAGCATCCTGAAGGTTTGGGTCCGAGAGGTACTGGTTCACGAGGCGGTGATTCTCTGTCTGAACCTTTTGAATGGCGGCCCTGAGCGAGCGTGTGCGGGGGAGGTCTCTCATCTCCCCTTCCGCCGTCACTACGGCAAATATTTTCTCCTGTATCCGCGAGATCGAGGGAGCAGAGAAGACAATCCTCTCAATGCCGGGCAGGGCCCAGCACTCATCATCCTCAGGATCCGTGCATTCATCCGGGGAAAGGCCGATGGCGGAGACATCGGCCGCCGCTGAAGGACTTTTGCCCTGGCCCTTCTCTTGGGACGAATGGAGGATCGAGCGCAAAAAAGCAAAGATCTGCTCGTAGGACTTTGCCCACAGGCCTATGGCAAAGAGCTCATCGACCTCAAGCAGCATCCCCTCTTTCTGGGCCTTTGGGACAAGCGTTTCGATATTGGGAAAAGGAAGCGATGGGAGGTCCCTGTTGTTCAGGCCCTCCACGAGCGATGCAAGGTCCTGCTTCAGCCTCTGCACCGATTCAGGCCTGGAGCAGGGCAAGGTCGAGCGCATGAGCGTCTGTCCCTCGTACGAGAGACAGTAGCCCTCCAGTCTCTCGCGGAGTCGAAAAAAATCGAGCCGGGCCAGACTGTGTTCGTGGGTCACCATTCTTCATCCTCAAAGCGATATCTCGCGGCTTTCTGCGGTTTCCCCGCCTCGGTCCTCCTCCATTGCCTTGTATCCTCCAGTTCTGCACGTATGCGGAGATAGCTCTCGTAGCGGTCATGACAAATCCGCCCGTCGTGCACGGCCTGCCGCACGGCGCAGCCCGACTCGTGGGTGTGGGTGCATGAGGCGCCGAACTCACAGAGGCCAAGGAATGGAACCATGTCCGGGAAATATGCGACCAGATCATTCAGACCGATATTCCGGACTGCGAGTCTGCGCAGCCCCGGCGTATCGATGATGCTCAGGTCTCCGGACTCGGAAAAGAGCATTGTGGCGAGCGTCGTCGTGTGCCTTCCCCTGTTGTATTTCTCGGACACCTCTCCGGTGCGCTGGGTGGCACCGGGGATAAGACAGTTGATGAGGCTCGACTTGCCTGCCCCCGATTGCCCCACAAAGACCGAGGTTTTTCCAACCAATGCCTCTCGCAGCTCGTCAATCCCAAGCCCCGATGAGGCACTGGTCCTGAACGTGCGGAAGCCAAGCCTCTCAAACACCGACAGGCGCTCTTCAATAAGATCACTGAGGCCCAAATCGATTTTGTTGCACACGACAGAGAGGGGCGCACCGCACTGCTCCGCCAGCACGCTCACCCTGTCGACAAAGCGGGGCCTGAAAGGCGGGACCTTCGTACTCGTCACACACACCACCATATCGATGTTCGCCGCAAATGCCTGATCCGCGCTCCCCTTCTCGTTGTAGCGGCCAAAGACGTTTTTTCTCGGCAGAAGCGATTCGATGACACCTTCAGTGCCCGATATCGGCTGCACAGCAACATAGTCGCCGGCGGCGAGCGCGTTGTACCATCCGTCCAGAGCGCGGATTCTCTTGCCCTTGATCGTGCAGAAGCGAATCTGGCCGTCTTCGCACTTGATTTTGGCATGTTGGCTGCTGAATGAAAGCACGAGCCCTCGCATGGCAATGGTCCCCGCTGAATGGTTCATAAAAGCTGAGGCATGGAAAGGTTGAATCGGCCGGCCCAAGTGATATAGGAAGGCGCAGGTTTCCGGTCGCCGGTGAGGAAAAATCCCGGGCTCTGTTTTTCTGCATCTCTCCGGCCTTCGCCGTGCACAAGAGGGCGGAGCTCCGACAGTACCTTTTTTCTGGAATCGAGACAGCGGACATTGCCGATGTGCTCCTCCGAGAGCAGCCCATAGATGGCTTCTTCCAACAGCACAAAGTGGCTGCTTGCCAGGACAATCCTGTCTGTGCCCTCTTCGTACACATATTTGATATACGGCTCCACCGAGGCTTGGGCGGAAGCCAGGGTAGCGAAGGGAAGGCGCTGTTCCACATAGTCGACCAGGTCCTGGGCCGGTATGCGGATGACCTCAATATCCGGCGCATCCCGCGCGATCAGATTGTCGAGGAAGGCATCCTCTGCAGACAGGGCCGTCGTCAACAGCGCTATCCGGCGCGACTGAGATTCTCTCGCTGCCGCCGCGATCGGAGGAACGGCGCCGATGATGTGCATCGTCCGATGTGCAGCCTGAAGGTCTTTCAGGCCGACCTGTACGGCCGTCAAGCAGGAAATAACGAGGATGTCGGGGTCGAAGCGTGCGCGGATTCTTCTGATGCGCTCAAACAGAATATCGCGGATCGCCTCGGCAGACTTGGTTCCATAGGGGAAGCCCGCATCATCGGCTACATAATTTATTTCCAGAAAAGGAAATTCTTCTTGAATAGCCCTTAAGAAAGGCAGGCCGCCTATCCCCGAATCGAACACACACACGCGCATACTACTTTTTTCTATTGACATTCATTCCCCGAACAGTGCATTGAATTTTCGTTTTGCATCGGACTCTGAGATGGTACTCCGCGACGTCCCTTTATCGATATACTTTCCCGCAAGCATGAAAAATTCACAGTGGTTCCTCTTCTCCTTGTCGATGACATGCTCTTCCACAGTCTCTGCACAGTCCCAATGCGCACCGGGTGCATAGAAGCGGCACATAAGGCACACGTGGAGATCTTTGCCGCATGTATCGCAGACATCGTTGAAGCCGGGTTTAGACCCATATGCCAGAGATCCACCGCACGAATAGCACATGTCAAAAATACTACACATTTCGGCGAGGGCTGGCAAGCGTTGTGCTGCGCCGACTATGGTGCCGGCCATCTTGAGGCGCCGGGCACTATCATATAGGCTATGACTATATGTTCAAGATCACGCCATGCGGTGTTGAAGGCTGTGAAAGGCCGGCATTCTCCCTCGAGAGTCTCTGCTATCGGCATCTCAAGGACTATCCCGAACGGATGCAGAAATCGATGCAGGAATTGCAGGCCCAAAACATTATCCTCAACAGAGTGTTCGATGATGCTTCGCTTGTCGGCCTGGATTTTTCGCGGTACCGATTTGTGGGCTGTTCCTTCAGGAACGTGAAAATTCAGCAGTCGATGTTCACGGGGACCTCTCTCCACCTCTGCTTTCTTGACCACTCAAGCTTTGTTTCCTGTGATTTTTCCGGCTCGGACATCGATTTCTGTTCCTTTGGAACGTCCGCATTCATGGACTGTAGCTTCGAAAACTCCGAGCTGATTCAGGTCAACTTCGACGGATCGAGTCTTGTGGATTGTACATTTTCAGGCTCAAATCTGTATAATTCAAGGTTTTTGTTGTGCGATCTGAACACGGTGAGCTTCGACAACTGCGATTTCAAGCGCGCATTCTACATCCCTTCAAAAGAAGTGAAGGTCACGTTTTCAGGGTCGAATATTGCAGAGGCCGTCCGGGACCTGGAGCACCTGTATCTATGAAAGTCTATCAGCACTATTCCATTTTTGGATTTGCAAACAGCTACATCGTCGGCAATGAAGATTCAGGGAAGGCGCTGGTGGTGGACCCTGCCGAGCTCACACCGACAATGATCGAAAAAATCGAGCAGCACCATTTCGATGTCAGTGGCATACTCATCACCCATGACCACACGCATCACATCAACGGTCTGTCGACGATCATGAAAATCTACAGCCCCACGATTTACGCCTCCGATGCCAAGCTTTTGGGCTTCCAGTGCAGAAAAGTGAGGGACGGAGACATCTTCGAGGAAGCCGGCTACGAAATCAGGGCCATCGCGGTTCCCGGGCATTCCCAGGATTCGATCGTATACCTGCTTGCGGAGCTTTTCCTCTTCACTGGCGATGTTCTCCACGCGGGGCTAATTGGCAAAACAAACAGCACATTCAATACAAACGCGCTCATCGCCCGCATACGGCAGAAGCTTTTTTCTCTGCCGGGCAATACGGTGATATTCCCTGGTCACGGACCTCCCAGCACGATCGCCACGGAAAAAAAGGCAAATATATCTTTTCAGGAAGGTTTTGCCGAGCACATCCGATCGAACTACGACTTTTTCGTGTGACCGGGAAAGAGCACCCTCTGCCTTATGACCTCTTCCACAGCTGCAGGTATGCGGAAATCCGTTCCGTCCAGTCGCCCCGGATCATCACAAGATGATTGCCGAGCGGATCGGAGAGCAGTTCCCGGGCCTTGTCTGCCGACATCCTGAGGACCGCCTGGGTCCTGCATAGGCCCTCTTTGCGGGGGCTTGCGGTCACCTGGGCAGGCGAAAACCACACTCTTTCGAGATTTTTGCCCCCTATTCTCACGAGCGTCACATCGCTCCTGGGAACAATGCCCGCGATCGCCACCCCGAGGCCGGATTCGAAGTGACTGCGCAGGCCATATCCCGACAGCACCGAGCGGGGCGCGGTGCAGTGCGCGATGAGCAGCTCCGCACTGTCGCTCTCTTTTTGAACTGTGATCCTCGAGGGGTTGGCCATCCAGCCTGTCTCTCCGGTGAGAGAGCGAACCCAGCGCAGCCCGACGATGGACGGAATATCTCCCTCGCAGCCTGCGTCGATCCCTTCATCCGCGAGCGCGGAGAGCGCCAGGCAGCCCGTGCTCTGATCCTGCAATACCAGATCGAAACACCGCAGCGTGAAGGCATCCAGCGCGTACCTGGCGACCAGGGTTTTGAGGGCATACAGGATTTCCATCGATTTGCGCA
>Ga0228535_1003275_pt1 | contig 12202 bp, 11 predicted proteins | sample SJ1metagenome_FD_168457 | JGI IMG/M metagenome (GOLD analysis project Ga0228535, IMG submission 168457) | Enriched culture of PCE-dechlorinating microbial communities from Ithaca, New York, USA - SJ1 | ecosystem: Engineered > Modeled > Simulated communities (microbial... > Unclassified | place... | reverse complement strand
GACCCAGAAGGCCATGGCCGCGGAGTTCGTGAAGTTCCTGGTCAGCCCGGATGCGGCCCCGGCCTTTGCCGCCCGCGGGTTCAGCAAGCCGTAGGGAACCGCCCGGTTCCATCCGGCGGACAAGGAAAAACCGGACGTCTTTTCCGAAGCCCGGCGCTCTTCGTTCCGATGGGAAGAGGAAAAACCGAAAGTTTTTCAAGGATTCTCGATGCTCTTCGATCTGGACATAGAAAAGATCTTGGCTGCCGGCGGGCGGCGGTTCACGCTGTCCGCCCGTCTGGCGGCCGACACCCCCCGGCTGGTGCTGTTCGGCCCCTCGGGCTCGGGCAAGTCCCTCACCCTGCGCGCCCTGGCCGGGCTGCTGGCTCCGGACTCCGGCCGCATCGCGGTGGCCGGCCGCACCCTGTTCGACGCCGCCAGGGGGGTCAACCTGCCGGCGCGGTCGCGCCGGGTGGGCTTCGTGTTCCAGCACCACGCCCTGTTCCCCCACCTCACCCTGCGGGAGAACGTGGCCTTCGGGCTCAAACGCCTGCTGCGGCCCCTGCGGCCCGACGACGCCCGGCGGGTGGACGAGACCCTGGAGTCCTTCGGCCTGGCGGATCTGGCGGGCTGCCGGCCCCGGGACCTGTCCGGGGGCCAGCGCCAGCGCACGGCCCTGGCCCGGGCCCTGGTCATGGAGCCGGACCTGCTGCTCCTGGACGAGCCCTTCTCGGCCCTGGACGCGCCCCTGCGCGCCCGGTTGCGCGCCGAGCTGGCCGCGATCCTGGACCGCTACAACGTGCCCGCGGTGCTGGTGACCCACGACCCCGAGGAGGCCGTGGAGTTCGCCCAGTCCGTGGCGCTCATGCAGCAGGGCCGGGTGGCCGAGATGCTCGGCAACGGCGCCGGCCCGGTCTCGGCCGCAGCGCTGTACGCCGCTTTCGACGGGGACTAGGGCGCGCATCCGCGCCATGCCGGACAAGCAGTGCGCGGGCAGGACCCGGGCGGGTTTTCCCCAACTTCCCGGCGACGTTCAGGGGCGGCTGCGGCCGGCCGGATGCGGGGCGGAACCGGCCCCGCGGGCTCAGTCCTTTTCCAGGATGATCCGGCCGGCTTCCACCGAGAGGGTGAACTTGTCGCCCTCGGCAAAGGGCAGGCCCTTCAGCATGTTGGGGGTGATCTTGATGCCGCCCTTCTTGTAGACGGGGCGGGTGGACCGGGTCCTGGCGCTCATCCCCGCCACCTCGTAGAACTTCTTGTCCTGCATGATGAGCTTGGTGAGTTGCGCCTTGAAGGCCGCGGCGGTCAGGCCCAGTGCGGCCTGGATCTCGGCGGCGGTCTTGCCGGACTCGATCAGGTCCCGCAGCCGGGGAGCGTCGAAGGTCAGGCGTCGGCGGGATATCCGGGTTTCCCCGGTCTTCTTTTCGGTCATGAGAACGGTCTCCTTTGGCTCGTGGCCAGATATGCGGACGATGCGGCGGCGCGGCCGGGAGTTCATTCTTCCTCGTCTCCCCGGGGCTTCCGGAAGGGCAGGACCTCCCAGCCGAAGAGCTCGCCGGCCATCTCCTGGGCCTGGCGCTCCAGGCTGTCGTACCAGAGAAAATAGTTGTCCATCAGGGTCCTGCCCCGGCCGGTGAGCTGGAACCCGGACTTGTTGCCGCCCAGCTTCTCCACCAGGGGGAAGCCCAGCACCTCTTCGGACTTCTTGAGCTTGCCCCAGGCCGCCCGGTAGGACATCTTCAGGTCCTCGGCCGCCCGGCGCAGGGAGCCGTGCTCCGCGATCTTGCGCAGGAGCAGGGCCCGGCCGTGGCCGAACAGCATTCCGTCGTCATCCTCCAGCCACAGGTTCAGGCGGACCACGGGCCGGGTTTTCTTGTCAGGCATGGATTCCTCCCTCGCACCGGGGGGCATGAGACTCGGAGCAGAAGATGCGGCCATCTCCGTGCTCCGAGGGAAGAGAACCGTTCCGCGGGCGGCGCGGCCGCCGCACGGGACGTTCCCGGAGTTCTCCCCAGGTACATAACAGGGTTTGCGGCAGAGACCAAGTGGCCGGATTCGTCGGGAATCGTCGCATGATGGTGGCGGCGGTCACCCCTCCGGACTCAGACCGCCTCCTCTTCGTGGCCGGCCAGCACCTCGGCCACCTGGTTCGGGGTCAGGTTGAACCCGGCCAGACGCGGGCCGGCGGGGCCGGGCTCCAGCACCGTGCACAAACCCTCCCCGGGCGCGAACCGGAAGACGCCGGACAGGGGCAGGTCCAGGACCCGGGCGAGCAGGACCCGGATGACCCCGGCGTGGGTTGCGGCCAGGGCGGGGAGGGGGCCGGCGGCCAGGGCGTCCAGGGCCGCGTTGGCGCGGCCGGCCAGGTCCGCGAAGCTCTCGCCCCCGGGCGGTGGGCAGTGCGCCAGGTCCCGGCCCCGGGCCGCGTACTGCGCGGGGAATCGGGCGCGGATATCGGTCCAGGCCAGGCCCTCCCATGCGCCCAGGGAGATTTCGGCCAGGCCGTTCAGGAGCGCGGGCCGCAGGCCGGCGCGTCGGGCCAGGGGGGCCAGGGTCTCCCGGGCGCGGGCCAGGGGGCTGGCGTACAGGGCGGCCCAGGCTGCGTCGCCCAGGCCCGCGGCCAGGTCCGCGGCCTGGGCCCGGCCCGCCTCGGACAGAGGCAGGTCCAGCCGGCCCACGGCCCGACCCGCCGCGCCCTCGGTCAATCCGTGCCGCACCAGGACGATCAGTCCCATGACGACCCTGCCGTGACGTTGAAATCCGCCCGCGCCACCTGTGCTCCGACTCCCGCGTGCAGCGGCGCAGCAGCGTTGCGCGGCCCGCAGGCCCCGGCGGACGGCCGCCCCGGAGCGCCCTGTCCGCCAGCTCGGCGCGTGGCCCGCAACCCGGCCCTCACGGCTCTCTCCGGGCGGCCTGCTCCGCGGGCATTCCGGCCGCGGTCGCGAACCGGGCGGCCACGGCCCGGGCCCGCTCCAGGCGGCCGGCGATCTCCTCCCGCACCCCGGGATCGTGCGCCCATTGGGCCATCTTCTCGCGGTAGCGCTGCTCCAGGGGAACGGCCGCGGTCCCCCGGGCCAGCTTGTCCGCCAGGAACACCATCTCCCGGGCGGTGAGCGGCTGGTCCGGCCCCAGGCGCAGGTCCCGGTGCGCGGCCACCACTTCGGCCACCCGGGCGAAGCCGTGCTCCTCCAGGAAGGCCGCGCCCGCGGCCTCGTGGCTGCGCCGGCCCTTGGCCACGTCGTGGAGCAGGGCCGCGGCCCGGGCCAGGGCCGCGTCCACCCGGGCGCCGGCCCGCTCCAGGGAGGCGCACAGCCCAGCCGCGGCCCGGGCCACGGCCCGGCAGTGGTCCCGGGTGGCCTCCGGCGTCCCGGCCAGGTCCCACAGGGCCGCGATCTCGTCGTCCGTGGGGATGTCCAGGCGCGCGGCCCGCTCCTGCATGGCCGCGAAATCCGCGGGCCGGTCCATGTCCCGCAGCACCCCGGCGTCGGCCACCGCCAGGTCCCGGGCTCCGGCCGCCTGCGCCGCCAGCACCGCGCGCAGTCCGCCCGGGCCGTCATGTCCCAGAATGGCCGGGGCCAGCCCGGCCCGGAGCAGGGGAGGGTGGCCGCGCTCCGTGCGGAACGCGGGATACAGCACGGTCCAGTCGTCCCCGGCCGCAGCCTCCAGCAGCCGGCGCACCGTGGCCGGCCGCACCAGGGGGATGTCCGCGGGAAGCACGAAAAAGGCCTCGGTCGCGGGGGCCAGGGCCGCCACCCCGGCCCGCACCGAGCTGAACATGCCGGCGACGTAGTCCGCATTGAACGCGGTCTCGGCCCCGGCGGCCCGGGCCGCGGCCGCCACGTCGGCGGCCCGGTGCCCGGTCACCACCCGCACGGCGGCCACCCCGGCCGCGCGGAACAGGGACACGCAGCGCTCCAGGGCGCTCGCTCCGGCCAGGGGCAGCAGGGGCTTGAGCCCGCCCATGCGCTCGGACAGGCCGGCGGCCAGGACCAGGGCCTCCACGCGCCGGGGCATCAGGACTCCTGCCCGGTCCCCAGGCCGGCCCGCACCTGGATCATCTGGGCCGCGATGCTCACCGCGATCTCCTCCGGGGTCTCGGCCCCGATGTCCAGGCCCACCGGGCAGCAGACCCGGGCGAAGTCCGCGTCCCCGAAGCCCTCCTGGCGGAGCCGGGCGTACAGGGCGTCGCGCTTGCGCCGGCTGCCGATCATGCCGATGTACCCGGCCCGGGTGCGCAGCACCTGGGCCAGCACGGTCCGGTCGTGCAGATGGCCCCGGGTGAAGATGAGCACGAAGCTGTCCGGTCCCAGGTCCAGGCCCTCCAGGCAGGCCTCGAAGGCGGGGATGACGCGCACCTCGTCGGCCAGGGGAAAGCGCTTCGCGCTGGCGAAGTCCGGGCGGTCGTCCAGGACCACGGTGCGGAATCCGGCCAGGACCGTGAGCTGGGCCGTGGCCAGGCTCACGTGGCCGGCTCCGAACAGGACTGCGGTGCGGGTCGGGGCCAGGGGCTCCAGCAGGAAGCGCCGGCCGTCCAGTTCCAGGAGCCGGGGCTCCCGCGCCCCGGAGGCGGCTGCGGCCAGGGTCGCGCCCAGGGCCGGGTCCGGGTGGAGCATGGCGTCCGCGGCCCGGCGCTCCCGCACCTGCATGGCCTGGTCCGGGCCGGAGTATTCGGTGAGCAGCAGGGCTCCGCGGCCCGCGGCCACGGCCCGGGCCAGGCCCCGGAACAGGGCTGTGGTCTCCGGCCCCGCGGGCACGTGCTCCAGGAGCACCCGCACCATGCCGCCGCAGATCATGCCCGCGTCCGCGGCCTCCCGGCCGGTGAGGTCGAAGCGCAGGAGCCGGGCGCCGGGCCGGACGAAGAGCTCCCCGGCCTGGGCCATGGTCTCGGCCTCCAGCCGGCCGCCGCCGATGGTGCCCACGATGCCTCCGTCCCGGCGCACCGCCATCTTGCTCCCGGCGGTGCGCGGGGTGGAGCCCGCATGGCCGGCGATGGTGGCCAGCACCAGGTCCTCGCCCTGCTCCAGCAGGGCCGCGGTCCGTTCCAGCAGTGCGCGCATGGTCACCTCCGCCGGTCGTCGAGTTTCCGTTTGCCGGTCGTGGGTCGGGCGTTGCAGCCTACGGCCAGGTCCAGCCGGATTCCGGCCGCGCGCAGGGGCGCGGCCAGGTCCTCCAGGGCCGCCGCGGCCCGGGCCTGGGTCTCGGTTTCGGTCCCGGTCGCCGCGCACAGCCGGACGCAGAGCAGGGCGGATCGGGCGTCGCCGTCCAGCCGGGCGGTGAAATCCAGCACCCCGGGCAGGGGGAACAGGGCCTCGTCCAGGTCGCAGATGTCCAGGCGCTGGCCGCGCCCCAGGTCCGCGGCCCCGTCCACCCGGCCGCGCACCGGCCCCAGCCGGCGCAGCACGCTGCCGCAGGGGCAGGGCCCGCGCCGCCAGGCGGCCAGGTCGCCGGTGCGGTAGCGCACCAGGGGCATGCCCCGCCGGGCCAGGGTGGTGAACACCACCTCCCCGGTCTCGCCCTTGGGCATCCGGCGGCCGGTGGCCGGGTCCGTGACCTCCACCAGGAGGTCGGCCTCGCGCAGATGATAGCCCTCCCGGGCGTCGCACTCGACGCCGCCGCCCAGGCCGGACTCGGTGCTCCCCCAGTGGGTGAATACCCGACAGCCCCAGGCCTCTTCCACGGCCCGGGCCAGGGCCCGCGGCGCATGGTCCGAGCAGAGCAGCACGCTCTTCACCTGCCCCGGCCGCACCCGGGCCGCATGCGGACCGCGCGTCAGGGAGAGCACCTGGGCCGGTAGGCCCACCACGCAGTCCGCCCCGGATCGCGCCAGGGCCTCGGCCGCGGCCGCGGGGTCGAGCACCGGGCCGTGCCGCAGGCCCTTCGCGCCCAGGCGCTCCAGGCTGCGGGCCAGGAGGTCGCCCACGCTGTCCGGGGTATCCCCGGGCAGCAGGATGAGCACCCGGCTGCCCGGGCCGGCCAGGGTGGCCATGCCGTGGTGGAAGAAGTCCAGGGTGGATTCCAGGTCCTGGGCCGTGAAATGGGTGCGCTTGGCCGGGCCGGTGGTGCCCGAGCTGAACAGGGTCACCACCCGGGCGATTTCGTCCCGGGACACGCAGAGGAAGGACATGTCGTTGTCGCGCAGGTCCGCGGCCGAGGTGCGGGGCAGGGCGTCCAGGGTGTCCAGGTCCACGGCGGAGGGGTCCACCCCGTCCAGGAGCCGGGCGTAGAAGGGGCTGCGCTCCCGGGCCCAGGCCAGGGTGCGGCGCAGGGCCCGGGTTTGCCAGGCGGCCAGGGCCGCGGGGTCGGGCCTCGCCCCGATGCGCTTCGCCAGCCAGGCGTCCAGGGGCGTGATGCGCAGGAGTTCCTCCCCGGGCAGCGGGCTGCGGTACAGGGGCCGGCCCCGGGAGGAGGTGAGGTTGTAGGCGCAGAAGGGCGCCAGCCGCCCCCCGCCCCGGGGGTCGGCCACGTGGATGCAGCAGCCGCGCAGCCGCTCCAGGTCCAGGGTCCAGCAGTCCTGGAAGGCCATGCCCGAGACCGCCAGGATGTGGGAGGAGGCCCGGGCCAGGAAGCGGTCCAGGTCATCGGCCGGCTGCGTCGTGGAGGGGCCGGCCGGGGCGGCCCACTGCCGGGCCACGAAGGCCCGGGCCTCGGCCGCGCCCTCGGCCGCGGGCTGCGGGCCGCAGCCGCAGGTCCGGCGGGTGAGCAGGCGCAGGCCCCCGTCCTCCTCCACCAGGTAGTTGGCGTGGAAGGAGCACAGGGCGTGTTCGCAGCCCGGGGGCTGGAAATCACCGGCCCGCACCAGTCCGCCGGTCTGTCTCTCCAGCCCGGCCATGATCTCGGGCAGGGTGATGCGGTCCGCGTCCCGGGGCGGGGCGGGGAACCGGCCGAAATAGCTCACCGGCTGGAAGTGGACGCCGCGCACCGCCGGGCTCAGGGCCGCGGCCAGGCGCAGCAGGTTGCCCAGGTCCTGGTCGTTGACTCCCGGGACCACGGTGGGCACCAGCACCACCCCGACGCCGGCCCGGCCCAGGTTCTCCACCGCGGCCAGCTTGGCCGCCAGCAGGGGCCGACCGCGCAGGGCCCGGTGCGCCGCGTCGTCCGTGCCGTCGAACTGGAGAAAGGCCGAGTCCAGGCCGGCCGTGCGCAGTTCGCGCGCGAACTCCGGCGACGCGCCCAGGCGCAGGCCGTTGGTGTTCACCTGCACGAAGGGAAAGCCCGCGGCCTTGGCCCGGCGCACCAGGTCGGGCAGGTCGTCCCGCTCCGCGGGCTCGCCCCCGGAGAGCTGGAGGTTGCAGGGCCCGGCCGCGGCCCGGGCCGCGCGGAAGAGTTCGTCCAAGTCCTCCGGGGTGGGGTCCGCGCTCCCGTCGCCGTTGCCGCCCGCGGCGGCGAAGCACACCGGGCAGCGCAGGGAACAGCGGGCAGTGACCTCCACCAGCACGGTGCAGGTGTGCTGGCCGTGCTCCGGGCACAGGCCGCAGTCGAAGGGGCAGCCCCGCTCCCGGGACGTGGCCGGGGCGGCCGGGGGGGATGGGGTCTTGGGCCGGGTCCAGTCGGCCATGTCCGGCCGGCCCCGCCAGACCGGAATCGAGAACGCGCCGTGCTCCGGGCAGGTCTTTTCCAGGCGCACCACCCCGCCGCGCACCACCCGCCGCGCCGGGATGCGGCCCAGGCACACCGGGCAGAGGCTCTGGGTTTCGCCCACGTCAGCCCCGGGACCGGGACGGGTCCAGGCCGTATTCCGCCAGGATGGACTGGATTTGAGCATTGGTGTCCACGATGGCCGGGCCGCAGCGGGAGGGCTCGGGCCGGGGCAGGTCTCCGCCGCAGTCCAGCCCGTCCAGGTCCACCCCGAGGATCTCGGAGCAGAGGAATCCCCCGTGCCGCTGGGTCATGGTCTGCCGGAACCAGTCGCCCAGGGCCTCCAGCATGCAGGGCAGTTGGGGATGGGCCTCTTCCTGGGGGGCGCCCTTGCCCGCGTACAGGCCCAGGGCCAGGACCCCGCCGCCCAGCGCGCCGCAGGGGCCGCGGAAATCGCCCAGGCCGAAGCACAGCCCGTGCGCCGCCCGCACCAGTTCGGGGTTGTCCCGGCCCAGGTCCTCCAGGGCCAGGAGCACCATGATCTGGGCGCAGCAGAAGCCCTGCGCCCGCAGTTGCATCACGCGGATGCCGGTGTCGTCGAGCATGGGGCGTCTCCGGTCTTGCGCGCCACCAGGAGGTAGTAGCCCGTGGCGCAGGTGGGACAGTCGTCCAGTTCGCCGAGGAAGAGAAGCCGGGCGGCCAGCTCCCGGAGCTGCCGGGTGTGGTTCTCCACGGCCCGGGGATACAGGCCGTGCTCCGCGAACATGCCCAGCACCTCGGCGAAGCTGAAGGCCCCGGCCGCGCAGGAGCCGTCCGGGTCCGGGGGCCGCGGCGCGGTCTCCGGCCGGAAGAGGTCCGAGAGCACCAGGGCCCCGCCCGGAGCCAGGACCCGGACGAATTCGGCCATGACCCGGGACGGGTCCGGGACCAGGGAGAGCACGCATTCGCAGAACACCGCCGCGAACGTTCCGTCGGCAAAGGGCAGGGCCGCCGCGTCGCCGGCCACCCGGGGCGGCGCTCCCGGAGCCGGCTGGTCCGGGGTCAGGTCCAGGCCGCAGGGGCGCAGGCCCTGTCCGGCCAGGAAGTCCAGGGTGGCCCCCGGGCCGCAGCCCGCGTCCAGGACCCGGACTCCGGCCGCCACCTCGGCCAGGGCCAGACCGCGCCGGGTGAGGTCCAGGCCGCCCGGCCGCAGGGCCTCGCCCGCGGCCCGGCGCAGGCCGGGCTTGGCCCAGAAGGGAACCGGGGCAGGGGGCTTGGTCATTTGTCCTCCAGAAGCTTTTCCACCTGGGCCATCTTGCCCTGGGCCAAGTCCTCGGGCACCAGGACCAGGCCGCAGGCCGGGCAGGCGGGCAATTCCACGTTGAACCGGCTGCCCAGGTATTCCAGGTCCACCGGCCGCAGCTCCAGGGCCTGGCCGCAGGCCGCGCAGGTCCAGCCCGAGAAGTCCCCCTCCACCACCTTGAGCGTGCTCATGCGCCCTCCCGCACCTGCATGCGGTGGCTCCAGACGTTGTGCACCAGGAAGCCGCCGGACCCGTCCGGCTCGTACTCCACCCAATAGGTCACGGCCACCGGCCGGAAGGAGGCCAGGCGGCGGTCGGTGTTCCGGTTCGCCAGCCAGCGGCGCGCGGCCTCGGCCGCGTGCAGCACCTTCTGCACGTCGCTCTTGAGGATGCGCCGCTCCTCCAGCCGGGCTGCGGCCTCGGCGGTGAAGGCCACCGCCACCCCGGCCCAGGGCTCCGGCGCGGGGCCGGGTTCGCCGTCCAGGTCGCGCATGAGGTCCTCCTTGAGCCGGGCGCGGTTCTCCCGGCGCTCGGAATAGCCCGGCGCGGGCCGGGCCGCGGGGTCGGGGTCCGGGCCGGGGAAGAGCAGGTCCAGCACGTGCAGGCAGCGCTTGTCCACCTTGGCCATGAGGTCGCGGCACATGGCGCAGTTGGTCACGAAATCCTCCGCCGCGGCCCGGGCGCGTCGCCTGGCCACCTTGGTCCCCAGGGCCGGGTTGGCCTGGGCCAGCAGCCCGCCGTAGCCGCAGCACTCGGTGTGCTCGCCGGACAGGGCCGGCTCGGTCCAGGCCGCGCCCAGGGCGTCCAGGATGGCGCGCAGGGCCGCGCGCTGGTCCGGGGTGCGCCGCGAGGCGCAGGGGTCGTGCACGGCCAGGGGATGCGGCGGCCGGATGGCCCCGGCGGGCAGGCCGGTCTCCAGGAGCACCTCCGCCAGGGAGCGGACCCTGGCCTCGGGCAGCTCCGCGCCCAGGGCGAGCCGGCAGGAGGGGCAGGCCGACACCAGCACGGGTCGGCCCAGGCTCTCCCAGGCCCGGCGCAGGTCCGCGGCGGCGCGCTCCGCGGCCTCCTCCTGGCCGGCCCAGCGGGCCGGGACCCCGCAGCAGCGCAGGATGAGGCCGCATTCCCCGGGCCGGGTGGCGCAGAGATGGGCGTAGGTCCGCTGCACCAGCCCGGGGTCCGAGGCCGGAAGCTGGCAGCCCGGGAAGAAGGCCAGGGAGCTGGCGTTCGCGCCCGGGGCGTGCCGGGCCAGGGCGCAGTGCGGGCCGTTGGCGAAGGCCATGTCCCGCAGGGCGAACTCATGCGCCGAGGGCGGCATCTTGTCCCGCGCCACCATGCCCTGCCGGGCGGTGCGGCACAGGTCGGCCACGTCGAAGTCCGTGGGGCAGAGCGCGGCGCACAGGCCGCAGAGCATGCAGGAGTTCACGAACTCGTTGGCCTGCCGGCTGCCCATGACGATGGCCTCGTTGTTGAACACCCGGCGGGCGTAGACCTTGGGGTAGGCCCCGTAGTGCTCCAGGAACGCGCAGTGGCGCACGCACTCCAGGCACTGGCAGTCCAGGCAGCGGCCGGCCTCGGCCCGGGCCTCCTCCGGCCCGTAGCCCCGGTCCGGGACCGGGACCGGGGCCTGGTCGGCCACATCCGCAAGGTTGGTGAAGAGCCGGGTGGCGAAGGGGCCCTCCCGCTCCCGTCCGGCCAGCAGGGACGCGCCCTGGACGTGCCGCTCCACGGAGTTGGCCGCGCGCCGGCCCAGGGCCGCCCGGACGGCCGGCGAGTCCGGCTGCGGTCCGGTTCCCGGGCCGGGGACGGCGAACAGGCCCGGGCGTCCGCTCGCCAGGGTGGCGGGGTCGGGCGGGCCCAGGTCCGGGAACCCGGCCGGGCAGTCCTCCGGGTCCAGGACCACCGCGGCGAAGTCCTGGCAAAGTCCCTCCAGGGCGGACCGGCTCGGGGCCGGGGCCGGGATCGTGACCGCGCCCAGGCGGGCCAGGCTGGCCAGCTCGCGCTCCAGGGTTTCCGGAGTCAGCCGGTCCGGGTGGCGCTCCAGCAGGACCCGGCCCGGGGCGTCGGCCAGGAGCGTCACCGCGAAGCCCTTGCGGGCCAGGTCCCAGGCCGCGGCCAGGCCGGCCAGTCCGCCGCCGCATACGGCCACGGCAAAGCCCCGGGAGGGCAGGCCGGCCAGGCGCGGGGAGCGGGTGGCCTGCTCGGCGCAGAAGCGCTCCAGCGCGCCGAGCTCCAGGCCGCCGCCCCGCCGGGCGCGGAGGCATTCCCGCCGGCAGGGCGCGTCGCAGATGCGGGCCAGGACCCCGGGCAGGGGCATGGTGCGGCAGAGCACGGCCCAGGCCTCGTTCACCCGGCCCGCGGCCAGGTGGCCGCACAGGGCGCGGCCGTCCACGTGCAGCGGGCAGGACGCCGTGCACCAGGGCGGCTCCTCCTGGATGCAGCGCGCCTCCCATTGGCGCAGTTCGGCCTGGTCCATGATTCCCCCGGAATCCTCCGAAAAAGGCGGCCGGCCGTCCCGGCAGGGGACGACCGGCCGCGCGAGGGCTAGGCCTTGGCCTTGAGGCCGGCGAGCACCTTCTCCGGCAGGGCCGGGAGCTTGGTGACGCGCACGCCGCAGGCGTTGTAGATGGCGTTGATGACCGCCGCGTGCGGGCAGGTGAGCGGCAGCTCGCCCACCCCGGACGCGCCGAAGGGGCCGTCGGGCCGCGGGGTCTCCACGTAGATGAGCTCCATGTCGTCGGGGATCTGCTTGATGTACGGGAAGCCCGCACCCACCATGGTGGAGTGCTTCTTCAAGTCCTCGTAGTCCTCGGTCAGGGCCAGGCCGATGCCCTGGGCCATGCCGCCGTACATCTGGCCGTCCACCACCAGGCGGTTGTTGACCTTGCCGATGTCGGCCACCAGGGTCATCTTCTCCACCGTGGCCTTGCCGGTGGCCGTCTCCACCGCCACCTCGGCCATGAACAGGCCGTACATGTAGCAGCAGAAGGGGCTGCCCTGGCTGTTCCCGTCGCAGTTGGCCGCGGGAGCGGTCCACTTGCCCGCGTAGCGCAGGGGCAGCTTGTCGGCCACCATCTCGGCGTGGGTGCGGTAGGTCCCGTCCGGCTTGCGCATGGCCGCCGCCAGCTGCTCGCCCGCCACCCGGGCGGCGTTGCCGGTCATGACCTGGGAGCGGGAGCCGCCCGCCGGTCCGGAGTTGGGGGCCAGGCTGGTGTCGTTCATCACCAGCCTGATCTGGCCCGGCTTGAGGTTCAGGGGCTGCAGGGCCTCGTGGGAGGTGCCCAGGAGCCCGGCGTCCGCGCCCTGGCCGTGGTCCTCCCAGCAGGCGTACACGGTGACCGTGCCGTCGGGGTTCAGCTCCATGTCCAC
>Ga0228535_1003273_pt1 | contig 12219 bp, 4 predicted proteins | sample SJ1metagenome_FD_168457 | JGI IMG/M metagenome (GOLD analysis project Ga0228535, IMG submission 168457) | Enriched culture of PCE-dechlorinating microbial communities from Ithaca, New York, USA - SJ1 | ecosystem: Engineered > Modeled > Simulated communities (microbial... > Unclassified | place... | reverse complement strand
CGCGGCCCCGCCCCCCTCGCTCACGGCCAAGGCCCCCGAGAAGCCGGCGGACAAGCCCAAGCCCGCAGACAAACCCGCGGACAAGCCCGCGGACAAGGCCCCCGGCGCGCCGGCGACCGCCCCGGCGGCCCCGGCCAAGGTCCCGGCCCCGGCCCCGGCCAAGGCCACGGCCGACGCCACCCCGCTGGACGCCGAGGCCGGCGGCCAGGTCTACCGCTACGTGTACCAGGTGGCGGCCTTCCCGGACCCGATCTCGGCCCAGGAGTTCCGGGCCAAGCTGGCGCGCATCGGCCTGGCCTCGCGCGTCGAGACCTTCACCGACGCCTCCCGGCGCACCTGGCAGCGGGTCCTGGTCAACTTCACCGGCACGCCCGAGGAAACCCGCGGCCTCAAGGAACAGCTGGCCAGCGTGGGCGTGACCCGGGTCATCCTCCGGGACAAGAAGACCAAGTAGCCCGGCCCGCCGCCCCGCGTTCCTCCGCGCGCCTCCTGCGTCGCGCCCGGCGGGAGCATCCGCCGGGTCCTCCCGCGACCCGCCACCGGCGGCCGGCTTCGCCCGCTCCGCCTTCCGCAGCCGCACACCGCGCCTCCGCCTGGCGAGGGAATCCCCTACCCGCACCCGGCGCACGGCCCGGGCGACGCCGATATCGTGCAGGCAATACGCGGTTGCCGCCGCATCATGTGGCCCTGGAGCGGGACACCTCCTTGACTAAGCATTCATTATAAACTACGCTTCAAAGGATTGGAGTTTCCCAAGGAAAAGGGAGATGCAGCGGCCTGCGTATAGGCAAGGCCATGAACATGCAAACAAGAAGACTGGGCATTTTGCTTGGGCGGATTCGAGGCGAATGCGTGTACACGGCAAGATGCGCTGCTGCACGAGGACCTTCATGCCCCAGGGACATCCCGCCCACGCCCCCGAGTACCGCCCCTGCTTCTCCAATGCCTCCCCAGAGACCCGTCTGAACGGGAAGTTGCCTCCCGCAATCCGCGGCATCCTCCTCTTCCTGCTGCTCTCCCTCGCCGCCACGCCGGCCGCCGGGGCCGAGGACCTCTTCTCCGCCATTCCCGGGGCCGACAAGGTGTCCTTCCTCAAGACATTCGTGACCCGGCGCGTGCAGAAGACCGGCGACGCCGTGGTGGTCAAGGGCGAACTCAACGGCAGGCCGGTGGACATCGTCCAGAGCCTCGGGCAGAAGGACGCCCGGTTCGAGCTCGTGCCGGAGGACGCCGCGGGCCTCGCGCTCCCGGACGTCATTCCCGACCTCGCCGGGTTCCCGGGCATGACCGCCGCGGCGTTCCAGAAGCTGGTCATCGACGAGACCGCGCTCACGGCCACCACCAGCCTCGCCCTTGAGAACACCCCCTTCACCTTCACCTGCGACCTGCGCAGCCGGCGCGTGACCCTGCTGGCCGGCGGGAACGCCGGCCTCGGCCTGCTCGTCCCGGCCCTGCGGGACGCCCCGGTGGTCAACGCCTTCTCCTTCCAGTCCCTGACCGGCGACCTCGCCACCCGGACCCTGGCGGCCACGGGCGTGCTGAACAACGCCCAGGCCACCTGCTCCATCGACGCCTCCGGGGGCATGAAGAACCTGGTCCTGGACCTCAAGGCCGCCGCGCCCATCCGCCTGGGCGACGTGCTCCCGGACCTGGCCCAGGCCCCGGTGGTCAACGAGTTCTCCTTCCTGGACCTGAATTACCAAATGACCACCCGGACCCTCTCGGCCACGGGCGCGGTGGTGAAGGCCGCGGTCACGGCCAGCATCGACGCCGCGGGCGCGCCCCGGCGTCTCGTCCTGGACCTCAAGGCCGCCAAGGACCCCATCCGCCTGGGCGACGTGCTCCCGGACCTGGCCGACGCCCCGGTGTCCAGGGACTTCGCCTGCACGGACCTGACCTACGACACCGCGGCCAAGACCCTGGCGGCCACCGGCCTGGTCAACCGGGCCAAGCTCACCGCCTCCATCGACGCCGGCCGCGGGCTCGGGAATCTCGTCCTGGACCTCAAGGCCGCGGACCATCCCCTCGCCCTGAAGGAGGTGATTCCCGAACTGGGCGGGATCCCCATCGTCGACCAGTTCACCTTCGAGGACCTGCGCTGCACGCCCTCGGCCAAGACCGTCGCGGCCACCGGCAAGCTGGTGAACGCCGCGGCCTTCGCCAGCCTGGATGCGGGCCAGGGCATGAAGAACCTGGTCCTGGACCTGCATGCCGCCAAGGCGGCCATCGGCCTGGGCGACCTCCTGCCGGTGCTGCGCGACACCCCGGTGGTCAACGACTTCACCTTCGTGGACCTGCGCTACACGGCCGCGTCCAGGACCCTGGCCGCCACGGGCAAGGTCAACGACGCGGAGATGACCGCCGCCATCGACGTGTCCGCCGGGGCCAAGAACCCCGCCCTGTCCCTCACCGCCACCCGCGGCGCGGTGACGCTGGGCGACTTCATCCCGGTGCTGGCCGAGGTCCCCGGGGTCAGCCTCTTCGCCCTGGAGGGACTGTCCTACAAGGAGAAGACCCTGTCCGCCGAGGCCAGCTTCGGCAGCGCTCGCGCCGACCTCTCCCTGCGCTTTCCCAAGCCCGACAGCCCGCAGGTGGACCTGAAGCCCCGGGACTCCTCCCTGGACCTGGCCAAGCTCCTCCCGGACCTGGCCAACCTGCCGGGCATCGGCGACTTCCACCTGGTGGACATGGCCTACGACGAGGCCAGGAAGAGCCTCTCCGCCCTGGTGCGCATCGGCTCGGCCTCGGCCACCCTGCTCCTGGACCGGGAGAAGAGCGGCAAGAAGTCCGGCAACGTGTTCAAGCTCACCAGCAAAGACCTGCGCCTGGGCGACCTGGTGTCCTCGCTCAGGGGCGCGCCCGGCCTGGCCTCCCTGGCCTTCGACGAGCTGGCCATCGGCCTGGGCTCCATCGAGGCCAAAATCGACATCGCCGGCCGCAGCGCCACCCTGGTGGAGAACCTGGGCAAGGGCTTCGCCGCCCTGGAGCTGGGCGCACTGGACGCCGCGGCCCTGGTGCCCAAGGCCGGCGGCACGGTGCTGGACGGGCTCAAGCTGTCGGGCTCCCTGTTCCTGTTCATGAAGAACGCCGCCACGCTGAGCCAGGACGACTTCCCGGAGGACTCCCGCGGCGGCCTGTCCGGCATCGACTTCACCAAGCCCTTCAAGGCCGGGGTCAACCTGCTGGCCCAGATCAACCCCAGCGACCTGGGCAAGCTCAAGGCCCCCCTCTCCCGCCTGGGCCTGGCCAAGGGCAGGCTGCCCCTGCGCGGCATGCTGCCCGACGGCATCTTCAGCTACCTCACCAAGGCCCTGGACCACGACGCGGACCAGTCCAAGCCCGCGCCCGCGGACACCGGGGGGCTGCTCCCGGGCATCTCCCTGGGCATCGCCGTGGCCCCGCCCCAGATTCCGGGGGTGGAGAAGTTCGCCACCTTCGACCGCGCCACGGTGGTGGTGACCGGCGACCTGGGCGACTCCTCCCTGTGGGGCGCGCTGCCCGCGCCGCTCAAGCAGTACAAGCCCAAGGGCGAGGTGGACATCTCCCTGCAGGGCGGGATGACTCTGGCCCTGGGCGGGTTCAAGGAGGACATGGCCGCGCTCCTGGACCTGAACGTGGCCGACAAGGGCGGGGCCCTGTCGCTCCTGGCCGTGGCCAAGAACGCCTGGGCCAACCCCTTCGGCATCAAGGGCCTGACCCTGAAGAACGGCGGCTACGTCCTCACCCTGGCGGGCGATTCGTCCGGCGCCAAGGCGGACCTGGGCTTCTTCGGCACGGCCAAGCTGCGCGGCGCGGACAGCCTGGCGGTGAGCGCCGCGTTCGAGGAGGCGGGCGGCCCGCCCGCGCTCAAGTACTTCGAGCTCGCCGGCCCCGTCACCCTGGCGGACCTGGCCCCGGACATCCCGCACGGCGACGCCTGCATCCTGCGCGACATCAAGATCCAGCCCAACGGCGTCGAGGCCGTGGCCGAGCTCAAGCTCCCGGGCTTCGACTCCCGGTACGCCCTGTTCCTCTTCGACATGAAGACCGCCACGGGCACGGCCCTGGTGGCGGCCCTGGACCTGAACGGCGCGGCCCACGGCTCGGGCCGGGCGAACTTCTCCCTGGGCGCGCTGGCCAAGGCCGCGGGGCTCAAGCACAAGAGCGCGGCGTCGATCCAGTCCCACCTGGACGGCATGGCCGTGGCCAACGCCGCCCTGGTGCTCTCCAGCAAGCAGATATTCCCGGTCACCGTGGACCAGCTGCGGGACGGCGTGGCCAAGGACCTGTTCACCCGCATCTTCGGCAAGACCCAGGTCCCGGTGAAGGTGGACAACGTGACCTTCCTCTCGGACTTCCGCGCGGACCTCATGGGCGAGGTGGGCAAGAAGCTGACCCGCGGCGCGGGCGGGGTGAACCTGGGCCTGGACGGCAGCGCGGTCATCAACGGCGCGGTGGGCGGCCTGTTCGACGCCGACCCCCTGAGCCTGGACCTGGAGATCCTGCTGGCCGGGGGCTTCAGCCTGGACCACCTGGAGCGCTCCGGGCTCAAGCTGCCCAAGTTCATGAAGGCCAAGCCCAGCGCCGCGGGTGCGGGAGTGAAGGACGGCCTGTTCCTCAAGGTGCTGGACGACACCTTCGAGATCGGGCTGCTCAGCGGCTTCGACGTGACCCTGAACAAGACCGCCTTCGACTTCACCGGGACCCTGGGCGTGCAGCTGGCCGAGGAGGACATCGGCCTGAGCCTGTCCGGAGCCATGAGCGACACCTGGCAAAACGCCCTGGGCATCAAGGGCTTCGCGCTGGAGAACGTGGCGGTGAGCGGGGAGATCGAGGACGGCCCGCCCCCCTCCCTGAAGCTGGGCGTGGGCGGCGAGTCCAGCATCCTGGGGCACGACTTCACCGTGGCCGCGGACGCCAGCCTGGGCCTGGCCGGCGAGATTCCCATCCCGGACGGGCTGGGCATGAAGACCGCGGTCAGTCAGCTGGACGTGGAGGCCTACAAGATCATGGGCTACCTGGCCCTGGGCGAGACCGCCCTCACCCTGGCCACGGACCCGGCGGACTGGCCCATCATCGTGGGCGGCGTAGCCCTGGAGGTGGCCCTGGCCGAGGGCGGCCTGGCGGTCTACGACGCGGTGAAGGGCAAGAAGCTCACCTTCGGCGACATGAAGAAGGCCCCGCTCAGGGACGCCGAGAAGCTCATGGACGGCTACGCCGAGTTGGAGGCCTGGCTGCTGGGCGGCAAGGACGTGTACGTGTCCTTCGCCACCCCCGGGGCCTCGGACGTGAACCTGGGCATCCCGGACGGCATCCACTTCAGCGGCGACATCCAGCTCTTCGGCGGGGCTCTCAAGTCCCCCCGCATCCACCCGGACATCACCTGGATCTACAAGATCGCCCAGGCCATCGCCTCGGCCAGGAAGGACGTGAAGAAGGACGCCCAGGGCGCGGGCAAGGACGCCAGGAAGGACGCCGGAAAAGCCAGGAAGGATCCGGGCAAGGCCAGGCAGGACATCAAGGGCGACATGGCCGCCGCGGCCAGGGATCTCGCCGCCCTGCGCGACATCGTGGGCAAGGAGCTGGGCCTGGTCAAGAAGGACATCTCCGCCAGCTATCCCAAGCCCAGCAGGCAGGACGTCCAGGCCTTCCTGGACTCCCTGCGCTTCAAGGCCGCCGGCGCGTTCAGCCTCGGCGGCATCCGCTTCCACGAGGGCGCGAACGTGACCCTCATCCCCTTCTCGGTGAAGACCCGGGCCACGGTCCTGGGCGCGGAGCAGGACGTGGAGCTGGCCCTGCGCAACGGCAGCCTGGCCATGGCCCTCAAGACCACGCTGGGCGGCATCTGCGAGACGGACCTGGTCTTCGAGTACGACCGCGGCCAGGACGACTTCCGGGTCATCGCGGACCTGAAGAGCAACCCCGCCCTGGGCAAGTGGCTGGACAACGAGATCCGCGAAGGGGTCCAGCAGATACGCAGCACGGCCCAGGCCAAGTTCGACGCCCTGAACCGGGACCTGGCCGCGGCGCAGCAGGCCAGGGACGCGGCGGAAAAGGACCTGGCCGCGGCCCAGAAGGCCGCCACCGCGGTGACCAAGGAGGCCGTGGCCCGGCTCCAGCAGACCACGGACAACTACCAGCACGACTACGAATACGCCCAGTCCCAGTACAACAACTGCTCGGGATGGAAGAAGAAATTCTGCCAGGCCAAGTGGTGGCCTCGCAAGGGCCTGGCCTGGGACACCTGGCAGGCCAGCCTGGAGCTGCTGGACGACGCCAAGAAGGCCCTGGCCGAGGAGAAGGCCCTGGAGGCCGACGTGCACGCGGCCCAGATCAAGTTCGACCAGGCCGCCAACACCGTGGCCCTGGCCCTCAAGGACGTGGCCGCGGCCGAGGAGATCGCGGACATCCTGGCCGACGGGCTGGAACACTTCGTCCAGAACGCGCAGCGCGCCGGCGGGCTCTTCTCCCTGGACCAGGCCATGCTGGCCGGAAGCAGCAAGGACCTGGCCAAGGGCCAGCCCCTGGTGCTGGACCTGTTCTTCACCATCGACGGCAGGAAGTACGAGGAGTTCTTCGCCGTGAGCCCCGCCGACGCGGCGTTCAACGCCCTGTCCTTCGGCCTGCTGCCGGTCATCGTGGCCGAGCGCGTGGTGGAGGACCTGGACAAGACCCTGGAGCAGAAGCTGGCCCCCAAGTTCGGGGCCTTCACCCAGAGCGCGGCGTCCCAGCTCAACACCTGGATCCAGGCCCACATCTACGAGCTCATCGGCGGCACCCGGGAGAACCTGGAGAACCGGATCAAGGCCATCCAGCAGCAGCTGGCCCAGGAGGAGGGCAAGTACAAGAAGGTCTTCGCCTCCCTGGAGAAGCACGCGGGGGCGTTCTCTCCCGGCTACCAGGCCCTGGCCGACACCGCCAACCAGATCCTCGCCACCTACAAGATGACCGACTTCATGCCCCGGAGCGCGCAGCTGTCCAGCCGCTACCTGGCCGTGGGGCACAGCGCCCTGTGCCTGGGCGTGGCCTCCAACGGCGTGGACGTGTACCAGCAGAACTGCAAGGACCGGGACACCGAGCAGTGGACCACCGCCCCGCTCATGGGCGCGGACGGCAAGGACACCGGCTACGTGCAGCTCAAGAGCAAGGGCCTGTGCCTCAAGGCCAAGGGCCTGGACCCCGCCAGCGGGCAGCTCCTGGCCCTGGCCCAGTGCAACGGCCAGGACGAGCACGAGAAGTGGAGGGTGGTCTCCCGGGACGGGCTCTACTCCAAGATCGTCAACCGCTTCTCCCAGAAGTGCCTGCACTTCGACACCGAGAACGCCAACGCCAAGTCCGGCTATGCGGTGTGGACCTCCTGCCTGGGCGCGGACAGCCAGGCCTTCCGGGTGCTGGAGGACGCCGAGAAGCCGGCCTTCTACCCGGTGCGGGACGAGATCAAGTCCAACGCCGGGGCGTGCCTCGCGCCCGACGACCACTTCGACCAGTATTTCCGGAAGACCGCCAAGGGCTTCGCCACCGCCTCCCGCGACGACCACGCCAAGATGCAGTCGCGCCGGCACGACCTGCTCTTCCCGGCCACCTGCGACGGCAAGGCCGCGGGCGCGTTCAACTACGTGGAGAACCCCGACGGGACCCTGAAGCTGGTGCACGCGGCCTCGGGCTGGTGCGTGACCGCCGACCGCGCGCGCGGCAACAGCCTGGTGCTGGCCCCCTGCGACAAAGACAAGGACATGTTCTGGCGCACCCGGGACGACAACGGCGACGCCTTCGCGCTCCAGCACGAGTCCGACGGCCTGTGCCTGGACCTGCCCGCCGGGAACGCCCGCAGCGGCCCGGCCCCGGAGTCCGGGGCCGCCCGGGTCACCCCCTGCCGGCGGTCGGCGTCCCAGTACATCATCTTCACCCGCAACTGAGACCGGGACGCCGGAAGCGCCCCGCTCCCCGACGGAGAACACGGTGAAAACCCGAAACCCCCTCGCCTCCCCCTGCCTGGCCCTCGGCCTCCTGGCCGCCCTGCTCCTGGCCGGATGCAGCCACCTGCCCAACGCGGGCACAGGCCGCGCGCAACCGGTGCGCTCGGACCGCCTGGACGCCATGCTCGACCGCATGGAGCCCCGGAACGAGCTGCAGGAGAAGATCAAGGACGGCGTGCTCGCCCTGCGCAGCGGCAACTACGGCCGGGCCACCGACCGGTTCCAGGAGGCCCTGCGCCTGGACCCGGCCAACGGACACGTGCATTTCCTGAACGCCCTGTCCTACCACCTGGGCTTCCTCTCCGGGAACGCCAAGATGCTGGACCTGGCCCGGGCCGGGTACGTGACCGCCCTGAAGTTCGACGAGTCGGACTACATGGCCGCCTATTTCCTGGGGCAGATCTACTTCCACCAGAAGAAGTACGCCGATGCCCGGGACCAGTTCGCCTACGGACTCATGTACGCGCCCCGGGACGTGGCCCTGCTCCGGGCCCTGGCCACGGCCGCCTACTACTCCCACGACCCGGGGACCAGCCTGTGGGCCGCGCGGCAGGCCCATGCGGCCGCGCCCCGGGACCCCGCCTGCCTGCGCACCCTCATCTTCGCCAGCGCGGCCTGCGGAGACTTCGCGGGGATGGACGCGCTGCTGGCCAGCTACGGCGACCTGTCCCGCCAGGCGGAGCGCGGCGGGGACGCCTACTGGGCGGACCTGCGCATCGAACGCGCCGCGCACCGGGTGGCCGACTGGCAAACCTACTACGCGTCCAACGACGCCCCGGTCTTCCGGCTGCCCTCCTCGGACATCATCACCTATTCCCCGGGCCAGGAGGCCCCGGCCGGAGAGCAGGACCGCGCCGGGCAGGCCCCGCCGCCGGCGCCGGACCGGGCCGCCGCGAAGTCCGCGCGGCCCGCGGCCCGAGGCAACGGCCCCCGGCTGCCCCAGATGGCCAACGTGGACGTGGTCATCCTGCGCACCGAGGAGGTGCGCTCCCAGGCCAAGGGCATCAACCTGCTGGACAGCCTGCGCACCACCCTGTCCGGCACCCTGCTCTCCTACCAGATGGTGGAGGGCACCGATTCCGGCGGCTCCCGCGACGTGCGCACCATCACCATCTCGCCCAGCCTGAACCTCATGGACCTGGAATACAACCTGAACATCTTCAACGACGGCATGAACAAGGCCGAGATCCTGGCCCGGCCGTCCCTGCTGGCCACCGAGGGGGCCACCTCGAACTTCTTCTCGGGCGGGGAGCTGCACGTGCAGCTGTCCAGCAACAACTACGACGGCTCCCTGGTGGACATCCCCATCGGCATCACCCTCAACGTGACCCCCACCTTCTACGGCGACGACACCGTGGAGGTGGTGGTGCACGCCGAGCACTCCTACCTCCAGATGCAGTCCGAGCTGGTGGGCTTCACCGCCTTCTCCCAGACCACCAAGACCGCGGTGGACGCCACCGCCGTGCTGAAGTTCGGGGAGACCCTGATCCTGAGCGGCCTGAGCGAGCGGGGCAGCGACAAGAGCTCCAGCGGGGTCCCGCTGCTCCAGGACCTGCCGGTGGTCCAGTACCTCTTCTCCCGGGACGAGCAGATCAAGACCAAGAAGTCCATCCTCATCCTGCTCACCCCGCGCAAGGCGTCCTTTGCCCGGGACACCCTGACCCCCGAGGAGCTGGAGGACGGCGCGGACCTGGAAAAGGTACGCTCCGCGGACCCCAAGAAGAAGGACGCGGTGGCCAACACCAACCTCAACGCGGCCATGGCGCACCTGGGCCAGGAGTCCGAGTTCTACCGCCAGTTCCGGACCGGGGACATGGCCCTGAACTTCTGGGAGAACGACGACTCCCTGTTCGGGGCCATCAAGCGGATTCTCGGGTTCCTCTACTACTGACCGCCGCGGCGACGCGCGGCGAAGACTTCCGGCGACAGCGCCGGACCGCCCAGCCCCGGCGCGGCCGCAAGCCCGCCGGGGCTGCGTCGTCCGGAGCGGATCGGCGGGCCGACGACCAAGACTCCGGCCAAAGGCCGGGGCCGGCGCAGGCGCGGGGGTCCGAGCCTAGAGGAGCTTTTCCAGAACGGTGGTGGCCGAGTCGATGGCCGCGGCCTCGATGGGGCAGCGGGCCTCCAGCGAGAGCAGGCCGCCGGGATAGCGGCCGGTGCGCTTCACCTCGCTCCGGAACGTGGCCACGATGGCGTCGCTCATGCGCCTGACCTCCACCGCCACCGGGTCGTCGGGGTTACCCGAATTCAGAGCCTTGGCCACGCTTATCTCGGACAGGTACCTGAACTCTTTCTTTGATTCGACATACATGCGGCGAGTGTGCCCCTTCCCCGAGGGGGGGTCAAGGCCCCGGCCGCCCCGCTCCGTCTCCGGAACCCCGGCCTGGCCCCGGCTTGACTGGGGCGCGAGGTTCCTCTAAAAAATTCCCGTCATTTCAACCTGTGATCTCCACCCATGAGGTTTGGATGAGCACCACGGATCTTGCCCAGGAAACGACTCCGGAAAGCCGCGGCTGTTGCCCCCCGCTTCGGCGGGGCCACATCCCAGCACCCTGAGCCGGAACCTTGGCGCACGCGCTGGACTCCGGCTCGCAACTCAGGAGTCCACTGCAATGCAGGACGAGCTACAGCTTCCGTCCACTTTCTACGAGATATTCAACGACCTTCCCCGGCAGGGCCCGGGCGACGCCCAATCCACGGCGCGCGCGCTCGAACTCTGCCAGGGACTGCCGCCCCGTCCGGACATCCTGGACGTGGGCTGCGGCGCGGGGCTCCAGACCCTGGAGCTGGCCCGCCGCACCGACGGGCAGATCACCGGCGTGGACAGCCACCCGGCCTTTCTGGAGCGTCTTGACGCCGCCGCCCGGCGGCAGGGCCTCTCGGACCGCGTGCACACGGTGCAGGCGAGCATGCGGGCGTTGCCGTTTCCCGAGGCTTCCTTCGACCTGATCTGGAGCGAAGGGGCCATTTTCGTCATGGGATTCGACAACGGCCTGCGCGCCTGGCGCAAGCTGCTGCGGCCCGGCGGCTGCCTGGCCCTGACCGACGGGGTCTGGCTGAGGCCCGATCCGCCCGAGCCCTGCCGCACTCTGTGGGCGGGGTATCCCGGCATCCGCGACGTGCCGTCCAACCTCGCCGCGGCAGCGGACGCGGGCTACCACACCCTGGGCTGGTTCATCCTGCCCGAGAGCAGTTGGCGGGACGCCTACCTCACGCCCCTGGGGCTCCGGCTGGAGCGCTTCCGCGTGGACTACGCCGCCAACCCCGAGGCCCTGGCCCTGGCCGACGAACTGCAGACCGAGATAGAGGTCTACGACCGGTACTCGGCCTGGTACGGCTACCTCTTCCTGGTCCTGCGCCGGGAAGACTGACCTGAAATCCACGGGACGGCCCGCTCCGGCGGGCCGTCCCCCCGTGGCTCCCCGGGGCCGCGCCCCCGGGCTTCGCCGGGAAATCCAGGCGGTTCCGCCCCTTGCCTTCGCGCCGGATTTGCCCCATGAAGAGGCGTCCGCCCGGACCAGGCGCCCGGTCGGGTCAAATCCGCCCTCTCGGAAGCCCCATGTCCGACATGTCTTCTGACCGTCCCTGGCTGGCCAGCTACGACCCCAACGTGCCGCCCGACCCGCCCATCGAGGTCGTGCCGGTATCCGAATACCTGGACCGCGCCGCCCGGGACTTCCCGGAGCGCGAGGCCCTGCGCTTCCAGAACCTGCGCCTGAGCTACGCCGCGCTCAAGGACCGCGCGGAGCAGGCGGCCGCGGCCCTGCGCCGCCTGGGCGTGGGCCCCGGCGATCGGGTGGCGCTCATGCTCCCCAACCTGCCCCAGACCGTGGTGGCCTACTGGGCGGTGCTCAAGGCCGGGGCCGTGGCCATGATGGTCAACCCGCTCTACATGGAGACCGAGCTCACTTACCAGCTCGGGGACGCGGGCTGCACCACCATGATCCTGCTGGACCACCTCTGGCCCAAGGTGGGGGCCCTGCGCGACCGGCTGCCGGTGCGGCGCTACATCGTCACCGGCGTGGCGCACGGGCTGCGCTTCCCCCTGAACTGGGCCTTCCGGCTCAAGATGTGGCGCAGCGGGCAGCAGCCGGAAGTGCCCTATGACGGGCATACGGTGCTGGGCTGGCCCAGCCTGTTCACGGGCCGGGACCGGCTCTCCTGCCTGCCGGCCGACCCGCACCAGGACCTGGCCCTGCTCCAGTACACCGGCGGCACCACGGGCATCGCCAAGGGGGTGATGATCACCCACGCCAACCTCTCG
>Ga0228535_1003272_pt1 | contig 12219 bp, 11 predicted proteins | sample SJ1metagenome_FD_168457 | JGI IMG/M metagenome (GOLD analysis project Ga0228535, IMG submission 168457) | Enriched culture of PCE-dechlorinating microbial communities from Ithaca, New York, USA - SJ1 | ecosystem: Engineered > Modeled > Simulated communities (microbial... > Unclassified | place... | reverse complement strand
GCTCGCGCTGTACGGCAAGCTGGAACGCGGCGAGGTGTCGCAGGCCGCCGTGCAGTTCATCGAAGGCTGGAGTCTGCGCGAGGTGCGGACCGCGCTCGTGGCGCAGCCGCTGTTGCAGAATGACAGCGCCGCCCTGAGCGAAGCCGAGCTGGCCCGGGCCATCGGTGCGGACCAGCCGCGGCTGGAAGGCCTGCTGTTTCCCGACACCTATTTCTACGCGCCGCACGCCTCCGATCTGGGCGTCCTGCGCCGCGCCTACCGGCTGCAGCGCGAAAAGCTGCTGGCCGCCTGGGAAACGCGCGCGCCCGACCTGCCGTACCGCACGCCTTACGAGGCGCTGATCATGGCCTCCATCGTCGAGAAGGAAACCGGCGCCGCGTTCGAGCGGCCGACGATCGCCGGCGTGTTCGTCAACCGGCTGCGCCTGGGCATGCGCCTGCAGACCGACCCGACCGTCATCTACGGCCTCGGCGCGCGCTTCGACGGTAACCTGCGCAAGATCGATCTGCAGACCGATACGCCCTACAACACCTATACCCGCGCCGGCCTGCCGCCCACGCCGATCGCCATGCCGAGCGAGGCGGCGATCCAGGCCGCCCTGAATCCGGCGCAGACCGATGCCCTGTACTTCGTCTCGCGCGGCGACGGCACGCATGTGTTCTCCAGCACGCTCGACGCGCATAATCGCGCCGTGAACCGGTATCAGCGATGACGCATCCAGGCAAATTCATCACCCTCGAAGGCGTCGACGGCGCCGGCAAGAGCACGCATCTCGGTTTCATCGCCGACTGGCTGCGCGAACGGGGCATCGAAGTCGTCGTCACCCGCGAGCCGGGCGGCACGCCGCTGGGCGAGACCCTGCGCGAACTGCTGCTGCACCGCGACATGGATGCGGATACCGAGCTTCTGCTGATGTTCGCCGCCCGCCAGGCGCATCTGGCCGAATGCATCCAACCCGCGCTGGCGCGCGGCGCCTGGGTGGTGTCCGACCGCTTCACCGATGCGAGCTACGCCTATCAGTGCGGCGGGCGGGGCATTCCGGTCGAGCGAGTCGCCGCGCTGGAAGCCTGGGTGCAGCGCGGGCTCGCGCCGGACCTGACGCTGCTGTTCGACGTGACCCCGGAGGTGGCCGAAGCGCGGCGCAGCGCCGCCCGCGTCGCCGACCGCTTCGAACGCGAGGCCGACGGCTTCTTCGGCCGCGTGCGCCAGGCCTATCTCGACCGCGCGCGCGCCGAACCGCGGCGCATGCGCGTGCTCGACGCGGGCAAGAGCATCGCGGCCCTGCAGGCCGAGATCGCCGGTTTGCTGGAAGGCCTGACGTGAACGCGCCGTATCCCTGGCTGGATGCGGCATGGGGCCGTCTGCTGGACAGCAGGCCGCGGCCGGCGCAGGCCCTGCTGCTGGCCGGGCCGCGCGGAACGGGCAAGGGCGCGCTGGCCCGCGTCTGGGCGCAAACGCTGCTGTGCGAATCGCCGCGCCCGGACGGCGAGGCGTGCGGCGCGTGCGCGGCCTGTCATTGGTTCGAGGCCGGCACGCATCCCGATTTCCTGCACGTCGGCCTGCAGGAGAAGACCAGCCGCGAGGGCGAAACCCGGATGGCGACCGCCATCGAGGTCGATCAGGCCCGCGAGGCCGTCGAGTTCGTCCGGCTCTCCACCTACCGGGCGGGGTATCGCGTCGTGCTGGTCGATCCGGCCGACAGCCTCAACCTCGCCGCGGCCAACGCCCTGTTAAAGGTGCTGGAGGAGCCGCCGTTAAATACCGTATTCGTGCTGGTGTCGGATCAGCCGCGCCGTCTGCTGCCCACGATACGCAGCCGTTGCACACGGGTCGAGATCGGCCTGCCGGCGGCGGATGCGGCGACGGCCTGGCTGGCGGATCGGGGCGTGGCGGATGCGGCCGGGCTGCTTGCGCTGTCCGGTTCGCCGTTGGACGCCCTGCGCTGGGGCGAGAGCGGCGATCTGGACGAGCGGCGCGACGTACTGGACGGTCTGGCGCGGCCGGCGCAACTGGACCCGGTCGCCGCGGGCGAACGCTGGAAAACCCTGGCGCCGCGGCTGTGGCACGCGGTGGTCTACAAGTGGCTGGCCGATCTGCTGGCGGTGCGTCTGCGCGGCGCGGTGCGTTTCAATCCGGATTTCGCCGATGCGCTGACGCGGCTCGGCGGCAGGACGGACCTGTCGGCGCTGCTGGCCCTGTCGAAACAGCAGGCCGAGGCGGGCAGAACGCTCGATCATCCGCTCAACCGCGCGCTGCAGTTGCAGAGCTGGCTGGTCCGGTACCGTCATCTGTTCGAATGAGTTTTGGGGATGAGAAGCGCATGAGTGCAAATCTGAACGAACCCGGCGGCGTACGCCCCGGCGTGTTGTCCTTGTCGATCAAGGAAAAATCCGCGCTGTTCGCGGCCTACATGCCTTTCGTCAAGGGTGGCGGGCTCTTCATCCCCACCAACAAGCAGTACAAGATGGGCGAGGAAGTCTTCATGCTGCTCACGCTGATGGACGACCCGGCCAAGCTGCCCGTGTCCGGCAAGGTGGTCTGGATCACGCCGGCCGGCGCGCACGGCAGCCGCACGCAGGGCGTCGGCGTGCAGTTCGCGTTCAACGAAAGCGGCAAGATGGCGCAGAACAAGATTGAAGGTCTGCTCGGCGGTTCGCTAAAATCGACGCGTCCCACGCACACCTTGTAGGACAGATGCGGGATTCGAGCTGCAGGCGCGGCTTGCGTCTCGCAACCTGGACCTCCCAAACCGCCCCATGTTCGTCGACTCCCACTGTCACATCAATTTTCCCGACCTCGCGAACCGCTTGCCGCAGGTGTTCGAGCGCATGGCGGCCAACGGGGTCACGCACGCCCTCTGCATCGGCGTCGAACTGGAGAAGTTTCCTGAAATCCGGACGCTCGCCGAGACGCATGCCAACGTCTACGCTTCGGTCGGCGTCCATCCCGACCATGAGGACTGCACCGAACCCACGGTCGAAGAACTCGTCGCGCTGGCCGACCACCCGAGGGTGGTCGCCATCGGCGAGACCGGCCTCGATTATTTCCGCCTGACCGGCGACCTGGAATGGCAGCGGGCGCGCTTCCGCACCCATATCCGCGCCGCGCGCGCCTGCCGCAAGCCGCTGGTGATCCATACCCGCGCGGCGGCCGACGACACGCTCGCGATCATGCGCGAGGAAAGCGCCGGCGAGGCGGGCGGGGTGATGCATTGCTTCACCGAGAGTCTGGCGGTGGCCGAGGCGGCGCTCGAACTGGGCTTCCACATTTCGTTTTCCGGCATCGTCACGTTCAAGAACGCGGCGGACTTGCGCGAGGTGGCGGCGGCGGTGCCGCTGGAACGCATGCTGATTGAGACCGATTCGCCCTATCTCGCGCCCGTGCCGCATCGCGGGCAGACCAACGAGCCGGGCTTCGTGAAACACGTCGCGGAAGAGATCGCGCGGGTGCGCGGCACGACGCCCGAGGCCGTGGGCGAGGCGACCACGGCCAACTTCTTCCGCCTGTTCGCCGCCGCCCGGCCCTGAGCGCGCGGGCTATTGCCCGAAGAAGGCCTTGACCTTGTCCATGAAGGACTGCGCGCGCGGGTTGTTGTTGCGGCCCGACGCCAGCTTGTCGAACTCCCGCAGCAGTTCGCGCTGACGCTCCGAGAGGTTCACGGGCGTCTCGACCAGCATGTGGCAGAGCAGATCGCCCGGCGCGTGGCTGCGCACGCCCTTGATGCCCTTGCCGCGCAGGCGGAAGATTTTCCCGGTCTGCGTTTCCGCCGGAATCTTGATCTTGGCGTGGCCGTCCAGCGTGGGAATCTCCAGCTCGCCGCCCAGCGCCGCGATGACGAAGCTGATCGGCATTTCGCAATGCAGATCGTCGCCGTCGCGCTTGAAGACGGGATGCTCCTTCAGGTTGATGACGACGTAGAGGTCGCCCGGCGGTCCGCCGTTGACGCCGGCTTCGCCTTCGCCGGCCAGACGGATGCGGTCGCCGCCGTCGACGCCGGCCGGAATTCTGACCGAGAGCGTCTTGTGTTTCTTGATGCGGCCTTCGCCGTGGCAGTTGGGGCAGGGGTCGGCCACCATCTTGCCGGTGCCGCCGCAGCGCGGGCAGGTCTGCTGCACCGAGAAGAAGCCCTGCTGGATGCGCACCTGGCCGTGCCCGCCGCAGGTGGTGCAGGTGGTGGGCTGGGTGCCGGGCTTGGCGCCGCTGCCGTGGCAGGTGGCGCATTCCTCCAGCGCCGGGACGCGGATCTTGGTCTCGGTGCCGCGCGCGGCTTCTTCGAGGCCGATTTCCAGGTTGTAGCGCAGGTCGGCGCCGCGGTAGACGCGCTCGCGCCGGTTGCCGCCGCCGCCGAAAATGTCGCCGAAAATGTCCGAGAACGCATCGGCGAATCCGCCGCCGCCGCCGAAGCCGCCCCCGCCCATGCCGGCCTGCGGGTCCACGCCGGCGTGGCCGAACTGGTCGTAGGCCGTGCGCTTGTCGGCGTCGGACAGGATTTCGTAGGCCTGTTTCGCTTCCTTGAATTTCTCCTCCGCGCCTTTGTCGTCCGGGTTGCGGTCGGGATGGTATTTCATGGCCAGCTTGCGGTAGGCCTTCTTGATTTCCTCGTCCGAGGCGTTCTTGGCGATGCCGAGGATTTCGTAGTAGTCGCGTTTTGACATGTCAGGGGTCGGGATTCAGGGGTCAGAATTCAGGGGAGCGGGGCGGGAGTGTAAACGGCGGTTTGCCTGGCGCAAACCGCCCTGACCCCTGAATCCCGACCCCTGGCCCCGCTTACTTGTCCTTCACCTCTTCGAACTCGGCGTCGACCACGTTGTCGTCGGCGCCGCCGGACGCAGCCTGCTGGCCGCCGGCGGCCTGACCGGCCTGGGCCTGCTCTTCCTGGTACATCTTTTCGGCGAGCTTGTGGCTGGCCTGGGCGAGCGCATTGGTCTTGGCCTCGATGGTCTCCTTGTCGCCTTCGCGCACGGCGTCCTCGCATGCCTTGAGGGCCGCTTCGATGGCGGATTTCTCGCCTGCGTCGACCTTGTCGCCGTGCTCGGCCAGCGTCTTCCTGACCGAGTGGATCATCGCGTCGGCCTGATTGCGCGCGGTCGCCAGCTCGAAGGCCTTGTGGTCTTCGGCCGCGTTGGCCTCGGCATCCTTGACCATGCGCTGGATCTCGTCCTCGCTCAGGCCCGAACTGGCCTGGATGCGGATCTTGTTTTCCTTGCCGGTGGCCTTGTCCTTGGCCGAGACATGCAGGATGCCGTTTGCGTCGATGTCGAAGGTGACTTCGATCTGCGGCATGCCGCGCGGCGCGGGCGGAATGTCGGACAGGTTGAACTGGCCCAGGCTCTTGTTGCCCGAGGCCATTTCGCGCTCGCCCTGCAGCACGTGCACGGTCACCGCGTTCTGGTTGTCGTCGGCGGTCGAGAACACCTGCGAGGCCTTGGTCGGGATCGTGGTGTTCTTGGTGATGAGCTTGGTCATCACGCCGCCCAGCGTCTCGATGCCCAGCGACAGCGGGGTCACGTCGAGCAGCAGCACGTCCTTCACGTCGCCCTTGAGCACGCCGCCCTGGATCGCGGCGCCGACGGCGACGGCCTCGTCCGGGTTCACGTCGCGGCGCGGGTCCTTGCCGAAGAAGTCCTTGACCGCCTCGATCACCTTGGGCATGCGGGTCTGGCCGCCGACCAGGATCACGTCGTCCACCTGGGAGGTGGTCAGCCCCGCATCCTTCAGCGCCACCTTGCACGGCTCGATGGTCCGGGTGACGAGGTCCTCGACCAGCGCCTCGAACTTGGCGCGGGTGATCTTGACCGCGAGGTGTTTCGGACCGCTGGCGTCCGCCGTGATGTAGGGCAGGTTGACCTCGGTCTGCTGGCCGGACGACAGCTCGATCTTGGCCTTTTCCGCCGCCTCTTTCAGGCGCTGCAGCGCGAGCACGTCCTTCTTCAGGTCGACGCCCTGTTCCTTCCTGAATTCCTCGGCGATGTAGTCGATCAGGCGCTGGTCGAAGTCCTCGCCGCCGAGGAAGGTGTCGCCGTTGGTCGACAGCACCTCGAACTGGTGCTCGCCGTCCAGGTCGGCGATCTCGATGATGGAAATGTCGAAGGTGCCGCCGCCCAGGTCGTAGATCGCGATCTTGCGGTCGCCTTCCTTCTTGTCCATGCCGAAGGCGAGCGCGGCCGCGGTCGGCTCGTTGATGATGCGCTTGACCTCCAGGCCCGCCACGCGGCCGGCGTCCTTGGTCGCCTGGCGCTGGCTGTCGTTGAAGTAGGCCGGCACGGTGATCACGGCTTCGGTGACTTCCTCGCCGAGGTAGTCCTCGGCGGTCTTCTTCATCTTGCGCAGCACTTCGGCCGAGACCTGCGGCGGCGCCATCTTCTTGTCGCGCACTTCGACCCAGGCGTCGCCGTTGTCGGCCTTGACGATCCTGAAGGGCATGAGGCCGATGTCCTTCTGCACCTCCTTTTCCTCGAAGCGGCGGCCGATCAGGCGCTTGACCGCGTACAGCGTGTTCTTCGGATTGGTGACGGCCTGCCGCTTGGCCGGCGCGCCGACCAGGATTTCACCGTCTTCCGCGTAGGCGACGATGGACGGCGTGGTGCGCGCGCCTTCCGCGTTTTCGATGACCTTGGGCGTGCCGTTTTCCATGACGGCCACGCAGGAGTTGGTGGTGCCGAGGTCGATGCCGATGATGCGTCCCATGATGGTGTCCTTCCAGGTAGGTTTGGATTGCTTCGAATGTGGGGGAATGCGGCCCGATTTCAAGGCCGGTTCAGGCGTCCTTGCCCTTGGCGACCATCACCAGCGCGGGGCGCAGCGTTCGCTCGTGCAGGCGGTAGCCTTTCTGTAGCACCGTGACCACCGTGTTCGCCGGCTGGTCGGACTCGACCACCTGGATGGCCTGGTGCAGATGCGGATCGAATTTCTCGCCCAGGGGATCGACGTCGAAAAGATTGAACTTGCCGAAGGCGGCGATCAGTTGCTTCAGCGTGAGCTCGACGCCCTCGCGCATCTTCTCGACGCTTGCCGAGCCGTCGGCCAGCGCGGCTTCCAGGCTGTCCTTCACCGCCAGCAGTTCGCCGGCGAAGCCTTCGACCGCGAACTTGCGGGCTTTCTCGGCTTCCTCCGCCGCGCGGCGGCGCATGTTCTCGGTTTCCGCCTTGGCGCGCAGCCAGGCGTCGTGGTGCTCGGCCGCCTGGAGTTCGGCCGCCTTCAGCAGCTCTTCCAGACTGGGCATGATCTCCTTGTCGTGCGGCTGCGCGTTGGCCGGCGGCGTTTCAAGGGATTCGTTCCTGATTTCGTCCTGCATGTGGGCTCCCGATTCGGTTCTCGCGCGCAATTGGGGGCGGAAAAGCCGGTTTCAAGACCCGTCGGGGAGATTTTGTCGCCCGCGCGCCGCGCAATTGCCGCCCGGGGGGGCTTCCGGTATGATGCGCCGCTTCCCGGAGAGGTGGATGAGTGGTTTAAGTCGCACGCCTGGAAAGCGTGTTCAGGGTAATACCCTGACGGGGGTTCGAATCCCCCCCTCTCCGCCACCCGACATTCCCCCGAATCATTTTTTGCAGGCCGCCGCGCGCGCCAGCAGCAGCGCGCGTTCGCGGGCGTTGCGCGCGAGCGCGGCGGCGCGTTCGAATTCAGCGCGCGCTTCTTCGATGCGGTCCAGGCGAACGAGCAGGTCGCCGCGCACGCTGGGCAGCAGATGGTAGTGCGCCAGCGCCGGTTCGGCGAGCAGCGCGTCGACCCGTTCGAGGCCGTCGGCCGGGCCGTGGGCCATCGCCACGGCGACGGCGCGGTTGAGCGCGACGACGGGCGAGGGCGCGATCTGCGCGAGCGCGTCGTAGAGCGCGGCGATGCGGGGCCAGTCGGTCGCGTCGGCGGTGGCGGCGCGGGCGTGGCAGGCCGCGATGGCCGCCTGCAGGGCGTAGGGGCCGGGCGGGCCGGGCAGGGTCTGCGCACGGTCGAGCGCGGCCAGGCCGCGCCGGATCAGCAGGCGATCCCAGCGGGTGCGGTCCTGATCCGGCAGCAGGATCGGCTCGCCCCGGGCGTCGACGCGCGCGGCCAGCCGCGAGGCCTGGATTTCCATCAGCGCGACCAGGCCGTGCACTTCGGCTGCGTCGGGCATCCGCTCGGCGAGCACGCGGCCCAGCCGCTGCGCGTCGGCGCAGAGGGCGGGGCGCATCCAGTCGTCGCCGGCGGTGGCGGCGTAGCCTTCGTTGAAGATGAGGTAGACGACTTCGAGCACGGAGGCCAGCCGCGTCGCCAGCTCGGCGCCGCGCGGCACTGCGTAGGCCACGCGCGCTTCGGCCAGGGCGCGCTTGGCGCGCACGATGCGCTGGGCGATGGTCGGCTCGGGCTTGAGGTAGGCGCGGGCGATCTCGTCGGTGCTCAGGCCGGCGACGATCTTCAGGGTCAGCGCGGCGCGCGCGTCGGGCGACAGCACCGGATGGCAGGCCGTGAAGATCAGCCCCAGCAGGTCGTCGCCGATGGCGTCGTCGAGCGCCGCGTCGACGCTGTCCGCGAAATCGGCCGATTTGATCGCGTGCTGCAGGTCGAGTTCGGCGGCGAGTTCGGCGTGCTTGGGCGCGGCCTGCGCCCGATGCCGCAGATGGTCGAGCGCGCGATGCTTGGCGGCGGTGGTGAGCCAGGCGCCGGGTCTGTCCGGCACGCCTTCGCGCGGCCAGCGTTCGAGGGCGGCGACCAGCGCGTCCTGCGCGCATTCCTCGGCCAGGCCGAGGTCGTGCGTCAGGCGCGCCGCCGCCGCGGTGACCTTGGCCGATTCGATGCGCCAGATGGCCTCGATGGCTTGGTGCGCCTCGCGTTCAACCTTGCTCATAGGCGCGCTTCAGCGCGGCGAGGTCGAGTTTCACCATGCCGAGCACGGCCTGCATGACGCGGTTCGCGCGCGCCGGATCGGCGTCGCGCATCCATTCGCCGAGCGGGCGCGGCACGATCTGCCAGGGCAGGCCGAACTTGTCCTTCAGCCAGCCGCACCGGACGGGCTGGCCGCCGTCCGCGGTCAGTGCCGTCCACAGACGGTCGATTTCCGCCTGGGTGTCGCAGTGGACGACGAAGGACACGCTGTCGTTGAAGGCGAAATGCGGCCCGCCGTTGACCGCGAGGCAGGGCTGGCCGAACAGCGTGAAGCTCACGGTGCGGACGCTGCCGGCCGCGCCGCCGATCTCGTTCTCGCCGCAGCGCGTGAGGCCGCCGACGCGGCAGTCGTCGCCGAACACCGCGACGTAGAAAGCGACGGCGTCCTCGGCCTCGTAATCGAAACACAAGCAGGTCGACAGGCTGGACACGGCGCAGGCGGGGGTTCGCTCAGGATGCCGGGGCGGGCAGCAATTCGTCGGGGCCGAGCTTGCGCGCCACGTGGCCGAGCGCGCGCATGTAGATCAGCACGATGACGCGCCGCCACAGCAGGGTCGATACGAGCGCGAGGCCGGCCGCCATCAGCAGCAGCAGGCCGAAGGGGTTGAGCTCGTCGCCGCTCGTCGCGCCGGGCAACTGCCCGATGAGGCCTTCGAACGGGATCACGGTGTAGAGCGTGAACACCAGGCCGATGACTGCGTAATTGCTGTTGCGCCATTCGCTCTGGCGGGTCTCGGCGGCTTCCAGCGCGGTGTCGAGGTCGTCGGCGCGCTTGCGCAGCACGCCGAGCAGGCTGTCGAGGCCGCGGTCGCGGCTGCCTTCCTCGAAGATCCAGCGTTCCGACACGTACTGGAAGAGGTTGCCGAGCATGTCGCGGTCGAGCAGGGTGCTGAGCCGGGCGCGCGCGTGCGCGGAGAGGCCCTCGACGATCGAAAGGTCGAGCTCGGCGATAAAGGCGTCGACCTCGTGCGCGTGGCAGCGGCGCGCGCGGGCCTCGGCGCGACGGTAGCGCTTCCACAGCCAGCCGACCGTGGCGCGGATCAGGCGGTCGGGGCCGCCGGGCAGATCGTCGAGCGGGTCGCTGCGCAGGCCGTCGATCAGCCGCTGGCGGATCGCGTCGCGCGTGTCCGGCTTCCGCAGCGCGTCCGCCACGCCGTCGGTCTGCCGCAGCAGCGCGCTCGCCTCGAACAGCACGCGCTCGTTGTGCAGCAGCGCCGCCTGCGGCAGCAGCAGGTAGGGGCTCATGCCGAGGGTGTCGGCCAGGTCGTCGAACAGCCGGTCGTTGACGGTGATCGCGAACAGAGTGTTGCGGTGGATCGCGGTGACCGCGCTGCGCGAAGTGTTGACGCCGTCGAGCATGTCCTCCAGCTCGTTCAGGTCGACGTTTTCCAGATCGAGGATGTTCTGCAGCAGGCAGCCGACGGCGTTGAGCGCGGGGTGCAGCCGCCGGTCGGGCGGCTCGGCGTCTTCCTGCTGGATGGCGTTCAGCGCGTCGATGAGCGCGCGGGTGGTGACTACGTGCGGACCTTCGGCGACGGTGCAGGCCAGCGCCGCGTCGCCGCATTCGCTGAACACGATCTGCAGGCAGCCGCCGACGGGCCGGTCGGTGACCGCGCCCAGGTAGCGCGCGGCGACTTCGTGCGGGCGCAGGCGCGCGTCGCCGATCTCGAACCACACGCCTTCGTCGTCGTCCTCGACCAGCCAGGTTTCGCTTTCGTCGGGCGCGCACCAGAGCTTGCCGAGGCAAAGCAGTTCGTATTCGCCGAAGGCGACGCCGCGGTCATGCTGGTCGATGTGCACGACCAGATTGAGAATGCTGCGGCCCGATTGCAGAAAGTCGCTGCGGTTGAACGACAGCGACACCGGCAGCGCGTCGGGGCCGAGGCGGTAGCGTTCGAGCGTTTCGCCCTCGGTGCGAAAGCGCAGGCGGCGCGGCAGGCGCAGGCGCGCGGCGAGCGCGTAGGCCGGTTCCGCCTCGCCGGCGGCGTGCGGCACGCCGTAGGAGCGCACCGGCGGCGGCGTGCGGAAGGCGTGCGAGAGCAGATCCTTCTCGTAGGAATGGAAATGCGGGCAGTACTCGGTCTCGGCCGGGCAGCTTTTGACGGCCTCCGGGATCGCATCGGTCAGGGCGAACTGCAGGGCCACGGCGGCCTGATGCAGTTTCAGCGTCGAATGGACCAGGGGCTGCAGCACGGCGTCGCGCCGCGCCAGCGCGTCGACGCTGGCGAAGGTCGCGGCGTACAGCGGGTCGGTTTCCGGCGCGTCGCTGCCGAGTTCGCGATAGAACTCGACGAGGAAGCGGCGGACGCGCTCGGCCGTCAGCGGCGGCGCCTGGCGCGTCATGCCGGGAAAGGCGATCAGCCACAGCCCGCCGGCGGCCTGCCGGCCCGGCCCGAGCGGCGGCTGGAGGTAGTCGACGGGCACGCGCTGCCCGCCGAGCTTCGCCATGATGCGCAGCCGGAGATTCGGGTCGAGCACGTCGTCGCCCGAGCCGTTCTGCGCCGGGTCGTGGACTTCGGCGAACACCGCCTGCACGGGTCGGCCGCGGCTGAGCCGGCCCGCGTCGATGCGCTCGCCTAGCGCATCGAACAGCCGGCGGGCCAGACCCTGGCCGCGCGCGTCCGGATGCGCGGCGACGTAGCTGATCAGCACGCACTGGCTGGCCGCGTAGTATTCGGCCACCAACAGGCCCCGCACCGCGCGCTGCACGGGGTCGTCGAGCCGGGTGCCGGCGACGAGAAAACAGAGGCGCGGATTGCCGTCGGGGTCGAGCAGGCGCGGCGTCCAGATCGTGGGATCTTCCTGCTCGTCGGGCAGCGGGAAGGCGGGCAGGTAGACGTCGCGGTAGGCCTGTTCGAGCAGGCCGGCGTCGAAACGCTCGCCGAGGTCGCGGAATTCGAGATCGCTCATCGCGGCCGGGCGCCGTCTTCCAGCGCGCGCAGGCCGTCGGCGAAGGCCGCGTCGGCGCGGCGGGACCGCGCATCGGGTCGCTGCGCCAGCTTGTCGCCGTGGCAGAGCCAGCAGCGGCTGTGGCCGCAGCCGGCCGCGCGCCGCTGCTTGCGGAAGCGGTTGAGTTCGGGCGCGTCCGCCGGCAGATCGCGCGCGCGGGCGAGCGCGCGCCAGCCGCGATGGCGGTGGAGCAACAGGGCACGTTCGAGGGCTGCGCGGCGCATGGCGTGGATCGAGTCGGACGGGACAGGCGAAGCGTAATCGCAGCGTCCGGCCGCCGCAAGGCGGCGGCGCCGCGTTCGCCCCGTTTCGGGTGCGGGTGCGATGCGGTTTCTTAAGCCGGGCTTAATCGCGGCGCTCTAGAATACGCACCCTGTGAGCCAGCCGCGCTGGCGAAGCCTTGTACAACGCGTA
>Ga0228535_1003270_pt1 | contig 12234 bp, 10 predicted proteins | sample SJ1metagenome_FD_168457 | JGI IMG/M metagenome (GOLD analysis project Ga0228535, IMG submission 168457) | Enriched culture of PCE-dechlorinating microbial communities from Ithaca, New York, USA - SJ1 | ecosystem: Engineered > Modeled > Simulated communities (microbial... > Unclassified | place... | reverse complement strand
CTCAACATTCTCGACACCTACCCGGATACTTCGATGCCCGACGGCCTCAAACGCCTGGCCGACCTGCAATGCGGCGAGGCGCTCCGCTTCGAGCGTCCGCTCAGGCGGCAGAACGGCAGCATCATTTTCGTCTCGGCCAATGCCTGGAAAGACCCGGACGGCAACCTGCGGGCCATCGTGCGTGACATCACTGAACGCAAACGCATGGAGGAGGCGCTCCGCCGCAGCGAGGAAAAATACCGCAACATCCTGGAAAATATCGACGACGGCTATTACGAAATCGATCTGGCCGGCAATTTCACCCTGGTCAACGACGAAATCAGCCGCCATCTCCTCTATACCCGTGAAGAGCTGATCGGGATGAACGGCAGAAGGTACATGGACGAAGAAACCTTTCAGGCCTTGACCCGCCACTATCTGGAGCTCTACCGGACCGGAAAAAGAATTCAGAAATATGCCTTTGAAATCATCCGGAAGGATGGAACGCGGGGATTTTCCGAAATCTCGGTCGCCCTGATCCGCGACGACCGGGGAAATCCCATAGGCTTTCGCGGCATTTCCCGGGATGTCACCGAGCGCCGGCAGATGGAAGAGAGAATCCGCCAGTCCGAAGAAAGGTACCGCACCATCATTGAGCAGATCGAAGACGGGTATTTCGAAACGGATCTCAGAGGACATCTCACCTTTGTCAACGAGGCGGAATGCCGCAACCTCGGTTACAGCCGCGAAGAAATCATCGGCATGAATCATCATCAGTACGCGGACGAAAAAAACGCGGCGTTGCTGTTCAATCTTTTCTACGGTGTTTATAAAACGGGCATTCCGGTCAGGGCGCAAGCGATTGAACTCATCAAGAAGGACGGCGCCCGTCATTTCGACGAAATATCCGTGGCGCTGATCCGCAACGCCAAAGGCGAACCGACCGGCTTCCGGGGAATCGCCCGCGACATCACCGAGCGCAAGCAGCTGGAGGAAAAGCTCCGCGTCATTTCCATCACCGACGAACTGACCGGTCTGTACAACCGGCGCGGATTTATTGCCTTCTCCGAGCAGCACCGCAAAATCGCCGTACGGACCCGCCAGGCGATGCTGCTCTTTTTTGCCGATCTTGACAAGTTGAAGGAAATCAACGACACCTTCGGACACCAGGAAGGGGACAGGGCGCTTGTGGAAGTGGCGGAAATCCTCAAATCGGCTTTTCGGGAATCGGACGTCATCGGCCGCATCGGAGGAGATGAATTTGCCGTTCTGGTCACCAATGCCACGGCGGCGGCCGGCGGCCTGCTCGCGGCCCGTGTTCAGGAGATCCTCGACCGGCGCAACCAGGGCCAGAGCCGCGGCTATCCGCTCGGCCTGAGCAAGGGCGTGGCGCCGTACGATCCCGATCATCCCTGCTCGCTCGATGAACTTATGAGCCGGGCCGACGAACGGATGTATCGGCAAAAGACAAACAAGCTGTCGGACCGCTGACGGCGCATCGGGCCGGCTTCGTTTAGCCGGCGCCGGATGAGCAACCGGCAGGGAGAGGAAACGGATACCTTGAAATTTTTTACGCTGTGTCTGTCGGTATTTTATCTTTTGCTGGCAGCGGCAGTCTGTTGCGCCGCCGGTCAGCAGAAGCCGGCTCCGGCGGGGGGATTTTACGTTTCTGTCGCGCCCTCAGCCGTTTTCCCTTTTTTCGTGGAGACGACCTCGCCCGGTCTTTCCCCCGCCGAAACGAAAGCGGAATGGGGATGGGAAATCGGCGCGGGGCTGGGCTACCGCCGCCGCGATTTCCGGATTGAAGGAGAGGTGACGTACGGCCGTCACGAAGCAAGCGATATCCGCTTTGCCGGAGGCGGCGGCGATCTGTCGGGGCACTATAATCTGTGGGGCGCGGTGGTGAATGTTTTTTACGATATTCCCACAGGCGTTCGCCTGCGGCCTTACGTGGGCGTGGGGGCGGGTGTGGTCCGCTTCGAGGCCCGCGACATTCGGCTCGCCAATTTTCCTCCGACCGAGGGCCTCTGCAATCTCTTTACCTACCGGCTGATGGCCGGCCTGTCCTGGATGCTTTCGGACGCCTGGCGGCTGACGGCCGGATACCGCTTTGCCGGCATGAACGGGCCGGAGTTTGAAACGGGCGGCGCGCTTTTGTCGGGAGAGCCTTTTAGCACGCACGCCTTCAGCGCCGGCATCCAGTACCACTTTTAAGTCCCGTGGCGCGGCGGACTTCAGAAATTGACAACGGCGGAAAGCGGCACGGGCGGATAAATTTGGCCTGCATTGGGCGGCATGGAATTATACACCCAGGCAATGTCGAGCGTGCCCAGCGTCACGCCGCGGAAACGCCGAAAGCCGTTGAAGACGCCCCGCACCAGCACGCTTTCCATTTGCATGGTGAGACCCAAAACGGCGAGCGTCATGCCGGGTTCGAGGCGGCCAAGCTCCGTGGAAAAGGCGCCCGGAGAAAAGGCCAGCCGGCGGTTGTCCGCAGCCTGGCACTGGATCACGGGAATCACGACGGGATAGCCGTCCGCGCCGACATAGGACAGAAACTTGAGGGCGTCGAGACGGTTGAACAGGGCCTCGCCGAAAAACGACAGCACGCGGGGATTTTCGCCGCCGGCTGCGGCCGCCCCTTTCGCCAGCCGCGTGAAAAGCGCCGAACGTACGATGGACGCCATCGGCAGAGGCGCGCCCGCGCTGGTTTCCTTCAAATCCAGATAGTGAACGGTATGGATGCCGAAATACGTGTTGTAGCGGAACATCGGCAGCAGATTGTAAATTTCGTATTCCGGTCCCTCCTTCTTGAGGTGCGTCCAGAGCGCCTTTCCCCGCCAGAACTTTTTATCGAGCGTCACAACGGCAAAGCCTGTTTTGCGCGTCTGCGCCATAAAGTCTTTGCTCGCTCCCTTGCAGAATTCTCCGACGGTCAACTGCGTCGGAGCGGGCGCCATGAGCGACGTCAGTAAAGACAGGTGCGGGAGGCCTTCCGGCGTGGCGACGGCGACAAGCCCGATCTTCTCCGCCGGCGCAAAGGCCTTCCGGTCGTCCGGCGAAAATTTGTACTTGCTGGTCATGAAATTCTTCCTTTCCTTGCGGGATTTCAGCACCCGCGCGCTGTTTTATTTTTTCCCCCTGCCCGGTCCGCCAGGCGCACGGATCCGCTCCAGGAGACGGCCAGCGACGGGACGCGGCTTTGAGCGACGGCGGCAAGCTCCTCCATCTGCGATTTTTCGGGAAGGGATTTTCCGGCATAGGGCCAGTCCAGTCCCAGGCGCAGATACTTGTCCCGGCACAGATTGTTGAAGGCGCAAAGCTCCCAGCGGTCCGCGGCGTTTCCCAACCGTTCGCGGATGAAGTCGCCGAGCCCCCGCAGATTGTCCGCCGTGTCGGTCGCTTCCGGAATGATCGGCGTGCGGAGCCAGAGGGTTTTGGGGTAGGGGCGCTCCTTTTTAAACCGCGCCGCCAAAACGGCGTTGGCCAGAATTTTTTCATTGTCCCGGCCGGTGAAGGCGCGGTGTTTTTGCGGATCGATTTCCTTGAGGTCGTAAAGCAGCACGTCGACGTAAGGCAGGAGATCCGTAAGCGCCTTTGCGGACAACTGCCCGCAGGTGTCGAGGGCCGTCGCGATGTCCCTGGCCCGGAGCTCCCGGAGCAGGGCCAGGCAGAAGTCATGCTGCAGGGCCGCTTCTCCGCCCGACAGCGTCACGCCGCCGCCGGATGTTTCGAAAAAGGCCCGGTCCTTGACGAGTTCGTCCGCGAGCGCCGAAACGGTCCATTTTTTTCCCAGAAGCTCCATGGCGGCCGACGGGCAGACCTCCGCGCATGTGCCGCAGCCCAGGCAAAGCTTCCGGTCGATAACGATATCCCCGTTTGCAGCGCGGGTAAGCGCTTTTTGCGGGCAGGCGTCGAGGCAGAGGCGGCAGCCGATGCAGGCCGTCTTCAGCCACTGGATCTGCGGCTCGGGGCGGATGCTTTCCGGATTGTGGCACCAGCCGCAGGACAGAGAGCAGCCCTTGAAAAAAACCGTCGAGCGGATGCCGGGGCCGTCCTCGGTGGACATGCGCTGGATCTCCAGAATCGTTCCCTGGGGCGCCGGATGCCGGGTCATAACTTTCCGCCTTAAAATTTTCGGTGACTGACGCGTTCGATCACCTCGTTTTGCAGCTCGCGGCCCACGGTGGTGAAATACGCATTGTAGCCGGTGATGCGCACGAGGAGGTGCCGGTAGTCCTGCGGATGCGCCTGCGCGTCGCGCAGCATGTCGGGATCGAGCAGGTTGATCTGCAATGCGGTGCCGCCGTTTTGCGCGTAGCCTCTCAGAAACGCCTTGAACTTGTCGCGGTGGGCCGGATCTGCGAGGATGGAGGGGTTGAACGTGATGGTGTGGCTGGCGCCGTTGGGCAGAAAATTGATGTAATCCAGCCAGTCGCCTCCGTCCGGAGCCTTTCCGCCCAGCACCTTCCCGACGGAGTTGGTATTGGCGGTCGGACCGTGAATGTCCGCGCCGTTGGACGGACAGATGGCGTTGGAGAGGAACTGGCCCCGCATTCGCCCGTCGGCGCTCGCCGCCAGGATGTAGCCGTCGCCGGCCCAGTAATTCCAGCTCAGCATGCCCGGCCGAAACTGACGGTTGGTCGACCTGGTTTTGTGACGCCAGGTTTCGCCGCACCACAGTTCCATGACCTGCCGGGCCAGCGCGTCCGCCGCGTCGTCGTCGCGGCCGTATTTGGGCGCGCGGTTTTTCGCCTGCGCCTGGAGAACTTCATAGCCGCGCCAGTTGGCCTGAAGCGCCGCCACGAGTTCGGGCAGCGTGCAGATCCGGCGGTCGAAGACCAGGTACCGGACGGCCAGAAGCGAATCGACGGTTGTGGCGAAGGTGACGGCTTCGAGCGTGGTGAAGCTGATTTCGGCGCCCCCCTGCGTAACATCCAGGCCTTTTTCGGCGCAGCCCTTTACCAGACAGGACAGATACGGAGTGGGAAAGAATCGCGCCCGGATCGCTTCGGATGTTTCATAAAGGTTTGCGCATTTTTCGATGATGCAGCGCGTCTGAACGGCATAAGCCTGCCAGAAATCTTCCCAGGTTTTCAGCGAAGCGGCATCGGGCGTGCGCGGGCCGTCCTGGCGGATGGGCTCGGTTTTCCCGGTCATCGGATCGGTGAAGGGCAGCAGATCCCTGCCGCCGGTGAGCGCCAGTTCCACGGCCTTGAGCAGGTTGATGTTGTTGTCGACGGTGCCGGAGCGGTCGTTGCCGACCATGGTGTTTTCCAGGCAGCCGACGGGCGCGTACTCGTGCACGTTGCCTTCGGTAATCAGGTGGGAAAGCCCCGCCAGCCGGGCCTCGCGCATCATGCCGGCCATGGAGCGTTCGTCGAAGTTGAGCAGGAACGGAGCGCCCTGGCTCGAGGCGATCATGGCGACGATTTTATCAAGCAGCGCGTCGGGGCTTTGCCGGTGCAGGCGCACGTTGGGTTTGGGCTCCAGGATCGGCGACATTTCGTCGATGACTTCCAGGAGGACATAGGTCAGCGCGTTGGTCATGTCCTCGCCGCCGGCGCCCAGGCCCGACAGCGTGACGAGCTGGCCGAAGCCGGCGGTGATGCCCTGGTTGCCGTTGCGGATCATCGCGTCGTAAGCCGTGTTGGCGTGGATCCAGAAGCATTTCAGAATTTCCTTGGCCCATTCGCGCGGCATGCCGTCGCGGAGGGATTTTTCGTAGTAGGGATAAAGGTACTGGTCGATGCGCCCCAGCGAAACGCCCGCGCCCGGATAATTTTCATCCGTCATCACGAGCATGTGGTTGAACCACAACGCCTGCACGGCCTCCCAGAAGGTGGCCGCCGGCTCCCACGGCACGCGGCTTAAGTTGGCCGCCATGGTTTGCAGCTCCGCCCGGCGCGCCGCGGAAGGTTCGGCGGCGGCGAGCTTTTCGCAGAGCAACCGGTATTTTCCGGCCAGATCCCGCGCCATGGTGGCGGCGGTCATCATGGCGCGCAGTTGTGCGCCTTTGGCGCCGGCGCGCTCCTGCGGCTTAAGCGCGTTGTAGACCGACATCAGGTCGGCGTAAATGCCCTTCCAGCCCAGGGCGAGCGCCCGTTCGTGCCCCGGAATGAGATGGCCGCTGGTGGCGCCGGCGTTGCCGTATCCGTGGTCGTGAAACCATTTCATTTTTGACCGCGCGCCGTTTTTTCCCTTGACCTGCCGGGTCCATTGTTGGCTTTCCGCCTCCGTAAAACACAGCGAGGTCTGGATGTTGAAACGGGCGCCGGCAATCAGGTCGCCCGGCAGAATTTCCTGCGGCACATAATTCACGATCGTTTCGCGGACGAACCAGGCGCGCCGTTCGGAAAGCGACCAGTTCCAGAAGTCCGGAGCGAGCGCCACCGGCCGGGCCGCCTGCAGATAGGACGCGCCCAGCGTGGCGAGCAGCGGATAGGTTTCCGGAACGATGTAAAACGTCAGTTCGTTGTAAATGACGTCCCAGGGCGTGCCGGTCGTCCAGGCGGTGAATTCATTGTTCCAGGCCCGCTCGGTTCCCCGGAAATAGTAATCCCGCAGCCAGCGGATGCGGTCCGACAGCGGTCCCGGCTGTTTCATCGTGTGTTCGGGCGTCAAAACCATGTTCATCGTCAACCTCCCCGGGGAAGAGATCCGGCCGGCGTTTCTTCGCCGATCATCGGGCGCAGATGCTCTTCTCCATGCTGTAAAATATCCGTCATGATAGAAACCGCTTTTTCAGCGTCGCCGGCCGCGACAGCCTCAGCCAGGGCGCGGTGATACGCGTGCACTGCGGCCGTGACCTCGCGGTCCCGGAAGAACTGGCCGGAAAGATTTGTGTAGACGGGGCGGAAGGAATTCATCAGCAGCGGGTAAACGGTATTGCCGGACGCCACGGCGATGAGCAGGTGAAAGTCGAAGTCCAGATCAGTGATCTTAAGGGTGTTGCGGGGATCGGCGGATTCTTCTTTTTCCAGAAGGGTGAAAAACTCGCGCATCTGTTCCTCGGTCCGGTTTCGGGCGGCCAGTCCCGCAAAGGGGGGCTCCAGAAGCCGCCGCAGTTGCAGGAGACTTTCCATGAGCTCCGGTTCGAGTCTGCCCTTGCGGTACTGAATGAGCGAGGCCAGCAGAGTCAGGGACCCTTCCCGGCGGTAGTCGTTGACGGTGGCGCCGCTGCGCGGTTTGAGCGAAATCAGTCCGCGGGAGGCCAGCTCCACGAGGCCCTCATGCACCACGGGGCGGCTGACGGCCAGCTGCAAGGCCAGCTCGCGCTCGGAGGGCAGTTTCTGCCCGATTTTTATTTTTCCCGAAAGGATCAGCTCCTCGAAGCGCAGAACAAAAACGTCTTTTAGACTGTCCGTCCGGAGGGGTTCGGTTAAGGCGTCCAGCACGTGTCCTCCTTATTTAGCCTTTGCGGCTGGTGGTATTACCAGTTGTACTGTAAAGCTTTAAAAACTTTGTGTCAAGCTGAATTCAGGCGACCAAGGCGCAGCCGGCGGCTTGATATATTCGCCTAAACACGTTATATGTCTGTTACAAATTCCCTCGTGAAACAAGGTTTGACCATGACGCAAAAAGAACCGGAAAAATGGCTGAAAATCGAAATCACGGCGCCTGTGGAGCTTCTCGATCCTTTGAGCAATTTCCTCGAGGAGGCGGGCGCGCAGGGCGTGTTTTCGGAATCGCTTCTGCCCCCCGGGGCCGTTGATTTTCCCGAACCGGGCGAGTCGGAAGTCATTCAGGCCTTCTTTCCCGCGGACATCCGCAGCGAAAAGAGAATTTACGCCGTTCGGAAATACCTGAAAAGCCTGGAGGAAATATTTCCGGAACTGCCCGCGCCCGTGCTTGCCACCGAGACCATCACGGATCCGGACTGGGGCGAACAGTGGAAAAAATATTTCAAGCCGATCCGGGTCTGCAAGAACATTGTCGTCAAACCCACCTGGGAAAGATACACGCCCACCAGCCGCGACATTGTGGTGGAAATCGATCCGGGAATGGCGTTCGGCACCGGCCAGCACGCCTCCACACGCATGTGCATGGAGGCGATCGAAGACATCATTTTAAAAGACCGCTCCATCGAAGAGTGGAAGGTTCTCGATGTCGGCTGCGGGACGGGAATCCTGGGCATCACGGCTGCCAAAATGGGCGCCGAGGACGTCATTTGCGTCGATAACGATCCCAAGGCGACGGAAATCGCGGCTGAAAACGCCCGCATCAACGAAGTGGCCGACCGTCTCAAGATCCTTAATGAGGATGCGGCGCAGATCAGCCAGCCGCGCAATCTGATTATCGCCAATCTGACGGCCAAACTGCTTGCCCGGCTCCACGCGCAACTGGTCCGGCTGCTTTTGCCGGAGGGATACCTGGTGATTTCCGGCATCATCGAGCCGGACATTCCCGCAATGGAGGAGATTTTCGTTGCCGCGCCGCTGGCCAAAGAGCGCATGCTGACGGAAAAGGAATGGGTCTGCTATGTGCTCAGGCGCGACGCGGCGGACGGAAGATCCTGACGGCGGGGAAAACCATTTTTTTTCGAGAAAGCACTGAACCTTGACTGTTCCCCGAATCTACTGTCCCGAAACGCTGCAAGAGGCGGAAGGCTGCGACCTCGGCGCGGAGAATCTGCGGTATCTCAAGACCGTGCTGCGGCTCAAGCCGGGCGATCCGATTATCGTTTTTGACGGCTACGGACATGAATTTGCCGCGCGCATCGCGGCGTTCGGTCCTGCGCAGGTCAGCGTGTCGCTGGAAAAACCGCTGCCGGCCGCGCCCCGGCCGATTCGCCTTACGCTGGCGCAGGGCATTCCCAAGGCGGGGAAAATGGATCTGATCGTCAGGACCGCCGCGGAACTGGGAACGGATGTCATCATTCCCTTTACCGCCGCCCGCTGTGTGCCGCAACTGGATAGAGAAAAGGCCGCAGGCAAAGTGGCCCGCTGGCAGAAAATCGTGCGCGAGGCGGCCCGCTGTACGCGGAGCCCCCGGCTGGCTTTTATCGAACAGGTCCTGCCCTTCGGCGAGATGCTGGCCCAGGCGGCGCCGCAGGACCGGAAGCTGATTTTCTGGGAGGAGGAAGAGCGACAAACCATCCGGCAAGTCCTCCATGACGCGCGCTTTGCCGATGCAGGTTCGTATTTTATCATCGTGGGGCCGGAAGGGGGACTCACCCGCGATGAAGTCGCCCGGGCGGGCCAGGCGGGTTTTGTCTCCGTGACGCTGGGCAAACATATTTTGAAAGTGGAAACGGCGGCCGCGGCGATTTTGTCCATCGTCCAGTATGAAAAAGGCATCTTCGGCCGCGAGGCGTAAAGGAGGGGAAGCATGACGACATATCGTTTTGCAGGATTCTGGCGGCGCTTTGTCGCGTATACGATTGACGGCGTTATCATCAGCCTGATGTTCATGGTCCTGATGATTATCGCGGGAGTGGCGTTTTTCGCCGGCGCGGTGTCGGGCGATTCTTCGGCCTGGGTGGCAAAACTTTCCAACCCGGAAGAGCTGGGGGCGCTCACGATCTGGATGTGGCTTTTTTCCTTTGTCGTGAACATCGCTTACTTTACCTATTTTCACGGCTCCACCGGGCGGACGCCCGGTAAAATGCTGTTGGGCTTGCAGGTGGTTTCCGTCCAGGGAACGCCGATCTCTTACGGCGTCGCGTTTTTAAGATCGGTGGGGTATCTCGTCTCCAGCGTGGTTTTTTGTCTGGGCTATATCTGGGTGGCCTTCGACAAAAGAAAACAGGGCTGGCATGACAAGATCGCCCAAACGGTGGTGATTATCCGCGAACCGCAGGGAGACGCCGCGGGAATTTCGATTCCCGATTCCCCGGCCGGCCCGCAAAGTCCGGCGGGATTCGGATGCATTCCCGTCGCCCCGGAGACGCCTGAAGAAAAAAAGCCCGAAACACCGGCGCCGGAACGCCCGGCGGCTTCGGACGACCAAAAAATACCTTGACAAAGGAAGTGAGATTTTATAGAGCTTTCGAGCCTTTCGCAGGTGATCGGAAACAGACGGGTCGGTAGCTCAGTCGGTAGAGCATCGGACTGAAAATCCGAGTGTCGGCAGTTCAATTCTGCCCTGACCCACCATGGATAAGGGCTCCAGCAATGGAGCCCGTTTTTTTACCCTGACGCCGGGCGGAGAGGCACGCCAACTGTCAGGCGAAATCTAATAGGCGACAACGGTAAATACAATCGGCGACAAGTAAACATAACAGGCGACAATATATTTCCGCTGAACGAAGGGCGCAAAACTCCTGCCCGATTTTTGTCATTATTTCACAAAATCGGCAGGTTGTTCTACGCTTTATGTGTTCCCCCTATGCTTACAGGGGGTTAATAATTTCTGATCAGCAGTTCGCCGACCTTTTTTCGCTTATCACCGCCGGCGGCTGTATATGACGTTTGGACGGTCTCGATCCTGAATGCTTTGAAGAGCCGCCGGATTTCCGGGACGTCGTTAATGGACATAATAAATTTGCCCTGGATACCTGCCAGTTGAGCGCTCATTTTCTCATAATCCTCCCGGCTGAATACGTCTGTGCCGTAGCAATCTTCAAAGCCGTGGTAGGGCGGATCAAGATAAAAGAAGGTATGGGGCTTATCGCACTGCTCGATGAGCTTTGCGTAAGGCTTATTTTCAATGTACACGTGAGCAAGGCGCAGGTGTATTACTGACAGCTCCTCTTCCAAGCGCAGCAGATTGAATCCGGATCGCCGCGTAGTGTTAATATTAAATGATGGTTTATAAACCTTTCCGCCATAGCCGGACCGCAACAGGTAAAAGAACCGAACCGCGCGCTGGATGTCCGTCAATGATTCCGGTTCTTCCAGTTTGAACCGGGCAAATTCATCACGCGCGACCAGTATCCATTTTAAATAACGAACGAACTCCTCTAGATGATGCTTCACGACCCGGTAAAGCGTGACGAGGTCGGTATTGATGTCATTGATAATTTCGACCTGTGATTCCTGCTTCTTGAATAGCATCCACGCAGCACCGGCGAATACCTCGCAATAGCACTGGTGCTCCGGTATTAACGGGATTATCTTGCCGGCCAATAAAGATTTTCCTCCCAGGTACGACAAAAAGCTTCTCATTAAGTTGCGCTCCTTGAAATGTTTGGATGCGCCTGCTATAAACGGTCGCCACTTCACTTTGGGGCGGATGGTAGCAGGTCATCCTGTCGTGCGTTCGAGCGCATGGTTTGGGGAGTTGCAGCTCCCGAAATACTGTCCGCCTTCTCTTTACTAATATTTAATGATCATCATCCGATTGGTGTTTTTCGGCCGTGTTTCGTTGCCGCCGATGCCCGCTGTGGCATACGTGGTCGCCTCGGCCGGAGCGTACTTGGTGCTGATCTCGTCAGATCCCTGGCCAGATGCGCTAACGGCCAGCGCGTGCGCGTGTTTTTTGAACACATCCGCCTGGTTCGTGCCGACATGGTCGCCGTCCGTGCCATCGCCGCGATCGGTCCGGGTGGCTGCGTCGGGATCAACGCCGGCTGAGTGATCCCAGATGCGGATAAATTGGCCGCGAGGATCGGGCAGATTGAATGTCGTGCTGCCGTCGCCGTCGCCGTACATGGTGCCGATCACTGCATACAGCGCCGCGTAAGTCGTCCTGCTCACGGCAGCGCCGTTTTCCTCAAACCAGCCGGACGGCGGCGTTTCTCCGGGCCATAGAAGCTCAGCGCCAGGCGGCAGGACGGACAACGGATCATAGACCCGGATGCCGCCAGTTACCTGATAATTCGTCCCATCGAAACAGATGGTGATGATCTGCCCGGACAAGATGTCGCTGGCCGCCAACGCCTGATTGTAATTTTTTTTCAGCGCGACGGCGCCTAAATTATTGATATTGATCGTCGCGGCCGCGGTGTTGGTGAAATTGGCTTTAAACCGGATCGGCATTCCCGCCACGTGAGCAGCCAGAGCCGGATTCAGCGCCAATACATAGGCATTGGCGCTGCCAGTCGATTCGGCATACTCCAGCGCGCCTGAGCCGTCTGCGTCCGCACCGTCGTGGCGGTGTGTATTCACCGCGTTCAGGAAGTCCGCCGTTACAATTGTCCCCTGGGGAGGCGTGTCTGAAAATACTGTTTTAGCCATTATTTTACTCCTTTACGTGTATGCAAAAATCACCTGTGTATGCGCAGGTTTCAGCTCTGTGAAGAGCCCCTCCATCGCCGTGGCCAGCGGCCCGTCCACCAGGCGCTCGCCGGCGCGGGACTGCCCGGCCCGGAAG
>Ga0228535_1003267_pt1 | contig 12247 bp, 14 predicted proteins | sample SJ1metagenome_FD_168457 | JGI IMG/M metagenome (GOLD analysis project Ga0228535, IMG submission 168457) | Enriched culture of PCE-dechlorinating microbial communities from Ithaca, New York, USA - SJ1 | ecosystem: Engineered > Modeled > Simulated communities (microbial... > Unclassified | place... | reverse complement strand
GACTTTATATCTTCTTTGGCATCTCCAAGATATAGCATGGTTTCAAAGGCCATGGTTAACAGCGCATCGCCGCAAAGAACTGCCAGAGCTTCGCCAAACTTCCTGTGGCAGGTAAGTTTTCCTCTTCGGTAGTCGTCGTCATCCATGCAAGGAAGATCGTCATGCACCAGAGAATATGCGTGGATCATCTCTATTCCCGCTCCAAAGGGAATTGCCAGATCCCAGTTGCCGCCTTGGCTCTCACAAGCTTCGAGCAGGATGATGCTCCTTAATCTCTTGCCGCCAAAGAGGCTATACACAATGCATTCCCTAAGGATAGGAAGATCCCATTCGTAAGAATCGACGATCCCCATGATGGCGTCATCAATTTGCCTGCGCTTCGTCTCTAGGTACACCGCAAGATCGTCTGTGTCCATGGCACCCATCTAACTTTGAGTCTCCTCACTAGTTTTCAAGATTTCCTGAATTCGACTATCTGCCTTGTCCAGGATCGCTTCCAATTGCTTGGCCAGCCTAATCCCTTCTTCAAACTTCTCAAGCGACTCTTCAAGCGAAAGTTCTCCACTTTCCAGGCATTTCACTATTTCTTCGAGTTTCTTAAGGCTACTGGCAAAATCCAAATCTTCTAATCGGCCTTCTACCTTGTTATCCTCTGGGATATCAGTCATTTTGCACTGACCCCCTCCTCACTATCATGTCTTTCTTCCACGCGACAAACAATCGACCCTTTGTGCAGGGTGACAACTACCCTGCTTTCAGGCATTACTTCACTAGAATCTCTAACCACACAAAGCCCAGGTAGAGTCCTAGTTACACTATAGCCTCTAGACAATATTTTGAGTGGACTCAGGGCATCTAGTTTCGCCAATTCCGAATTCAGTGTTTGATGTCCTTCGCTGACAATGCTCAATATAGCATCTTCTAGGTCTTTTCTGAGTCTATACAGGCTCTCTCTGCCCGCAACAACAAACCAGTCTGGTCTTTCAAAGCAAGGACGCGATACGAGGTTTTCAAGTCTTCTACGGTTTTGATCGATTTGCATACGAACACAGGCATAGGCTCTTTTTTCTAAGTTCTCAATCACAATCCTCAGCTGTTCGGCGTTTGGAACCACCAATTCAGCCGCCGCCGACGGCGTAGCCGCTCTAACGTCAGCCACAAGATCGGATATAGTTACATCCCTCTCATGTCCAACCGCAGATACTACAGGTACCCTCGACGCAAATATCGCCCGCGCCACGCCTTCATCGTTGAACACGAACAGGTCCTCCTGAGAACCTCCTCCTCTGCCAACGATTATGACGTCGACATCAGGTATCTCATTTAGAGCCCTTATGCCATCTACAATGTCCTGGGCAGCTCCTTCGCCTTGAACCTTGCAGTCGGCCAATACGAATTCTACCCCCGGGTAACGCCTCTTGCCCACCGATATAATGTCCTTTATGGCAGCACCTCTTTTTGAAGTGACTAGGCCGATTTTTCGTGGGAACATGGGGAGCGGTCGTTTGCGCTCTTCTTTGAAAAGGCCCTCTTTTTCTAACTTTTCCTTCAGTTTTTCCAAAGAGGCATAAAGTGCGCCCAGCCCGAACGGTTCCATGTAAGTGGTATAGATCTGATAGATCCCGTCACGCTCAAAAACCGAAACGTTTCCCAAAAGGATAACCTGCATCCCATCTTCGGGAACGAACGAGAGTCCGCTCCTCGCGCTTTGCCACATAACAGCCCTAACGCTCGCGTTTTCGTCTTTCAGAGTAAAGTAAAGGTGGCCCCTGTAGTCTCTTAGGTTAGCTATCTCCCCTTGTACAAACACCTGCTTAAGGAAATCGTCTTCCCAGAACATTTTTCGAATGTATGCATTTAACTGACTTACCGAAATGACGTCCTTATAACTAAACAAGGTGCCACCCCTTCTTAAACGTATTATAGGGTTTTCACCGAAAAGCCCGCTCAGTAAATGAGAGGTCTTCTTACCACTCGGTTTCCCCGCTTTCTAGGTATTCATGGATATCGTTTGCAGCGATCTTCCCCGCACCCATCGCCAAAATCACGGTAGCAGAGCCTGTTACCGCATCTCCGCCGGCCCAAACTCTGGGTCTGCTAGTCCTACCGGTATGCTCGTCGGCTACAAGACCACCCCATGAGTGCGCATTAAGACCATCAGTAGTTTTCACTAAGATAGGGTTGGGAGACGTGCCCAATGCCATTACAACAGTGTCTGCTTCCATCACAAACTCAGAACCCGGAATTGGTATTGGACGCCTTCTGCCGGACCGATCGGGTTCCCCTAATTCCATCCTAATGCACTCTATGCCACTAACCCAACCCTGATCGTTACCCAAAATCCTCACCGGATTCGCAAGAAGATGAAACTCGACGCCCTCTTCCTCGGCATGGTGAATCTCCTCTGCACGAGCGGGCATTTCTTCTCTGCCTCGTCTGTAGACTATCATTGCTTTTTCGGCACCAAGCCTCAAAGCGCACCTGACAGAGTCCATCGCTACGTTACCTGCACCTACTACCACGACTTTTTTGCCGGATACTATGGGTGTATCGTATTCCGGAAACAAATACGCTTTCATTAAGTTTATACGAGTAAGATATTCATTAGCAGAATAGACTCCGTTCAAATTCTCCCCGGGTATGTGCATGAACATTGGCAACCCTGCGCCACTGCCCACAAAAACAGCATCGAAACCTTGTTCGAAAATCTCGTCTATGGTTAGAGTTCGCCCAACGACGAAGTTGAGTTCAATGTTAACCCCAAGCTTTTTGACGTAGTCGACCTCTTTCTTAACTATGTTCTTTGGAAGACGAAACTCAGGAATCCCATACATCAAGACTCCGCCTGGCTCATGAAGGGATTCAAAGATGGTCACGCTATAGCCCAATTTGGCTAGGTCTCCTCCGCAAGTAAGTCCGGCAGGACCTGCTCCAACAATTGCAACCTTTTTCCCATTTCGGCACACTTGTGGACCATCCGAATTTCCATTCGTCATTTCCCAATCTGCCACAAACCTCTCCAATCGCCCAATCGCTACAGGTTCGCCTCTTCTGCCAAGTATGCACTTAGACTCACACTGAATCTCTTGAGGACAGACTCTTCCACATACAGCAGGGAGACTATTAGTAGCTTTTACTATGTCAATTGCTCCTTGATAGTCACGCTCTTTTATAAGTTTGATAAACCCCGGAATATCAACGGATACAGGACACCCCTGCATACATTGAGGATTCTTACAGTTAAGACATCTCGATGCCTCTTCCAGAGCCATTTCCTCAGTATAGCCCAAAGCAACTTCTTTGAAATTGCGGCGCCTAACCTCCGGATCCTGACTAGGCATCTCGACTCTATTCTTAACGGCCATTATTGTCCACCTCCGCAGCGGCAACGTTCATTTGCGATTTGCTCTTGTTCTCTGTAAGCATTGGAACGCCTCAACGCTTCAGTCCAATCCACAAGATGACCGTCAAACATCGGTCCATCTACACACGCAAACTTAGTTTCGCCACCAACTGATACCCTGCATGCCCCACACATCCCAGTACCATCCACCATGATTGGATTCATAGACACCCATGTCTTAATCCCATATTCCTTCGTTACCTGGCAGACAGCTTTCATCATAAGCATCGGACCTATAGCAATTACTTCATCCATGGTAAGACCATGTTCGATTAGTTCCTTGAGTTTATCAGACACGAAACCCTTGAATCCCCTGCTTCCATCATCGGTACAAATATGGAGTTCGTCAGAGTACTCTCTCATTTCATCTTCAAGGATTATCAGATCCTCTGAACGAGCCCCTATTATACTGATCAAGTTCACTCCACGCTGATGCAATTCCTTGCACTTAGGCAAAAGAGGAGCAACGCCCACACCGCCACCAACAGCGACAACCTTCCCCGCCTCCGGGAGCTCTGCAGGTAATCCCAAGGGACCTGCCAGATCCATTATCCTGTCGCTTACTCCCAGTTTCCCAAGCTGGATTGTAGTAAAGCCAACTTCCTGATAAATCAAGGTAATGGTTCCGGCCTCTGCATCGTAATCTGCTATGGTCAAAGGGATCCTTTCTCCTTCTGGGCGGATCCTCAACATGACAAATTGGCCGGGTTTTGCTTTTTCTGCAATCAAAGGGGCGTTGACCACGATTTTCTTTGTAACGGGGGTCAGCACCTCTTTATGTATTATCTCATTCATCTACACACCCTCCACAATATAATCTAGCGATACTTCCGACATAAAGCATAGCTTACTCATTTATTGTAACGATCTGCACCCTCTTGTGACCACCCTGATTTTGTGAAAACACTCACGAGAACCCCATTGACAAAACTCGGGGACGCGTGGGACCCATAGTCCTTTGAGAGTTCTATTGCCTCGTTCAAGACTACTTCGATGGGAGCACTTCTGAGGATGAGAGCCTCTGCATAGGCTAACCGAATGATGCACAAATCAGCTCGCGGCATTCTAGACACGGCCCAGCCCTTCGATACTTGACCAATGAGATCATCTATCTTACATACATTCGAAATAACAGCCTCAACCAAAGATCGAGCGTATCCAATGTCTCCCAAGTAGGCTCTGTCTGTCTGATCTGCCTCCGACTCCAAAACGCGAAAATACTCATCGGGATCGATTTTTCCTACTTCCCAACAAAAAAGCGCATTGAGCGCCAATATCCTTGAATCACGTCTACTCATTCTTAAAATCCTCAATGAAAATGTGGTCTTCCTGGAAATTTATCTTCCAGAAGTTCCCTAAATCCTTTTCCTTCATCATCTGATGATCTCCCTATCGAATATCCCAACCAAGTAGCCAGTATGAGTATTAAAGTCTTCCATAGACCTAGCGTTATCAACGACAAACCGATCAGAAACCCGATGCCGGTCCCCAGGGCTCGACCCGGATTGCCCTCAATCCATGCTAAGAGCTTATCCAGTATTTTCTTGCCCGTTCCCGGTTCCATTAGGGCCACCTCCTAGCGATTTCCATCCGTGGAAACGTCAGCGATGGACACAGTTACACTCTCAACGCTAATGCCCGCAACATCCCACACATATGAAGACACAGCTTTTTGAAGTTTGTCTGCCAATTCAGGAACATTAGCGTCCATCCCAACTCTGAGTTCTAGAGCTACGCGCAGGCCTTCTTCACCTAGACTCACTGCTGCTTTAACGTTCTTTACTCCAGGAATCTTGGAGACCACCCGCTTAACCAAATTCCTTACCGCTACGAGGGATATTCGCACCTCCCCCATTTCGGTATCATGAACTACAGCATGGATAGGCGCTCTTCGAACTCCTACATGGACAAATCGAAGGCTCATTATGAACAAAATCCCTGATATTACACCTATTGCAATCTGACCGTTAGGGACGGAGAGAGCCTCCTGAAAAACGTCTAAGGGTACCCTCCAGCCGAGGCTCGTCAGAAGAATAGCGAAAGATATTACCGAAAGCGATATCGCATAAATGCTCAGGATGATCTTATCAACTAGATGCACGGAATCACCTCTTCCTCTCAGACGCCTAGGTATCGGTCTCAGAACCCTGCGAAATCCCCTGGATGTGAATGTTCACACGGGAAACTCTCAAGTCAGTCATGCTTTCTACAGACTTCTTCACGTTTTCCTGCACTTTGTAGGCTACTTCTGGAATTCTCGCTCCGTACTTCACATTGATGTAGAGGTCTAACTCTACCTCTTCTTGACCCGAAGAAACCTTGACGCCCTTTCGCCCGCTCTTCTTTCCCAAAAACACATCCCCAATATCGTTCACCAGATTGCCTGACATATCAGACACGCCTTCTACCTGGGCAGCAGCTACACTCGCGATCGATGCTATGACTTCATCCGAAATGCGGATTGACACGCCTTCGTTTTCGTGACTATCGAGTTCCTTATCTTCACCCGGCACTTGATGGTGCCTCCCTTGTTATGTGTACAAGCCAGCGTTACTACCTGGCTTTTATTTTGAACTTCCTAATTCCGATTATATAGACTAACAAAGCCTGCTAGCAAGCAGCGATGATCATAGGGACAAAAGGGCAGCTACTATACCAATAGCTGCCCAATCAAAAAGCTCACCTTTTCGAATACCTCATATCGTGAATCTCAATAGGTGTTCCGGGCTCACTCTTCGCTTTCATCTTCGTCTTCGTCTTCATCCTCGTCTTCGTCAAAGCACCAATCATCGTCAAACTCTTCATCCTCATCTTCTTCGCAGCAGTGTAGTACATAGTGGCACATCTGCCTTATGACATCTTCGGTCGTAAAAGACTCGCCACACTCTGGACATACGATTTCTGCATCGCTATCTTCGAGAATTGACAGGTCCACGGAAACCGTTTCTCCGCAATTCGGGCACTCTACCTCAATAAACCTTTCTCCGTAGACTTCATCCTCCAATGCAGCTAGGTCTTCGTCTATGCAGTCTACGTAGTCAAGAATATCCTCTTGAGCGTAAGCGAGATCCGTTAACGCGTCTGCGATCTGATTGAGCACTTCAGCTACAGCCTTGATAGCCTTCCCTTCTTTGGTTGCATCCGAAATCTCAAGACCATCTAGCAGGCCATTGAGATAGGAAACCTTTTCCTTCAATTCGAACACGTCAATCTCCCCCTTTAGACGTCATACTCTTTCAATGTACTCCCCGGTTCTTGTATCTATCTTTAACACATCTCCGACGTTTACAAAAAGCGGAACCTTAACCACTGCGCCGGTTTCCAGTTTGGCTTGCTTAGTGCCTCCGGTAGCAGTATCTCCTTTGAAACCGGGCTCAGTCTCTACGACTTCCAGTTCGACAAAGTTTGGTATTTCGACTCCGATAACGCGACCCTCGTAGCTCATTATATACACATTCGTATTCTCTTTTAGGTACAAGACACCTTCGCCGACTACTTCCCGTGACAATGTAACCTGCTCGTATGTTGTGACATCCATAAACGTGAGTTCATCGCCCATGCCGTAAAGATACTGAGCTTCTCGTCGTTCTATGTGAGCTCTAGGCAACTTTTCTCCAGCGTTGAACGTTCGCTCCAAAACTGACCCTGTTATCACGTTCTTTATCTTGGCCCTAACAAACGCCGAACCTTTGCCCGGCTTAACATGCTGAAAATCCACTACGACCCAGGGCTGTCCATCAATTTCTATGGTAACTCCCGTGCGAAAGTCATTAGTTGATATCACAATACTTACCCCGCCTTTTAAAAGACTAATTAAACCACTGAGGACTTGCCAAATTCCATCCTAGATTACTATGAGTTCTTTTTCACAGGCAGTCAAGTTTCTTTTGCCTTCTTTTGTAACCAGCACCATGTCTTCGATTCTTACTCCGCCGAAGCCCTCAATATATATTCCTGGCTCCACGGTTATCACTGCGCCAGGCTCCAAAATGTCCTCGGAGGTTCGTCCCACCGAAGGCCTTTCGTGCACATTGAGCCCTACCCCGTGACCTATTCCGTGGCCAAAGTACTCGCCATAGCCTGCTTCTTCAATTACCTTTCTGCCTGCAAGATCCACTTCCTTAGCGGCAACTGCGGGACCTATAGCATCTAAAGCGGCAAGTTGAGCAGTAAGCACTGTATTGTATATTTCTTTGTGCTTGTCGTCTAAGGGACCAACTACAACCGTTCTAGTCATGTCCGAACAGTAACCTTTGAAACGGGCCCCAAAGTCAAAAGTCACAAAATCGCCGGGTTCAAGTTTCTTTTCGGTAGGCTGCCCATGGGGCAAAGATGAACGCGCTCCAGATACGACTATGAAAGGGAAAGCTACCCCTTCCGAGCCCATTCTCCTCATTTCAAACTCAAGCTCGAGCGCAAGCTCCATCTCAGAAACCCCTGCTCTTATGCGCGGCATAAGAAGTTTGAACGCTTTCTCGGCAATCTGCTGGGCTTTGGATATGTACTCCACTTCTTCTTTGTTCTTTATCATTCTCAGATCTTCTACCCAGTTCATTACGCCCACCAGTTCCTGGTCTTCGAACTTTTCCTTCAGTCTTTCCCATCCAGCATAAGTAATGTAGTGCTTTTCAAAAGCCAATCGTTTCAAACCAAGGTTCTTAACCGTATTCTTTAGGACGTCCTCTTCTAAGACTGTCTTGACAACAGTAAAGTCCGGTGCCTCACTTCGGGCTTGTTCGGTGTAGCGTGAATCCGTGAACAAGAAACTGTCCTTACGAGTTATAAGCAATACTCCTGAATCGCCTGTAAAGCCCGAAACGTACCTCCAGTTCTCAGGTTTTGAAATCAAAAAACCGTCAGCTGAAATCCCATCCATTTTTGCTCGTAACTTGCAGATGCATTCACTGGCCATGCAGTAACGAACCTCCTTCCGGTCACACATTCTATGACCAATTCTACCATACCACATAGGGCGAACGGTTCTTTATCGTCCATCTAAAGAACAGAACCCTTCGCCCCTTATATATCCACACTTACGGCTGTTAAAGATATTGCCTCCAAAAACAGATATCCTTATGCGTTATAAAACGGGAATCTAGAGGTCAACGCTTTTACCTGCTCCGATATGTCTTTCAACGAATCTTCGTTCTCTCTATCTCTAAGGGTTCGGTCTATTAAGGAGGCGATCAGCTCCATTTCTGGCTCCTTCATGCCTCTTGTTGTCACAGCAGGCGTCCCTATCCTGATTCCACTCGTAACGGTAGGTTTCCTCTTGTCAAACGGGATAGAATTCTTGTTCACAGTAATGCCTACCTTATCGAGTGACTGTTCAGCCTGCCTGCCGGTTACACCTTTAGGCGTGAGATCTACCAGCATCAAATGATTGTCAGTTCCTCCGGATACAAGCCTGAACCCGTAACCCTTTAGAGCTTCGGCTAATGCCTTTGCGTTCTTCACGACTTGGCTCTGATAGTCCTTAAAAGACGGTTCCAGGGCTTCTTTGAAGGCAACCGCCTTAGCAGCTATTATGTGCATAAGAGGTCCGCCCTGTATACCGGGGAAAACAGCCTTGTCAATTGCAGCAGCCCATTCCTCTGTGCAGAGTATCATCCCGCCTCTAGGCCCTCTTAGCGTCTTGTGAGTTGTCGTGGTCACAAACTGAGCGTAAGGAACAGGAGACGGATGGAGACCTGCTGCTACCAGACCCGCAATATGGGCCATATCCACCATGAGAAGAGAACCACATTCATCAGCGATGTCTCTAAACCTCTTGAAATCTATAATCCTGGGGTACGCACTGGCTCCCGCGACGATGAGTTTAGGCCTGTGCTCCAAAGCAACACTCCTAACCTGGTCATAATCGATTGTCTCTGTCTGTGGGTCTACGCCATACGCCACAAAATTGTAATACTGCCCTGAGATATTGACTGGACTTCCATGTGTCAGATGTCCCCCATGTGCCAGGTTCATTCCCAGCACAGTGTCTCCCGGTTTGAGAACAGCAAAATACACCGCGGTATTGGCCTGTGCTCCCGAGTGGGGTTGGACATTGGCATGTTCTGCACCAAATATCTCCTTCGCGCGATCCCGAGCCAGATTCTCTGCTACGTCGACTACCTCACAACCACCGTAATACCTCTTTCCGGGATACCCTTCTGCGTACTTGTTTGTCAAAACCGAACCTGCCGCTTCAAGAACTGCTCTGGAAACAATATTTTCCGAAGCAATAAGTTCTATCACGTCCATTTGACGTTTTTCTTCATCCATAAGAACCCTGCGTATTTCAGGATCTACATCGTCAATTCTTCTCAGTTGTGGTTTCACTCTAAGTGCCACCTTTCTCTCAATCGTCAAAAGCCTCCATTCTTGCACGCAACACATTACCTAGTTCGCCCCGTTAAGAGGTGAATAGGAGAATCTGATATACCGTGAGCAGCTTCCATGACCGCTTCAGACAGCGTTGGATGGGCGTGAATAGTGCCTGCTATATCCTTTGCGGTAAGGCCCATCTTTATAGCAAGGGCACCTTCGTGGATAAGATCATCTGCATGTGCACCTAAGATGTGCATCCCCAAGATCCTCCCCGTCGGAGCCTCTCCAACTATCTTGACCAGTCCGTCTGTTTCTCCCATAGAAAGAGCTTTGCCGTTAGCACTAAAAGGGAACTTTGAAACCTTAACATCAAATCCCTTTTCTCGGGCCTCATTTTCGGTAAGACCTACTGACGCACATTCCGGGATTGAAAACACACAGGCAGGAACCACTGAATAATCCATTGTTCTTTCAAGTCCGAAAATGTTCTCCATCGCCACAATACCCTCGAATGACGCCCCATGAGCAAGCAGAGTTCGCCCAACCACGTCACCTATTGCCCAAATTCCCGGTACGTTGGTCGACATCCGCTCGTTAACCTCAATGCCCTTCTTAGTGTACTTGACCCCTACCGAAGCCAGGTCAAGACCACCAAAGTTGGGAATCCTTCCAACGGCAGATAATACCAGGTCAGCTCGGAATTCCTTCTTGGCACCATCTTTGCCCGAAGCTATGATCACTTTTTCGTTACCCTCGGCTCTCACCTCAGACACTTGCGTGCTGGTATTTATCGATATGCCTCTCTTCTTCAGGATCAAAGACAATCGCTGTGATATTTCTTTATCCATGTTGGGAAGGATCGTAGGAAGAAGTTCGATAATAGTAACTTCTGATCCGAAGGCGGCAAAAATGGACGCAAATTCAACACCAATAACCCCACCGCCAATGATGGCCAGTCTTTCAGGTACGTAATCCAAATCAAGGATCTCATCAGAAGATATTGTTTGCCCCACCATAAACGGCAGGTTAAAAGGAGAGGAACCCGTAGCGATCACGATGTTTTTCGTGTCGAGGACTTCCTTTGCACCGTCTGCCATAATGACTTCTACCTGACCAGCCGAGAGTATCTGAGCTCGCCCATTTATAACATCAACGTTATTACCTTTGACCAACCTCTCGACACCGGAAACCAGCTGTTCCACGGTGTTTTCTTTGTGCGCCATCACGAGATCCATGTCCAGGCTGACTCCCTCGCTTCTTACACCGTACCTCTCGCTATCTTTAACCTTTAGATAAGTAGAAGCGCTATGAACCAGAGCTTTGGTCGGTATACATCCTACGTTTAGACACGTTCCGCCAATTCGTTTGGATTCAACCAGAGCGATCTTGCCTCCTAGTTGTGCTCCCCTTATCGCCGCGACATACCCGCCCGGACCTCCGCCTATGACAACTGCATCATACATATGCAAATCCTCCCTAACCCAATTTCTCTTATGTCAAGTCAGCGTCGACTGACTGTCTTCCCCTTGTCATTGTCCAAGATTGTTGACCATATTTGTTCTGCGATAGCTCCAACGATTCCTGTATTTCATCTCTCGTCAAATAGCCTTTCTCTATATCCCAACCAAGGGTCTTGGCAAACGACAAAACCAGGGAAGACTCAAGATCTTTGCGTGTGATGTCCATTTGACAGACCTGACAAATACCTGCGGATTTTCTCGAAAGCATCGATTCCAAGCGCTGAGAGTGAGCTTGTGAGGAAGTCTTGAAGAACTTCACCATTTGGGCAGCATCCATGTAAAACGGAATCGACCCGTGTTGAAGTATGATCCCTCCTCGTCTCACCTGAGCAGAACCAACAATCTTCTTCCCCTGAGCGACCACCTCATACCAAGAGGGAGCCGAAAAACATGCCGCCTGCTGAAATCTTGAATCTCTTGCCGTAACGCCGCGTTCAAGAGAAACCATCTCAGCCGGAACTCCAAGTGAACGCAAGGCGTTTACAATAGCTTCCGACAATAGCTTATAGGTCTCTAGAACCGTTCCCGGTAGATCGCGCTCAGGTATTGCAACGCTATAGGTCAACTCATCATCATGTAGTACCGCTTTACCACCGGTCGGACGCCTAACAAGATCAACGCCTGCTTCATGAAGTGAGGCCACGTCCACTTCTTTCCCCACATCCTGAAAATACCCCAAAGATAGGCAAGCAGGCTCCCATTCATAGAACCTCAGCGTAGGTAGAACCTCACCCCTCCTAACGGCGTTTTGTATAGCCTCATCTACAGCCATGTTGAATTTTCCCTTTGCAGGTCCGTGAGACACAAGCCTTACCTTCACATAACTCCTCCTCCGCCACACGCCGGCCATACATGTTTCAAGTCCAGTTCCAAATCCGACAAACACGCCCGGGCCTCTTCGGGGGACAAAGGTCTTGGGTAGTTCATAGGTACCTGCCCCGGACGCTCATTGTAATAGGGCCTGTTGCAGAACGAACACCCCGATGTCTGAAACGGTGCTCCCATTGCTATT
>Ga0228535_1003264_pt1 | contig 12266 bp, 9 predicted proteins | sample SJ1metagenome_FD_168457 | JGI IMG/M metagenome (GOLD analysis project Ga0228535, IMG submission 168457) | Enriched culture of PCE-dechlorinating microbial communities from Ithaca, New York, USA - SJ1 | ecosystem: Engineered > Modeled > Simulated communities (microbial... > Unclassified | place... | reverse complement strand
TGATGTAGGTTGGCTTGAGAGCAATGGCGCGGTCAAGAGCGGCCAGGGCCTCCTCGTATCGTCCCGCTTGACGCAGCGCCAGCCCCTGGTTGTAATGAGCTTCGGCATAAGCGGGTTTGAGGGCGATAGCGCGGCGCCAGGCAGTCTGGGCTTCTTCATGTTTTCCCAGGGCGTGCAAGACCGCCGCCCGGTCGTTGTGGGCCGAGGCGACGTCGGGCTTGAGGGCAATGGCACGGTCAAAGGCAGCCAGCGCTTCCGCGTATTTTCCTGACTTTTGCAAGAGATCCCCACGGTGATAATGCGCGTCGGCATAGGCGGGATCAAGCGCAATGGCGCGGTCAAAGGCGGCTAAAGCGTCTTCGAACCGCCCGGCTGTCTGCAAAACCGAACCCCGGCCGCTGTGGGTAACGGCAAAGTCGGGTTGCATGGCGATGGCCCGGTCATAGGCGGCCAACGCCCGGTCGAAGTCTTGCGCCAGGTGATGCGCGAGCGCCTCTTTCAGGATATTCAGGTGCGGAGGATCGCGATGTCCGCGGGGAGGTTTTCGCCCGGGAGGATAATTTTTTTTCTTTTTCTGCGGCATTTCCGGAATCCGTTTTCAGACGACGGCTCTCTTTTTGAATTCCTCCAGCAGCGCAGCGGTCTCGCGGTTGCCGATCCTGTTTTCCGCAAGGCTCCGCAGAAGGATTCCGGCCTGTCCGGTGCGTCCGTTATCCTGGAGCAGCCGGGCGAATTTGTTGACAAGCGGTGTAATCTGAATGTGTTTTTGCAGCAACCGCCGGTAGATTTCAGAGGTTTTTTCCTTTTGTCCCGCCAAAGCATGGATGACGGCCGTCATCAGCAACGCGGGCGGATAATCCGGCACGGATTGAAGCAGATTTTCCAGTTCGGGAAGCATCCTTTCCGGCGCGCCGGCAACGAGCTCGCACTGCGCGCAGACATAGATGTATTCCTTGGACCGGATGTGTCCTTCCATGGCTTTGCGGGCCGCCTCCAGAGCCGGCGCAAAGCGGTTCTGCGTCAGGTACGCCGACGCCAGCTGGAGGTAGGACTCCGAAAGCGGGTCGGCCTGGCACATATGGACAATGTTTTTATAATTCGCCGACTGTTTATCCGCGCTCTGGATTAACGCGATGAGCTTTTGCCACAGATCAACGGCTTCATCGAGTTTGTTGAGAATCTGCGCCTGCTTGGCCAGCTCCAGAACGTACTTCATGTTGGCGGGATCGTTTTCATGCTTGATTTTGCCCAGGAGGTAGTAGTCTTCCCCCTTCTTCAGATCCTTCCGGACATCGAGTTTGCCGTAGTGGTGGACGACGATTTTTGAAGCGTAAATCGGTATGCCGGCTTTCTGCAGGGAGCCTTCCAGCGTTTCGTGCACCGGATTGGAGAAAAAGATTTTTTTGTTGCGCGTCAAAAGGCGGACTTTCGCGCTCTTCACCCACCCGCCGCCGACCTCTTCCGGGTATTCTCCGACATTTTGCGTCCATCCCAGAACGCCGACGTTTTTGATGTAGTTGCGGGTGGCGATGGAGTAGGCGACGGGAGACGAGGATTTGCGCGCCCGCAGTTTGCTGAGCTCCGGATAATCGAGCGGCGAAATGACTTCGTCCGCGTCAAGAATCAGAATCCACTCGCCCGTGGCGTGAGCCAGCGATTCGTTGCGAGCGGCGGAAAAATCGCCCGTCCAGGGAAAGTCGTAGAGTGTCGCTCCGAAAACGCGCGCGATGTCTTTTGTCCTGTCCGTTGAGCCCGTGTCCACGATGATCATTTCATCGACCACGTCCCGGACGCTTTTCAGACATTGAACGAGATACTTTTCCTCGTTTTTCACGATCATGCAAAGCGAAAGCGTTCCTTTTCGGCCCGGCTTGCCGATGGCCAGCGGCCCGACTTTTTCGCGCACGGTGAGCGCCGCCTGAAGCGTCGGGTCATCCATTCCGAAGGCGTCGAGCGCGTCTTCTATTTTCAGGAGCGCGTCGGCGAATTTCTCCTGCCGGATAAGAATGTCGATGTAGAGAAAAGCCAGGGTCTTGTTTTGAGGATTAAGCCGGCAGGCGCAGGCAAAGTCCGCTTCCGCTTCGGCAAACGCGCCTGAAGATGAGACGGCGGAATAATAAAGGGCGGCGGCATCGGGAAGAAAACAGGAAAGCTGAAATCCTCTTTGCAGATGAGCGAACGCTTCGTCCTGCCTCTCGGATTTCCAGGCCAGAATCCCCAGGTTGGTGCGGGCTTCTCCATAACCCGGATCGGCAAACACGGCCTGCTCGAAATATTTTTGCGCTTTTTGGATTTCTCCTTTTTTAAAGGCCAGGAGGCCCAGCAAATTGACGGCGGGGGTATAGTCCTTGTCCAGAGAAAGCATTTGTTCCGCCGCGGAGGCAGCCTCCTCGTCCAGGCCCAGGCCTTCCCGGGCATAACCGGCGCATTCCAAGCCCTTTAAAGTTTCCTGGGCTGCCCGGGGCATGGCGGCAATCACGTCGCGGGCTTCGGCAAATTTTTTGGATTCCAGAAAAAAACGCGCGAGGGCATAGTAGATCTGCGGATCGGTGGGTGAAAACTTGATGCAGTTGACCAGCGTTTCCACAGCCTGATCCAGATTGCCTTTGGCATAAAGGGAATCGGCCATCTCCAGGGCCCTGAGGACGGCAAGTTTTCTGCCGGCGGCGGTGCCGAGGCCCATGCCCCATTTTTTCTCAAAGGGTTTCCGGTCCACGTGTCCGGGTTCCTCCGTTTGGCGGGAAAGGAAAACATCGCCGGCGAGATAATTTTTAAAACCGGCCAGCTCTGCGCGCAGGCAGAAATCTTCGGCCCAAAGAGACTCCGCCGCGAACTGCTCATCTAGCCCGCCGATCTGATCGGCCAGATCGCGCCGGAACAGCAGGCAGAATCCTGCCATCTGGCGGCAGGAAAGACGCCGGGAGGCGAACTGCTTTCGAAAGCGCGCTGCGAACGCTTCCGGATCATCCGGCGACCGGTCGAGCGCCTGTTGCGGTCCGCGGGCCTTGTCGGTCATGGGGCCGACGATGCCTGCGGCGGGCGCCCGGGTGAGACAGGTCTGCAAGGAGGAAAGCCAGTTTTCGCCGACGCTCGCCTCGCTTGATAAAAGCAGGATATATTCGCCCCGCGCCTGACGAATGCCGCAATTGTACGCCGCGGCCGGCGTTTCACCTTGCGCTTCCGCGATCAGACGGTAATGGCGATGCTCTCTGGCCTGGCTTTGCACCCACGGCACGGCACCGTCGGCTGAAGCGTTGTCCACAAAAAGAATTTCATGAGCTTCCGGCGTGTGTTTGCGGAGATTTTTAACGCATTTTTTGGTCTGGTCGAGACGGTTGCGGGTCAGAAGAATAATCGAGGTCAGGCCGGAGACGAAACTGTCCCGGACATCCGGCCCGGAGGGCTTTTCGTTCTCGGGGGTCCGGACAGGCGGCGCGTCGGCCGGTGGAGAAGAAGGTTTGGAAAAATCTTTTTTGCTCCGGTCGGCGAACTTTGCGATGAGCGGCTCCAGGAAATCGGCCATGGGGATTTTTTTGAAGCGCTCGTAATAGGCGTCGGTGATCTGCGGAAGATCGGGGCGCCGCAGCGTTTCCAGGCACAGGTCCACCCACCGGTCGGTTTCCGCCCAGGGAAAGCATGCTTCATACCGGGCCTGATCGACGCACCGCTCGACGACGACGATGGAGCGGTTGTTGACCAGGTACAGGACCCGGCCGCCGCCCAGATGGTTCATGCCCGGCCCCTGGTTCGGCGCCAGGTTGACGCGCGCGCGGGCGATGAGGTCGTTGCGGTACATGGCCGCGTCGTCGAACATGGTGACGACTTTGCAGCCCTGCGCGGCAAGGGCGTCGAGCATTTTCTTGCGGTGCGGCGTGACGGAGCCGCAGAAAAGAAAATCGATGTCTTTGCTCTTTTTGTGGTGGATTTCCTCCATGCGCGGATGGTAACCCCAGAAGATCTGGTCCGCTTCCACGTCCAGCTTTTTCAAGGCGTCGATATTTTTCGCCACGCCCGTCCAGACGACGGCGGCCCGACGCATCAGCGGAAGATAGACGTCGCTGAAGGTTTTCTGAACGCCCCAGTTGTTGATCGTGTTGCCGGTGATGATTTCCGTGTTCAAAACAATGTAGGGGCCGGTGCGCTTTACCCGGTCGGGCAGGGCGGGGTCGGCGGACATATGCGCGCCCACCAGAATATTGGTCCGGTCGCCCGCGAGCTTGTTGCGCAAAATGCAGCAGTCGTAACCGGCGGACTCGATGCTGAAGCACAGATATTTGCACAGATCGTAGAGAAAATGCATGTAGGCATAGCCGGCCGGTTCAATGACGCTCACACAAAATTTCATAAGACGCTATCCTTCGGTTGACAGCGGCGGTCGGGCGACCCTTTTGAGAAAACCGCCCGGGGCCACCGTGACGATCAGTTTGTTTTCCAGCATCGTGTCGGTTTCCAAATAAAGCGGCGCTCCGTCGGCGGCCCGCCGCCCTTCCTCCGCCAGACGCCGCAGATATTCCCGGACGGCCGTCCGGGGGCTGTTTCCGCGGCCCCACGGCCGGTCGGGGAAGGCGTCGGCCGGCAGATCTTCAATGGAGGTGTCGAAGACGACGCAGTAGCTGTCCGGCGCGGCCAGCGGCGCGTAGGCTTCCAGCTCCGCCAGGACGTGCTCGTGCGTGTGGTTGGAATCGAGGAAGATCAGGATCCGTTTGCCGCCTTTGGCCGCTTCGCGCACCTGTGCGATAACGTCCGGCGCGATGGAGGAGCCTTCAATCATGTCGATGCGGTGCGCCAGCGGATGCGCCGCGATGGCGGCGCGGTTGTGCTTCCGGATGTCGATATCGATGCCCAGGACGCGGCGCCCGGGCCGCCGCGGATCGAGCACGGCGCCGCTTTGCGCCGCGTCGCAGTAATCCAGAAGCACCAGCAAAGACGCGCTCAGGATGAGCGATCCGCCGTGCGCGATGCCTGTTTCGATAATCAGATCGGGGCGGCTGGCCCAGATCACATCCTGGAAGGCGACAATGTCCTGCGGATACTGGATGATGGGGCGGTCCAGCCACGTGAAGTGGTAACCGTAATGATGAACGCGCGCCTTCTGCCGCCACAGGAGGCTGAGCGCGGCCAGCTCCTCGTCTTTGCCCTGGGCCGCGATTTCGCGCCGGCAGGCCTGGATAAATTCGTTTGCTGCATCCGTCATGGTTAACGTCTCCGGAAAAGTTATTTTTTATTGCCCCGGGGTTTCATCAGGCGGCGCGGCAGGGGTTGAGTTTCGTCCCAGGACGGCGGCCGGGACGCCGCCGATGACCGAGCCTGCGGGAAAGGATTTGGTGACCACCGCGCCGGCGGCGACAAGACAGGAATCGCCGAGCCTGACGCCGGCGGTGATGGAGGTGTGTCCCGCGAGCCACGTTCCCCGGCCGATGACGACCGGATCTTCCGCAAAGCCGCCGAACCGGTACGACCCGTTCTTCATCAGATGGTTCGACGCCGTAATGGAGACAAAGGGGCCGATCAGGGCCTCGTCTTCGAGCGTGATCGGTCCTTCGCCGAGATACGAATTGAAGCCGATGTAAACGTTGTCGCCCACCCGAAGCTTGTTGGGATTGTAAATAAAGGCCTGGGCGGCGATTTTAAAGTTTTTTCCGCACTCCGGCAGATAGGGCTCGTACAGTTTTCCTCTGGCCCGCGCCCCCGAGGGGCTGTCGGAAATGAAGAGCATCCGTATTTTCATCCACAGCCGGCGCGCCGGCGTCAATTTTTTCATCGTTTGTCTCCGCTTCATTCGTTGAGGTAGCGGCTCTCGGGCCAGAAGACCAGGTTTTGCCCCGTCTCGTCGGACACGCGAAGCAGACGGTAGGCTTCGGCCGCTTTTTGCAAAATCTCTTCCCTGCTCCGCCCCGTGACCAGATACCAGCCGATGCGGCCGTAGGCGTCCGTGATCCTGCGCTGACGGAAGCCGTCTTTTCTGTACCAGCCTCCGTCCGTGATCAGGCCTTTTCGGAGGAGCGGCTCCCAGCCGCCGTGCCGGGCGAGCACGCCTTCCTGCGCCACGACCAGCGTGATAAGACCGTGGCGCTGAAAAGCGTCGCGGCGCAGATCGAAAGAAAAGGGTTCGGGATGATTGAAGGCCAGATCGAGGACGCAGTCGAGCAGATCCACGCCCAGAACCTGCCGGTACAGGTCAACCTCGTTGGCGCCGCCGTAACGGCAGCCGACTTCCAGAACGCGGAGGCCGTCCTGGCTGCGGATCATCTGCGCGTGCAGCGGCCCGTCGGTGACGCCGAAGGCCGCAGCCACCCGCGTCAGGATGGAGGCGATTTCCTCATAGTCGCCGGCCGGGGTCCGGCCGGGGAATATGTGCTGCAAAGAGATGCCCAGCGCGGGCGGCGGGTTGTAGGTGACCCGGTCCGTGACGGCCAGAAGATGCAGACGGCCCCGGTCGAGCCAGGCGCCGGCGGCGATTTCCGGACCTGTGAGAAACTCTTCCACTGCGGCCGTTTTGCTCCGGGAGTGCCGCAGCGCGAGCTCCACGGCCGGCGTGACATCGGCGCGCCGGGCGACAAGCGATGTTCCGATCTGTCCCTGCGCGTCCGCCGGTTTTACCACCAGCGGCTCGCGAAGCGGCTCCAGAGCTTTTTCGTCAAAGTGTTCTCCGACGAAAACACGCCCGCCGACGGGCACGCCCTCCCGGAGGAAGGCTTCCGTCATGGCGATCTTGTTGGTGGCGCGCCGGGCGGCCGCCTGGCTCAAATGGCAGGGCAGGCCGCAGGCCGCGGCGACGGCGGCGACCGTGACCATCACCTGATCGGATCCGCCGGTCGCGATGCTGTCCACGTTGTACTCTTTTGCCGCGGCGGTCGCCCTGGGAATATCCAGCATGTCGCATTCGACGTGCCGGGAGGCGAGCGGCGCGCCCGGCGCGTTTTTGTCGCGGTCCAGAACAACGACAAAGGCGCCTCGCGCCCTGGCCCTAGCAATGAGCTTCAGTTGCTGGGGGCCGGCTCCGAGGATCAGAATTCGCCGGTCTTGATCTTTCTTCATTGCGTCGATCCTTTCCGAATGTGGCTGCGCACAAGGTCGATCACGCGGTCCTGATCTTCCCTGGTGATGTCGTGGTAGCTCGGCAGATTGACCGCCCGGGCGGAAATGCGGCGGCTGACGACGTTCTCCGGCCGGTTGGGAAACATGGGCAGCATGCTGAGCGGCCAGAAGAAAACGCGGCCGTCGATATCGGCAGCCTGAAAGGCTTCAACGAGCGCGTCGCGTTCGAAGGAAACGTCCGGGTCCGCCACCACGGACGGCATCCAGAAACTGTTCACGGTTCCCGCCGGTTCCGGATTCATCCGCACCGGCAGGCGGCGCAAATGATGGGCGTAGTAGGCAAAAACGCGGCGCCGGGTCGCGATCAGTTCCTCGATCCGCTCCAGTTGCGCGCAGCCGACGGCGGCCTGCAGGTTCGACATTTTGTATTTGAAGCCGACAACGTCCGGCCAGAACTGACGGGGCTGCCGGCGGGACCGCCCGTGATTGCTGAACGTGAGCACCTTTTCATAAAGGGAATCGTCGTCGGTGACGAACATGCCGCCTTCGCCGGTGGTCATGGTTTTCGTGCCGTGGAAGGAAAAGGCGCCAAAAGCGCCCATGCTGCCGGCGCGCCTGCCGCGGTAGATCGAGCCGATGGCTTCGGCCGCATCCTCGATAACGGGAATGCCGCGGCGCGCGCCGATATCCAGGAGGGCGTCCATATCGCAGAGGTTGCCGTACAGGTGGACGGCGATGATCGCCCGCGTGCGGTCCGTGACGGCGGCCTCCACTTTCCGGGGATCGAGGCACCAGGAGTCTTCCAGAATGTCCACCAGGACGGGCCGCGCGCCCAGATAGGTGGCGGGTGCGGCGGAGGCGACCCAGTTGACGTCCGCCAGAATGACTTCGTCGCCCGGTCCGACGCCCAGCGCGGCGAGTCCCATGTGCAAAGCGCCGGTGCAACTGGACGTTGCAATGGCGTGCTTCACGCCGAGATGGCGGGCAAAAGCCTCTTCCAGGCGGGAGATGTATCCGTAGCAGCTTTCGCCCCAGCCGTTGGCGGCGGCGTCGGCCGCATAGCGGACCTCCAGTTCGGTGATGCTTGGTTTGGCGTAGTAGATGTGTCCCATGATTACCCTTCCAGGATTTTCATTTCCGGCACGGCGACGGCAAAGCGGGCGCCCCACTGCCGGATGTAGCCGTGCCGGCTCATCACTTCGTCGGCGATGTTCCACGGCAGAATGAGGACAACGTCCGGCCGGTCCTTTTGCAACTCGGCCGGCCCGACGATCGGAATGCGGCTGCCGGGAAGAAACTTGCCCTGCTTTGAGGCGGCCTCGTCGCAGACATAGGCCAGGAGGTCCGGTTTGATGCCGGCGTAATTGATCAGCGTGTTGCCCTTGGCCGCGGCGCCGTAAGCGACGACTTTTTTCCCCGCGCTTTTCTGCCCGATGAGAAATGACACCAGAGCGTTTTTGATCCGGCCGGCCCCGGCCGCAAGCGTTGTGTAGCCTGCCTGCGTTTGCAGTCCGGAAGCGGCTTCTTCGGCGAGAATTGCGGCGACGGCAGAAGCCGGCGGCCGGTCGTCTGCGGCGTGGCCGCCGTAGATGCGCAGGCTGCCGCCGTGCGTGGGCAGGCGCTCCACGTCAAAAATCCGCAATCCGGCGGCGGCGAAAATGCGGCTGACCGTGTAGAGCGACAGATAGGAAAAATGCTCGTGGTAAATCGTGTCGAACTGGCATTGCGAGACAAGCCGCAGGAGATGGGGAAATTCCAGCGTGATTGTTCCGCCCGGCTTGAGCGCCGCCTGGAGACCGGCGGTGAAGTCGTTGATGTCCGGAACATGCGCATAAACGTTGTTGCCGATGATCAGGTCGGCCTGACTGCCTTCGCGGCCGAGCGCTTCTCCCAGCGCCCGGCTGAAAAATTCCCGCCGCACGGGAATGCCGATTTTTTCCGCAGCGGCGGCCGTTCCGTCCGTCGGTTCGATGCCGAGACAGGGGATGCCGCGGGCGACGAAATTTTTCAGAAGGTAGCCGTCGTTGGAGGCGATTTCCAAAACGAAGCTGCGCCGGTCGAGGCCGAGGCGGCCGCAGATTCCGTCGGTGTAGCGGCTCGCGTGCTCCAGCCAGGACGCGGAGGTCGAGGAAAAATAGGCGTAGTCTTCCCGGAAGAGTTCGTCGGCGCGCGCGTAATCCTGTGTCTGAACAAGCCAGCAGTGATGGCAAACAAAAACGGCCAGCGGAAAAAACAGCTCCGGCTGCTGCAGATCCCGGGCGGTCAGGTAGGCATTGGACGGAGGCGCCACGCCCAGATCGATGACCCGCTGATGCAGCGGTTTTCCACAGTGGCGGCACGTCATGATGCGTCCCCCCGGAAAGAAGCATCGACAAGCGGCCAGCTTTTGTCCTGCCGCGAAATGACGCTGACGGGCAGAGGCCAGACCAGCCCGAGCGCAGGATCGTCAAACCGCAGCCCCCGCGCGCTTTCCGGGCTGAAAAAGGCAAAATGCTGGTACAGAAGCTCCGTGTTGTCGGCCAGCGTCTGGAAGCCGTGCGCGAAGCCTTCGGGAATGTAGAGCATGTTGCGATGCTCCGCCGACAACTCGACGGCCAGCCATTTTCTGAACGTCGGCGACGATGCGCGCAAATCGATGATGACATCGTAAATCGCGCCGGCCGTGCAGCGGACGAGCTTGGCTTCGGCGTGCGGCGCAATCTGGTAGTGCATGCCGCGCAGGGTGCCCTTCAGTGTGTTGAAGGACAGATTGCACTGAACGACGTCGGAGGCAAGGCCGCGCGCCGCGAATTCGCGCCGGCAAAACGTCCGGGCGAAAAACCCCCGTTCGTCCTCGATGCGTTCGGGGAAGATAAGGAATGCGTCTGTGAGTCTGGTTTCCGAAAATATCATTCTTTCGTCCATGCCAGGCCTTTGTCCCGGGCGGCCTTGATGTAAGAGGCGAGGTTTCCGGCGCTGTCGATTTTTCCCGATTCGTAAAACATCCGATACCAGCCGGCCGTATTGCCGATCGCGTCTTGACCGCTCCAGGCCGGCGTCCACGGCAGCGTCAGCCTGGCTTTGGAACAGTCCAGCCGAAGCAGGCCCGCCTCATGCGGGGCAGCCGGGTCCTGCTGAATTTCATAGTCGATTTTCGGCCAGATCGTTTTGATTTTCCGGACCAGATCGCCGACGGACAGATGGCCCTCATCCGCCGGGCCGAAATTCCAGGCGTCGGCAAATTCCTTTTGGCCGTCGAGCAGTTTTTGCCCCAGAGCCAGGTATCCGGAAAGCGGTTCCAGAACATGCTGCCAGGGCCGGACGGCGCGGGGATTGCGGATGACGACTTTCCGCGACTGCGCGACGGCCCGCATGATGTCCGGAATCAGGCGGTCGGCTCCCCAGTCGCCGCCGCCGATGACGTTGCCCGCGCGGGCGCTGGCCACGAGAACGCCATGGGTCTTTCCGTAATCCCGGAGATTGAAGAAGGAATCGCGCCAGGAGCGCGTCAGAATTTCGGCGCAGGCTTTGGACGCGCTGTAGGGGTCGTATCCTCCCAGGCGGTCGATTTCGCGGTAGCCCCAGGGCCATTCGCGGTTTTCGTAGCACTTGTCGCTCGTGACGATGACGATCGCCCGGACCGAGGGGCAGGCTCTGGCCGCCTCCAGAAGATTGGCCGTTCCGAGAATGTTGCTGGCGACGGTTTCCAGGGGCTCCCGGTAGGACCGGCGGACAATCGCCTGCGCGGCAAGATGGAAAATGATGTCGGGCTTCTGTTTGTTTAGAGCGAGGGCCAGGGCCTCTCCATCGCGGACGTCTCCGGTGACGGAGGGCATGTCGAGGCCTATAAGCGCAAAATGGCTGGGCTCGGTCGGCGGCGCCAGCGCGTAGCCGAAAACGTTGGCGCCCAGGTGCGAAAGCCACAGGGCCAGCCAGGATCCCTTGAACCCCGTGTGTCCTGTAAGAAAAACGTTCTTATGCCGGTAGATATCGCCAAACATCGCCTGCGCCCTTATTGCCAGAGTTTCCACGGGGCCTCGCCTGACTTCCAGAGCCGCTCGAGGATTTCCTTGTCGCGCATGGCGTCCATGCACTGCCAGAAGCCGGAGTGTTTGTAGGCGACAAGCTGGTTGTCCCGCGACAGGCTTTCGAGCGGGTCGTCCTCCCACATCAGCTGGTCCGCGTTCTCCGGCAGATAGTCGAAGACTTCCGGCTTGAGAACGAAGAAGCCGCCGTTGATCCAGCCGCCGTCGCCCAGCGTCTTTTCCTTGAAGCTGGAGACGCGCGCATCGTCTTCGAGGCCCAAAAGGCCGAATCTCCCCGCCGGCTGAACGGCGGTGACGGTGGCGATTTTGCCGTGGCTGTGATGATAGTCGATCAATGCTCCGAGGTTGACGTCCGCCAGCCCGTCTCCGTAAGTGAGCAGAAATTCCTCGCTGCCGATGTGCGGCCGGGCGCGCTTGAGGCGGCCGGCCGTCCGGGTCTGCACGCCCGTGTCCACGAGCGTCACGCGGAATTTTTCCGTGTTGGACCGGTGGACCTCGAAACTGTTCGTGAGGAGGTTGACGGTGACGTCCGAGTTGTAAACGTAGTAGTTGAGAAAGTATTCCTTGATCAGATAGCTCTTGTAGCCGACGCAGATGACGAAGTCGCTGAACCCCTGGGCTTCGTAAATTTTCATCAGGTGCCACAAAATGGGTTTTTCCCCGATTTCAATCATGGGTTTCGGCTTGAGATAGGACTCTTCCGAAATCCGCGTGCCGATGCCGCCGGCAAAGATGACGACTTTCATGGGGGACATGGACCTCCTTTCGTGCTTTCGGGCCGTTGCCGGCCGCAAGGAGTATCGCAACATCAATGCCAATCTGCCGCACCCGGCGGTTGAAATCCGAACTATCCGTCATCTTTGGTTTATTGGCGCAAAGGATTTCTCCTGCGCGATGGGTGGCCGCGGAATGGGCCGGTCAATATCTTGACGAAATTGCCGGGAAGGGGGAGGACAATCGTCAAATAACCGGCAATTTTTTCCGGCCACGGCCGAGACGGCCGGCGGCGCGGGACTGCCTGATGACCGGAGCGCGGGGAAAATTGAAACAGGGGCGCTACAGCTTGTCTGCCGCGCCCCTGTTGGTTTTCTTCGGGGTTATTTCTGCTTTTTGGCCTTGGAAAGGATATCGCCCAGCGTGCCCATGGTTTTGGGCGCCTTGGGCAGGTAGCTTTTGTAGTCGTCTCCTTCCTGCGTGACGCTT
>Ga0228535_1003263_pt1 | contig 12281 bp, 10 predicted proteins | sample SJ1metagenome_FD_168457 | JGI IMG/M metagenome (GOLD analysis project Ga0228535, IMG submission 168457) | Enriched culture of PCE-dechlorinating microbial communities from Ithaca, New York, USA - SJ1 | ecosystem: Engineered > Modeled > Simulated communities (microbial... > Unclassified | place... | reverse complement strand
CAGGAGCGGGGCGAGCAGGAGAATGAGCCCCAGCATCTCCAGGGCCAGGCCCAGCAGCCGCGGGTCGTCGACCCCCGCAAAGGGCTCGATGGTCCCCTCCTGCAGGCCGTAGCCGGCCAGGAACAGGGCCGCGCCGGCCAGGGCGCGAAAGATGCGTCCGCGCATGCCGCCTCCCGGGCCATCCTGCCAGAAGCCGCGGCGGGCGTCACCCCCGGTCAGAACGGGAGCCGCGGGGGCCAGTACCCGCGCAGGACCCAGCCCAGGAGCGCGGCCAGGCCGGCGGCCAGGAGGTGCTCCACCACCCCGCCGGTGGGGAAGGCCAGGGGCGCGCGCACCCGGGCCTCGGCCGGCCAGAACAGGGGCACGCCCGAGATGGTGAGCCCGTCCCCGGCCAGGTGGCCGGCGTAGCCCACCCAGAAGGCCGTCGCGCCGGCCACGGGCAGGAGCCCCGCGCCCGTGGCCGCGGCCAGTCCGGCCAGGGCCAGGCCCAGGGCCAGCAGGGAGTGGGTGAATCCGCGGTGGCCGAACACCAGCTTGATGGGCCAGGCCAGGAAGCCCAGCTTGCGGCCCACCAGGCTCTGCGGCTCGTCGATGTCCGGCAGCAGGCTGCCCAGGGCGGCCAGGCCCAGCTCCGGGGGCAGGCTCCCCGGCGGCCCCGGCAGCAGCGCCCGCACCCCGGCCCACAGCGCGCACCCCACCGCAATGTGGGTGTAGCCCATCATGGCTTCTGATCGGGGTCCCGGTTCCTGCCCCGCGGCTCGCGGGGTGGGCGCACCGGGAAGTCCTCGCCGCGCGGGCCCCGCCGGGAGAGGATGTAGGGGCGCAGGACCGGGGCCAGGAGCAGGCCGGCGGCCACGCACATGACCACTCCGGCCACGCCCACGTTGGAGGCCCAGGCCGCCGCACGGTCCCCGAAGGCCAGCATGACCAGGCCGGCCCCCAGGCACACGATGCCGGCCACGATTCGCAAGCGGTGGTTCATGGGCAGGAGGTACCCTGCCCAACGGTCCGGGGCAAGGGGGGAGGGGAGGTTCGGGAAAGGCGGGAGGCGCGCCGGGCGGAGCGGCCGGGAGCGGACCGGTGGACCCTGGCGAGTCCGCCGCGAATCGTCTCCGCCCGTCGGGTCCAAGCCTGCCGGCGGCCTGGACGCCTCGGCGCTCCGACGCGTGTGGCGGGGAACGCGAGGCGCACGGCTCGCTTCACCCGCGGGGGGCCGGGCCGCCGGGGTCGCGGTTCACGCCTGGGATCGCGGGGCGCGCCGGCGTCAGTTCTTCTTGCGCCGGCGCTTGTTGCGGGCCGGTTTGGCCGCGGCCGCAGGGCCCGGGCCGGGGGCCGGGGCGGACTTGCCCATCTGGTAGGCTCGCATGAGGAACATGATTCCGGAGATGCCCAGCACCCCGCCCGCCACCTGGGACCCGGGCAGCCAGGGCACCATCTCCTGGGGCAGGAAGACCAGCACCAGTCCCGCCACCACACAGGCCAGTCCGGCAATCAGGCGTCGTGTTTCCATGCGCCAGTGGTATCCTGCCTCGCCCCGGGGGGCAAGCTCTCAGGCCGGCTTGCGCGCGGTGTTGGTGAGCCAGACCCCGGCCAGGACCAGGCCGCCGCCGGCCAGGAGGCTCAGGTCCACGGGTTCGTCCAGGACGAACCAGGCCATGATCACCGCGGACACCGGGACCAGGTTGATGAACACCCCGGCCCGGGAGGGGCCCACGGCCAGGATGCCCTCGTAGAACCAGGTGAACCCCAGCACCGTGCCGAACACCCCCAGGTAGGCCGCCGCCATCCAGGCGCTCCAGGGATAGGCGGCCGGGGCCAGGCCCTCGACCAGGGCCGGGGGCAGGAGCAGGAGGGTCCCGGCCAGGCTGGACCAGGTGACCGCCCCCAGGGGCGAGACGCGGGACATCACCGCCTTGCCCAGCAGGGAGTAGGCCGACCAGGAGACCACGCAGCCCAGGATGGCGGCGTCCCCGGGGGTCAGGCCCGAGGCGAACAGGGACAGGGGCGCGCCGTGGCCGATGACCTCCGCCGCCCCGGCCACGGACAGGGCGATGCCCAGGGCCTGGCGTCCGGTGACGCCCTCCCCGAAGAACAGGGCCGCGCCCAGGGCGATGCCGATGGGGTTGGCGGCGATGATCACCGCGGCCCGGCCCGCGGGCACGCTGGCCAGGCCGGTGAAGAAGAAGGCGTTGTAGGCGAAGACCCCGGTGGCCCCGAGCAGGAGGACCCCCAGCAGGCTGCGCCGGTCCAGCCGGGGCAGGCCGCCCTCCCGCGCCCGCACGAAGGCGAGCAGGCAGGCGGTGGCGATGGTGAAGCGGATGAACGCCGCGGCAAAGGGTCCCATCTGGCCGGCGAGCTGGCGTCCGGCCACGAAGGTTCCGCCCCAGAAGATCATGGTGAGCACGAGTTTCAGGTAGATCACCGGGGCGTCCTGGCAGGGAACCGGGTCCGCGTCAAGGGGCCGGCGCGGACCCGATTGCGCGGGCCTTTCCTTCGTGCGCTTCAGGAAAACGCCGCCGGCGGGCGGGCGTGGCGCAGGCGGCCGCTGCGAAGTCCCGCGGACGGCGCGGCTTGGCCCCGGCCGCGCGGCGCTGCGGAAAACGGCGGAGGGGCGGGGCTCAGGCGCGGCGGCGGGCGGCGGCCTCGCGCAGCACGCGGATCAGGTCGCGCTTGCGCAGGGGCTTGGCCAGGTAGTCGTCCATGCCCTGGGCCAGGAAGCGCTCCCGGTCGCCCTCCATGGCGTGGGCGGTCATGGCCACCACCCGCACCCGGGGGTCGATGCCGTTGTGCCCGGAGCGGATGCGCCGGGTGGCCTCCAGGCCGTCGGTCCCGGGCATCTGGATGTCCATGAGCACCAGGTCGAAGGGCTCCCGGGACAGGGCGTCCAGGGCCTCCTCCCCGTCCTCGGTGCAGACCGGCTCCAGGCCCAGGCGGTTGAGCATGTAGAGGATGGTCTTGCGGTTGGCCTCGTTGTCCTCGGCCACCAGCACCTTGAGGTCCCGGGGCAGGCCGCGGGCCTTGTCCCCGGCCTCGCCGTCCCCGGTCTGGGCCGCGGGATGGGTCTCGGTCCCGAAGAGCACGGTGAAGGCGAAGTCGCTGCCCTCGTGCCGGGCGCTGGACAGGCTCAGGGTCCCGCCCATGAGGTTCACGTAGGCCTTGCAGATGGCCAGGCCCAGGCCGGTGCCCCCGTACTTGCGGGTGATGGACCCGTCGGCCTGGGTGAAGCTGTCGAAGATGGTGCGCTGCTGCTCCTCCCGGATGCCGATGCCGGTGTCGCTCACGGTGAAGAGCAGGCGCATGCCGGGCTGGCCCTCGCGGGTGCGCGGGGGCTCCAGCCAGCCCTCGTGCTGGCCCCGGGCCAGGGCGTCCACGCAGAGCCGCACCCCGCCGGTTTCGGTGAACTTGAGCGCGTTGCCCAGGAGGTTCACGATGACCTGGCGCAGCCGGCCGGGGTCGCCCACCACCACCTCGGGCACCTCGGAGTCCACCTCCGAGGTGAGCTCCAGCCCGCGGCGGCGGGCCTGGACCCGCATGTTGGCGAGCACGTTGTGGGTGAGCTTGCGCAGGTCGAAGCGGATGCTCTCCAGCCGGACCATGCGGGCCTCGATCTTGGAGTAGTCCAGGATGTCGTTGATGATGGAGAGCAGGGACTCGGCGGCCGAGTCCACGGCCTCCAGGTACTCCCGCTGCTCCGGGCTGAGGCTGGTCTCCAGGGTGAGCTGGGTCATGCCCAGGATGGCGTTCATGGGGGTGCGGATCTCGTGGCTCATGTTGGCCAGGAACTCGCTCTTGGCCCGGCTGGCCTCCTCCGCGGCCTCCTTGGCCGCCAGGAACTCCACCTCCATGCGCTTGCGCTCGGTGATGTCGATGATCAGGCCCTGGAAATGGGTGATGCGCCCCTCCGCGCCGCGGCGCATCCAGGTGCGGCCGTCCACCCAGCGGGTCTCCCCGGACTTGGTCTGGATGCGGTACTCCAGGGAGGATTCCTCGCCCCGGTCGGCCTCCCAGTCCCGCATGTGCTCGGCCACCCGCATCGCGTCGTCGGGGTGGACGAGCTGGGAAAAGCGCACCGCGCCCGAGGTCAGCTCCTCGGCGAAGTACCCGAACTTGCGCACGTTGGCCGAGACGTACTCCACGGGCCGGCCCGGGGCGTTGCGCCACAGGAGCACCACCACCGGGCTGCGCTCCACCACGTCCTCCATCTCCCGGAGGTCCTCCATGGTGCGCTCCAGGTCGGCCATCATGCGCTGCACCCCGTCGCTCACCGCCTCGAACTCGGCGATGCCCCGGTAGCGCGGGGGCAGGCCCTTCTCCAGGGCGGTGACGATCTCCGCCACGGGCCGGGCCAGGCTGCGGTTGGCCCAGAGCAGGAAGGCGGCCAGGGCCGTGCCCAGGAGCAGGCCGGTGGACACGTAGGCCGAGAGCACCATGGTCTTCAGGTGGTCGTATCCGCCGGCCGGGACCAGCACGTGTAGCCGCCAGGACCAGGGCGCGAAGTTGGCGCGCAGGGTGTAGTAGTCCTGCCCCTGGATGCGCACCTCGGCGTGATCCTGGCCCGGGACCGGGTCGGGAAGCTGGAGGACCTCCTCCCCCAGGCCCCGGGAGCTGAGCAGGATCTCCTCCCCCGGGGTGGAGACCACCTGGCCCTCCAGGCCCTGCTGGCGCATGTAGTCCTCGATCTCGCCCAGGGCCGCGGCCTTCTTGAGCCGGGTCTCCACCGGGTCCGCGGCCTTGCCCGAGTGCATGAGGAAGTCGAAGGAGTAGTTGCAGATCTCCAGCATTTCCCGGGCGTGGGTGTTCAGGTCGCGGTCGATGCGGTCCCGGGTGAAGGAGAAGATGGCCGAGAGCACGAAAATGGAGAGCAGGACGTAGAGTAGGGCAAGCCCAAAGGCTACCGGCACGGCGATGTGCGCCGTGAGCTTGCGTGATGCCTGCACAAACCCCCCCTCGGCCCGGACAAAGGTGTCCGCCAACACACGGGAAGGAATTTACGTGCTTTCCCCCCTGCCGTCCAGGGTTGGGAAACCGCAATCGTTCTTGAGTGTCGCCGGTCAGTTGGCTACAGTGCCGCCCATGCCCGATCGTCCCGGAACCTCTTTCGCCCCGCCGGGCCGCCTCCCCCGCGCGGACATCCTGCGCAGCCACGAGGCCATCGGCCGGCAGTCCTGCCAGCGCCTCGCGGACTGCCTGCCCCATCCGGTCATGGTCCTCAACCGCTGCCGGCAGATGGTGTTCGGCAACCTGGCCCTGGCCGCCCGGCTGGGCCTGGACGACCTGATGCCGGCCCTGGGCCGGCGGCCCGGGGAGCTCTTCGGCTGCATCTACGCCGGCGTCGGGCCGGCGGGCTGCGGCACCTCGGAGTTCTGCCGGGAGTGCGGCGCGGTGCGGGCCATCCTGGGCGGCCTGGAGGGCCGGGTGGAGTCCCGGGAATGCCGCATGCTGCGCCGGTCGGAGCGCGGGCTGGAGGCCCTGGACCTCCAGGTCCATTCGGTCCCCTTCGCGGTGGAGGACGAGGGCTACACCGTGTTCTCGGTGCTGGACGTGAGCCACGAGAAACGCCGCCGCGTGCTGGAGCGCATCTTCTTCCACGACATCCTGAACACCGCGGGCGGGGTCTGCGGCATGCTCACCGTGCTGGGCGACGGCGCCGCGGCCCCCCTGGCCCGGGACCTGGCCGACCTGCACGAATCCATGAGCGGCCTGCTGGAGGAGATCTACAGCCAGCGCGACCTGCTGGCCGCGGAGCACGGGGACCTGGTCCCCCGGGTGCAGGAGGTGTGCGCCGGGGACGTGCTGCGCCGCGCCGCGGAGCTCTATGCCCGGCATCCCGCGGCCAAGCGGCGGCGGGTGGAGCTGGGGAGCTGCCCGGAGGAGCTCCTGGTCAGCGACCCGGTGCTGCTCGGCCGCATCCTGGGCAACATGCTCAAGAACGCCCTGGAGGCCGCGCCGCCGGGCGGGGCCGTGCTCCTGGGCGGGGAGGTCGATCCGGAGACGGTGCGCTTCTTCGTGCGCAACCCGGGCCGGATGGACGAGGCCGAGGCCCGCCAGGTGTTCAAGCGCTCCTTCTCCACCAAGGGCCGGGACCGGGGCCTGGGCACCTACAGCATGCGCCTGCTGGCCGAGCGCTACCTGGGCGGCCGCCTGGACTTCGTGCAGGCCGGCGGGACCGTGGAGTTCACCGTGACCCTGCCCCGGCGCGGCCCGGACCGGGGCCGGGAGAGCGCCCCGGGGATGCCGCCGGACGGCTCCGCCGCGGACGCGTGAGTTTCCGGCGCGGCGGGCATGGCCGCCGCGCGGCTAGAACATCTCCACCCGGTCGCGGCCCCTCTGCTTGGCCGCGTAGAGCGCGCTGTCCGCGCGGCGCATGAGCTCGTCCAGGTTCTCCACCCCCGGGCCCAGGGCGGCCACGCCCACGCTCACGGTGAGTCCCGCGGTCCCGCCCCCGGGCAGGGGGACGGCCAGGGCCCGCACCGCCCCGCACAGCCGCTCCGCCACCACCCTGGCCTGGCTGGGGTCGGTCTCGGGCAGGAGCAGGGCGAACTCCTCCCCGCCCAGCCGGCCCATGACGTCGGTCTCGCGGAGCAGCCGGCGGCCGGTCTCGGCCAGGGCGCGCAGCACCGCGTCCCCGCCGGCGTGGCCGTGGGTGTCGTTGATGTCCTTGAACCGGTCCGCGTCCACCATGAGCAGGGACAGGCTGGAGCCGTAGCGCCGGGAGCGCTCCACCTCCCGCCGGGCCTGCTCCAGGAAGTGGCGGCGGTTGGGCAGCCGGGTGAGCTCGTCCAGGGTGGCCAGGCGCACCAGGTCGGCCTCCAGGCGGTGGCGCTCGGTCATGTCCTGGAGCACGCCCATGAGCCGGGCGGGCCGGCCCTGGCGGTCGCGGATCACGTCGCCCCGGGCCAGTATCCAGCACTCCCGCCCGTCGGGCCGCAGCACCCGGTATTCGGCCCGGTATTCGCCGTCCCCGGCCAGGCAGCGCCGGCCGGCCTCCATCACCGCCTCCCGGTCCCCGGGATGGACCAGGGCCAGGAAGTCGGGGTAGGTCCGGCCGAAGGAGCCCGGGAGCAGGCCGAACATGGGCTCCACGTTGCCCGACCAGACGATCTCCCCGCTCTTCAGGTCCCGGTCCCAGGCGCCCACGCCGGCCGCGGACAGGGCCAGCTCGTAGCGGATCTCGCTGCGGCGCAGGGCCTCCTCCGCCTCCAGGCGGGCGGTGATGTCCCGGCCGTGCAGCACCAGGGCGCGCAGGGCGCGGTTGGCGGTGAGGTCGACCAGGTTGGACTCGAAGGAGACCCAGGTCCCGTCCTTGCGGCGCAGGCGGTGGACCAGGCGCGCGGCGCTCCCGCTGGCGGCCAGGGCGGACCGGGCCTGGGCCAGGCCGGGCAGGTCGTCGGGGTGGAACAGGCTCTCGGCCCGGGCGCCCATGAGTTCGTCCGGCCCGTAGCCCAGCACGGCCCGGAGCGAGGGGCTCTGGTACACGACGCCCCGCTCCGGGTCGAAGGCCAGGGTGATGTCCAGGCTCTGCTCGGTGAGGCCCTTGAACCGCTCCTCCCGGATCCGTATCTGGCGGGTCCAGAGCAGGACCAGGGCCAGGGCGGCCAGGGCCGCGCCCCCCACCTGGAGGCCCGTGCGCCAGATGCGCCGGGAGGCGAAGGCCTCCTCCACCTGCACCGGCAGCCAGCGCCGCCGGACGGCCTCGCGCTCGGCCGGGGTCAGGGAGGCCAGGGCCTTCTCCAGGATGCCCGCCAGCGGGGCCAGTTCCGTGCGCACGCCCAGGCGCAGGGCGATGTCCGGCCCGCCGGCCGGGGCCGCCACCTTGAGGTTGGTCAGGCCCAGCCGGGGAATCCAGTAGCCGGTCATGGCCACGTTGATGATGGCCGCGTCGGCCTGGCCGGTGGCCACGGCCTGGAGCGACTCGGGGACGGTCGGCACGTCCAGGAGGCGGATCTCCGGGTGCTCCCGGGCCAGCCAGGAGATGTCCATCTGCCCCGGGGCCGCGGCCACGGTCTTGCCCGCCAGGTCGTCGGGCCCGGCCACGAAGGCCGCGTCGGACCGGGTCACGATGACCTGGGGGAAGACCAGGTAGGGCGGGGTGAAGACCAGGAACCCGGACCGCTCCGGGGTCTTGGCCAGGGCCGGGAAGAAGTCCACCTCGCCCGCGGCGGCGCGCTCCAGGGCCGAGTCCAGGGAGAGGTCCAGGCGGGGCTCCAGCCGCACCCCCAGGCGCTCGGCCAGGAGGCGGGCGTAGTCCGCGGCCAGGCCCTTGAACTCCGGCCGGCCGGCCTCCTCCTCCACCCAGGCCACCGGCGGCAGGGCGTCGCTCACGCCCAGGCGCAGGGTCGGATGGCGGCGCAGGAACTCCCGCTCCGCGGGCGAGAGGTTGATGCGCCCGCTGCCGGGCCGGAAGATGCGCTCGGCCGGGTCCTCGATCCAGCGCGCCTCCAGGGCGGCGTACTCCTCCTCGCTGATGGCCGCCAGGCCCCGGTCCACCAGGGCCCGGAGTTCGGCCCGGCCCTGGCGCACCGCGGCGCACACCGGCCGGTCGAAGAGCATGGCCTGGGCTCCGATCCGGCCGGACATGCCCATGTTGCGCAGGGACGCCCGCACCGGCAGGGCCTCGCCCAGGAAGGCCTGGATGCGGCCGGCGGCCAGGGCCTGGAGCGCGCTCTCCATGGACGCGAAGGCCAGGGTCTCCACCCGGGGGTGGACGCGGCGCAGGTAGTCCTCCTGAAAGGTGCCGCGGTACGCGCCCACCCGGAGGCCGGCCAGGCCCTCCAGGCTGTGCGGCGCGGTGGTCCCGGTCGGCGTGAAGAGCCGGGTGGCGATGTGGTAGAAGGGCGCGGAGAACTCCATCCAGGCCTTGCGCTCCTCGCTCTCGAACAGCCCGGAGTGGATGTCCGCCGCGCCGCTGCGCAGGGCCTCCAGGCCCTCGGTCCAGGGGGCGGCCAGGAAGCGCACCGGCCGGCCGGTCTTGCGGGCCCAGAGCTTCCAGATGTCCACGAACAGGCCCGCGGGCTGGCCCGCGGCGTCGAGCAGGGTGAAGGGCGCGTAGTCCGCGTCCATGACCACGGTGAGCGGCGCGCCCGGGTCCTGACCCGCGGGCGCGGCCCGGGTCGGGGCCGGCGTTGCGATCCAGAACAGGGCCAGGCAGAGGGCCAGGCAGAGGGCCTGGCGGCGGGAGGAGCAGGGTTCGGTCATGGCGTCTCCGGGCCGACGCGGAGTACGGCCCATTCCCCAGACATGCCTTTTTCAGGGGCCCGGCGCAAGCTTCAAGGAACATGGGGCGGATCGGACCGCCCCGCAGGCCGGAAAATCCCATTTCCTTTTCGGGGAAAATTTCATACAACTCCCGCTCCGGCGCGAGGTTGCCGGGGGAGGAACCACCTTCGGGCGCGCGTGCGCGCCAACCGCCACTGCAGGAAGGGGAGGACATGGACGGACACGAGGCCATCGTGCGGCTCTCGGGCGTCGCCAAGTCTTTCGGTGACCAGAACGTGCTGGAGCCGCTCTCCCTGGTCGTGCGCAACGGCGAGTTCCTCACCATTCTCGGCCCCTCGGGCTGCGGCAAGACCACCATCCTCCGGCTCATCGCCGGGTTCGAGACCCCCAGCAGCGGAGACGTGTTCATCGCCGGGGAGCGGGTCAACAACGTTCCGCCCAACCGCCGCCGGGTGAACACCGTATTCCAGAGCTACGCGCTCTTCCCCCACATGACCGTGGCCGAGAACGTGGCCTTCGGCCTGCGCATGGCCCGGGTGCCCCGGCCCGAGCAGGAGGCCCGGGTGGCCGAGGTGCTGCGCATGGCCGGGCTGGAGAACCTGGCCGGCCGCCGGCCCCGCCAGCTCTCCGGGGGCCAGCAGCAGCGGGTGGCCATCGCCCGGGCGGTGGTGAACCGGCCCCTGGTGCTGCTCCTGGACGAGCCCCTCTCCGCCCTGGACGTGCAGCTGCGCAAGCAGATGCGCTCCGAGCTCAAGCACCTCCAGCGCCAGTTGGGCATCACCTTCATCTTCGTGACCCACGACCAGGAGGAGGCTTTCGCCATGTCCGACCGGGTGGTGGTCATGAGCGACGGCCGCATCGAGCAGACCGGGGCCCCGGCCGAGGTCTACGAGGAGCCGGTGAACCTCTACGTGGCCCGGTTCGTGGGCGAGACCAACATCCTGGACGGCCGCATCCTGGCCCGGGACAACGGCCAGGTGGCCGCGGTGGTGGAGGGCGTGCCCTGCGCCCTGTCCAGCCGGCGGGACGTGGCCCCGGGGGACGCGGTCAAGGTCATCCTGCGGCCCGAGGACCTGCTGGTGGAGCGTTCCGCCCCGGAGGGCGGCAAGGTGCTCTGGCTGCCCGGCACGGTGGAGGAGACCGTGTACAAGGGCACCACCTACGACATCGCCGTGAACCTGGACGTGGGCAAGCGGGTGGTGGCCACCGAGTTCTTCGACGAGGACGCCGAGAAGATCGCCTTCGCCCCGGGGGAGCGGGTGTTCGTGAGCTGGATCCAGGGCTGGGAAGTGGTGCTCCCCGATGGCGGCTAGAACCTCGGACCGCAGCCTGTTCCGCACCCTGGCGGTGGGCGGGGTCATGGCCTGGCTCCTGGTGTTCGTGGCCGCGCCCAACCTGCTGGTCCTGGGCGCCAGCCTGGCCAGCCGCGGGGAGAGCGAGTTCCTGGCCCTGCCCGTCTCCCTGGACAGCTACGGCAAGCTCCTGAGCCCCCTGTTCGCCGGGGTGTTCCTGGACTCCTTTGTCCTGGCCGCGGGGGCCACGCTGTTCTGCCTGCTCCTGGGCTACCCCTTCGCCTACATCCTGGCCCGGCTGCCCAAGGCCCGGCGGCCGCTCCTGCTGCTCCTGGTCATCATCCCCTTCTGGACCAACTCCCTGATCCGCACCTACGCCCTGGTCTTCATCCTCAAGACCGAGGGCCTGCTCAACGCCGCGCTCCTGGGCCTGGGTCTGCTCTCCGAGCCCCTGTCCCTGCTCTATACCGAGACCGCGGTGTTCGTGGGCCTGACCTACACCCTGCTGCCCTTCATGATCCTGCCCCTGTACGCCTCCATCGAGAAGCTGGACCCCCGGCTCCTGGAGGCGGCCCGGGACCTGGGCGCGGACCGGCTCCGGGTGTTCTGGCGCATCACCGTGCCGCTTACCGCGCCGGGCATCGCGGCCGGGTGCATGCTGGTGTTTTTGCCCTCCTTCTGTCTCTTTTACATCCCGGACATCCTGGGCGGGGCCAAGACCCTGCTGGTGGGCAACTTCATCAAGAACCAGTTCCTGGCGGCCCGCGACTGGCCCCTGGGCAGCGCGGCCAGCGTGCTGCTCACCGCGGTCATGGCCCTGCTGGCGGTGCTGCGCCTGCGGCTCTCGCACCCGGCCGGCGAGGAGGCGCGGCGATGAGCCGGGCGCTCAAGGCCGCGTACGCCGTCGCGGTGTACCTCTTCCTCTATGCGCCCATCGCGGTGCTCATCGCCTTTTCCTTCAACGACTCCAAGTACGGGGCCTCCTGGCGCGGGTTCACCCTCCGGTGGTACGCGGACCTGGCCCAGGACACCGCGCTCCTGGACGCGGCCCTGAACTCGCTGCTGGTGGCGGCCCTGGCCGCCACCGCGGCCACCGCCCTGGGCACCCTGGCCGCGGTGGCCCTGCACCAGTACCGCTTCCGGGGCCGCCGCCTCACCCAGACCTGTTTGTTCGTGACCATGATGAGCCCGGACATCGTCATGGGCGTGTCCCTCCTGGTGCTCTTCGTGTCCCTGGGCCTGACCCCGGGGTTCCTGACCCTGCTGCTGGCCCACATCACCTTCTGCCTGCCCTTCGTGGCGGTGACCGTGTTTTCCCGGCTGGCGGGCTTCGACCCGCACCTGGTGGAGGCGGCCCAGGACCTGGGCGCGGGCGAGTTCGACACCTTCCGGCTGGTGATCCTGCCCATGCTCATGCCCGCGGTGGCCGCGGGCTGGCTGCTCTCCTTCACCCTGTCCCTGGACGACGTCATCGTGAGCTTCTTCACCACCGGCCCGACCTTCGAGGTGCTGCCCCTGCGCATCTACTCCATGGTCAAGGTGGGGGTGAAGCCGGTGGTCAACGCGCTTTCCGCCATCCTGGTGTTCGTCACCGTAGGGGTGGTGCTCACCTCGCACCTGCTTCTGGGGGAGAAGAAATGAAAAGACTGACCCTGCTGCTGGCCCTGGCCCTGCTGCTCCCGGTCCTGTCCGCGCCCGTCCCGGCCGCGGCGGCCGAGGAGGTGCACTTCTACAACTGGACCGAGTACCTGCCCGACGCGGTGCTCAAGAAGT
>Ga0228535_1003262_pt1 | contig 12290 bp, 8 predicted proteins | sample SJ1metagenome_FD_168457 | JGI IMG/M metagenome (GOLD analysis project Ga0228535, IMG submission 168457) | Enriched culture of PCE-dechlorinating microbial communities from Ithaca, New York, USA - SJ1 | ecosystem: Engineered > Modeled > Simulated communities (microbial... > Unclassified | place... | reverse complement strand
TGCAATACAATATCTTGTAAATAAATAATTTATAAGCATATTTTTCTATTGGTGTCCATTAGAAAATACTGACTAAAAAAAATAATCCTAATATCATATTGTTCTAATGGACAATTTGGGATTATTTGTTTTTTGACAGAAAAGTAAGGATGAATTATTTTAGTGTTATGTTAATCATAGATTGTCGGATATAATCTTTTGAGTTTTATCCGTGCATCTTCTTTTGTAAACTGCCAATTAATTTTGGCATTTTTGCTATTTCTACTCTTTTGCCAAGCCTCAACTTCTGTTTTTACTCTATCCATTGTTGCTAAGTGTCTGTTTAAGCATTGTCCGTTTAGTACATGTAATTCTATTTCTGCCATATTCAGCCAACTGCCGTGTTTGGGCGTAAAAACAAATTCAAACCTATCCCAAATTCTTTTTGCTTCCCCCGCTGCAAAGGTTTCATAAAGTGAAGACGGTGAATGAGTTTTGAAATTATCCATCACCAGAGTTATTTTTTCAGCATCCGGATACATTTCATCTGGAATTTTTTTGATAAATACGGCCCAATCCTTCTTCGTCTTTGTATTGGTAATCTCTACCAATTGTTTTCCGACAAGGGGCTCATTTACCATTAATATATTGACAACTCCATGTCTGATATATTCATAATCTTCCCGTTTTTCGGAACCGGATTTCATCGGTAATGTTGCCCGGCCTCTTCAGTCAGCTGCTTTGGAGACTCATCCATACAAACCACAGGATAGCTCTCGTTATAAGGCTTTTTATAAACATCAAGCACACGTTCCATATTGGCAACAAAATCGCTGTTTTGCTTCGGATATATTACCCAGCCTCTTACTTTCCAAGGCTTAAGTTCGTTTTTTTTAAAATCTCGCCCACGCTCACGTGAGAAATGCTATCAATATAATTGAGCTCAACCATCTTGTCTGCCAATAACCGCAACGACCATTTAGAATAACCCTCGGGAGGATCACTACAACAAAGCGCTATAAGATGAGCTTCTACATCGCCATCAATTTTTTTATCGTACTCGCGAGTGGTCGGACGGCGTTCCAGAACTGCATTTAAACCTTCCTCTATAAAACGTTTTTTAGTTCGCTCGATAGTGCGGTCAGTTACTTTCAATATTTTACTAATCTCCTCATTAGTAGCTTTATCTGAGTATTCCCCCTCATCGCAGTTTAGCAGAATGTAGGCTACTTTAAAAGATTGGGCTGTATGGGAGCCTTTCCTGATAATGGATTGAAGTTCGCTAACAGAAGCACATTCTTTATAAAATTTTCTGGTTAATCCACCTATTACTGATTGATTTCCTAAATCACTGTTTGACAAACCTCCTGTCACCATACCGCCAACATTTTCTCCCTGTTCAACAAGCAACACTTTCATTCCTTCTTTAGCTGCCGATACAGAAGCCATTATTCCGGAAGCAGTTGCACCAAATATGACCACATCAAAAATCAATGGCATTCCAGGACGTTAAAGAAAAAGCAAGCAGAAAAACTGTAATTAATCTTTTTGTTTCAAATTTCAAATTCATTCCCTAATCACTTTTCGATACACAAACTCATCATTATCCTGAGGTAGAATTTTCAAAAGATAAATACCCCTTTTCAATGAAGATATATTTAATGAATTTGTATTTGTTTTACAAAAGAACTGCCCATTTATGCCTAATAATTCCATTTGCCTAATATTACCATCTACCCTTAGGGTGTTTTGTACAGGATTAGGAAAAACCTGATAATGATTGTTTGTACTGGTTGTAATCACTGTAGTTGAATAATCCCAAAAGGTAAGTTTCAGCTTTGGTCTGCTATCAACTTCAGGATTTTCTTTTGATGCAATTTTTAATGAGGTGGTTAATGAATTCAAGTCAAATATTTTAAATGAAGCTATAATACTATCTGGTTGATCATAAATCCAGTTAGTCACTTCAAAATTCAATTTACCTAAATTAAGTATTCCCTTTTGAAATGCCAATCGGTTATACCCGTTTTTCCAATCAGGGTTTGAATTTCTCAGTTGTCCGTTTAAAGTGAGTTCCGACCATCTTTTATCTAATAATCCTCCTACAAAAAGCGCACGAACAGAATTATCGGTTTGCGTGCAAGTTACTTCCAATTCAGCGTTCTTCAGATAGGGCAAAAGTGATTTCACAGAGCTTAAATCAAATTTAAGATAAGCTTCCCTGCGATTAGCTTCGGTTGTATTATAACGAACTTCTAACTCCTGATTTGTTCCAAAATTATCAGTATTTGAACTGCCAGGTATAACATAGGTATCTTCAATTACATTAATAATTTTTACAATTGTATCACTTATTGGTCTTCGGTTTATTCCATCATAATAATCACATAACCTATATACTTGTTTATTTAACTCTTCCATATATCGGGTCATATCAGTATACTCCACTTTTGCACTATTGACCATGCCTTTGTTCGAACCATCAGGATCATCCTCGAAACGAAAATAATGCCACCCCACAAAACATTTATTTTTAAGAAGCTCCAGACAGGTGTTTTGATAAAACTTACCTCTGTCAGCCTGACTATTGACATACCATCCTGCACCTGATTGCGGTCCTGTACTTTGGTTAATATCTTTTATATAAAATTCAGTAACCAAACAAGGTTTATCATTTGTCCATGAATCTTTTGCAATTTGTTCCGATGGACTCCAACGGTCGTAAAAATTTACCGATGTAACATCCATGTATTTATGTGAAGCATCCACAACTCCCTGAATAGCACGCGGGCGACCATGAAAACGACTTCCGAGAATCATGTGATTAGTGTCATATTTTCGAATTGCCTCCGAAACAGTTTTAAAATAATGTTCGGCAAGTAATACAGCAAACTCCTGTTTGATAGCTTCGGTTACCTTTGATGTGTAATTTATACAATCACTTTCGGTCAAACCCTTTGATGTAGCAAATGCAAGAGCAGCATTGCGACTTGGATCGCCTTCGGGTAAATCTTTTACCAAATTTCGCAACTGATCCTGATTGAAATTGATTTCGTTGTCGGTAAACCACCCCAGCAAATCGCGTTCTGCAACAAATGGCGTCACATTGGTTCGAGCCAGATTGTCGCAATAAATGGCAAACTGAGGATCGAGAACGAAAATATGATCTGAGCTTCCCTGAACTGCAGCAGGTGTTGTATAATAATTTTTACGGACATTTTTGTATGTTAAAAAGAAATTAAGCCGGCGTGTGTACGAAAAAGTTGTATAATTCTGAAGATTATAGCCCGACTTGGTTTGGCTTTCGCTTGCCAAAAAGTTTCCTGTTCCGTTGAATCCGTTTCGGCGAAGTATATCGTAATCATTTTGTATATTCGAAGAGCTCAAGCTGTTTACAGCCATATTAATACCGGCATAACCATCCGGATCAATCATCCACCAGCGACCATCTATTTTCTTTACATAAAAAAAACCGGTTGAATCGGTACGAAAATATTTATAAGTACCGTAACGCGTAAAATCATCACTCCCATCGGTAACGCTATTGTATCCCGGAATTAAACTCACTAATTTGGCACGTTGCGTACTCCAGCCGCCACTGTAATTGCTTTTTACCTGTATGGTTTCGTAGTCGACCTGAGAAAAAGCCTGAGAAACAATCAAGCAAAGCATAACAACAGCAATATTTTTTTTTGAAAAAATCATAATATCATTTTTTTCAGTTTTATTGAATTTACAATAATGTTAGAGAACTATTTTTGTAATTTTTCTATTTGTTGTGGCTTTTACCTGAACAATATAGACGCCTGAAACCAATTGCGATAAATCAACAATATTTGATATGTTTTGCATTTGTTTTGAAACAATTAACTTCCCTGACACATCAAAAATATTGAGCTGTGCATTTCCACTACCTTCATAATACAGCTTTTTATTGATTACGTTTACGCTTATATCTTCGATTGGATGTCTTTGTATGTTTGTGCTTTCTACAATTTCCTCAATAACTAAAGCGGGATGTAAAGTTTCATTTTCAAACTCTTTTGAGTTATAATATACATATTCAGTATTTCCTGATGCTGCTCGTATTACAAAACTAACAATGTTTTGATTGTTTTGCAATTCGGATTTAATTGTATTCGTTACATCAAAAACACTCCACATGTCCTGTCCTGTAAAAACAACCTGATCAAGTGCACTTCCAACAATTGCGGGTTTATTGGCCGAAACTAAAGTTGATTCAAACCAGTTTGTTCCAGTTTTATAAATTGATAACGTGATAGGATCGCCTTGCAAAATAGTTGATGATGACAATTTTACTTTGGCTGATTTAATATTGCTATGTGTTAATTGTGAAATGTCAAATTTTAGATAGCTATCGAACCTCCAATCGCCATATTGACTATACCGAATACGTAATTTATTTTCAGCACCTTTTGGAGTTGTATTTAACGAAACCTGTGTATAACTGTCATCGGTTGGAGTAAGTATTTTATTGGTAGTTTCCACAACTTCTTCTCCATCTTTCGAAACAAGAAATTCACGCACAAACTCAGTAGCGATTTTTTGTCCCAACACATTTTCGAGATTAGGTGAAATTACAATCTTATACCTTTCGCCTTTTGTCAGACCGACGTTAGGATGAAATTCAAATGTGGTATTAGCTGTTTTTGCAGTCCACACTCCATCAATTATTGCATTGGAATTTATGTGATACACATTTACATGTTGTATAAAATGCTCTGGATTGATTTCTGATAAAAATCTTACAGTAATTGGTGCATAAGGTTTCAATCCCAACATTGCTGTCGGCAAAATGCCATCGTGAGGAAGAATACGTGTTAAACCATTTGTATCAACTTCAGGAGCATCGGCTTTTGGATATACATAAAACACTTTTAGTGGGTCAATGGATGTTGATTTTAAATAATTATCGAAAAATGCTTTAAAAAGTTTATACCTGTTTTCACCGGTTGCCAAGTCGGTTCCAAGCCCCGGATATGTGTGTCCAAGTTCTTCCATCCAAAAAGCCAAATGATTTAAATCAAGGTCATTAAAACGTTTCACAACTTCGGGATACACATCCCAATGATTGTATTCATCTTTTGCGCCTGCAGAAGTAATCATGGGTACAGTAAATTCATTCACATAAGTATTTACGCGCCGTGTACCATTGCCCGCTGCGGCATAAGCCACATCCACTGTACTCGAAACTCCCGGCCATGGTTGAGGTTTAGTATTTTCTACTCCACCATAAAGGAAATGTTCTCTTCCTTCTGCATTTTTTGTATTGGCAATTCTCACTGCACTGTACGAAGCTTTTGAGATTCCCATTACACCGATTTTCCCATTCAGATTATATTGTTCAAGATGCGATTTAATATAACGAACGTATGCAGTAACCAAAGCCAGCCCATTCCAGTCTTCGAGGGTGTACCGGTCAAAATAAGTCCAGACATCGTTTCGTGCAAGTGGATTGTAACAATGGTCTGCTGTTGCCCAGGCATATCCGGTAGTCAAAAATCCGAACGGAAACATATTCCGATACACAACTTCATTCTTTCCTGTAGGGTTAAAAGGTTTTTGTCTGGGGGAATTGGATGCAAAATTGATAACTAACGGTAAATCTTTATCTGATGCGCCACTTGGATAAACCAAATCCATATACATGTTATAGTCAATCGGATTTCCATGTTTATCGTACATCTGTTCCGGACTTGTAACAGGCAATACTCCGAATGTTTGTACAATTTCCTTATTCCATGTATCCATAATGTAGGCAGTAATGCCATCTGTTCCATGATCGAGGATGTTCCAAATCGGAATTTTGTAATGAAGCATATAGCCTTCAGGTACATAGTAAATATTGTCTAAATCGGCTTCTTCGGTAGCAGTTGCATAAGTGGCAAGCAGTGTAGGACTCGCCTTATGAAAAGTTACCAGCCGCTCTTCTAATTCGGGCGAAGTTCTGGGGAAACTACTGCAATCGACAGGAATAACAAGAAAATTCTGACGCTGCAAACTATCCATAATTTCCACATCGGTTAAAGAACCAATTCGCTGTTGCGGAAGATTTTGTAAATAGAAAACAACCGGTTTTAATGTTTTTTGAGCAGAAAGAGTCGAAATACTCAAAATTAGCGAAAAAAGTAGCGAAACTAATGCTTTTATGTGTAATTTCATGATAATAAGAAATTTAAGTGTTAAAAAGTTAAAAACAAGAGTTTAATAAACTGTTTTCATTGAACAACTTACTAAACTCCTTAATATCTGCTATCGAAGAATTAATTTCTCGGCGTAAGTTTCTCCATTTTCAGACTCCATTTTCAGGATAAATAAACCCTGTTTATTTATATCAACCTTAGCTGAGTTCAAGACATGGAATGATTTTAATATTTGTCCTTTCGAATCGTAAAGTGTTGCTTTAGCTTTTTCGGCTTCAATTTTTATTCCGCCATCCACAATTGTAGCTTTGTAAAAACTTTTGTTCTTATATGCTTCAACACTTGTGCCGAGATCTGTTTTATAGGTTTTAACTGTGAAGTTATCTGTCCAGGTAATTATATCCACATTGCCTGTGTAGTTATTGGCAAATCCAAAACTTATCATTTCTTTATCAGTATGGGCTGCATCAACAATATTACCTGCATAGGTAAAGGTACCGGTTGATGGATCAGTAAATGCTCCAACATCGTACCTATCATATAACTTCCAAGTGTTTGATGCCGGCAGATAAACAACCCTTATACTCATATATTCTCTGTTATCACCCAAATTTTGCCCGTTTATTAGTCCGACAATTTTATCATTTGAATAAAGTCCACCTGTAAATTTTACTAAACGGTAACGCTTAGCTACAGGGCTTTCACCTCCATTAACTACTGCATAGCCGTTTGCTATTGATAAATCTGTATTATCTGCAACCAAAACCGTTGCCACACCTCTTTGCCCTTCGTTGAATCCTGATAAACCGCCATTATAATTTTGTCTCATATTGAAAGTCCAAACCACAGAATCTGAATTTATTTCATTAAGTTTTGTTGCAAAGGGGGAAAGATAAACGGATAAATCTCCTACCACCGAATTAACACCTGATGCTCCTGTAGCTTTTTTATTTGGTATACGCAATTGGCCTGGAGTTGATGTTGTGTTTGGGTCTGCAGGTTCATCACCCGTTATTCTGTATTTTACAATAGAATAGGTTGTCTTTGGAGTACCACCCGATAAGTTATCGCCTCCAAAATCATCAGAAAAAACAGTTGTTTCTACTGTTTGTGCAAACATGGTTGAAGTTGAGAACAATGCAAATATTGCAAAAAGTACAGCTCTGAATAATTTAGCTGTTGTGTAATTTGTTTTCATAATATTATTTTTTTAAAGAGTTAATTGATAATTAGTTTATTTGTTTTCGTTTCATTGTTTTGTACAAATGAGATGATATAAATTCCTTTCTTAATCGGCATATTGACAGATTGATTTGGTGGTAAACTCCCAACATTCAACATTCATCCCGACACATCATTTATCCGATATTGAGTATGAGCATTTCCATTTTCGATATTTACACCTTCATTGAAACTTTTTAGTATTGGAAAGTCATTTCTTTCTACGGTTGTTATTGAAGTTGTGTTGTAAACATGCTGAATGATTTTTTCGGCATACCGATTCCCTAAAATTTTCTGACTTGCCCCATCAAAATGTGGATCTGTAGCGTCAATCAGAGGAGTTAATCCTTCAGCAGAAACCCAGTCGCTTTTAGGTATGTTAGATGAAATGGTTCTTATCATAGCGTTAAAAGCTGTTGAACCAGTTCCGCCACTTCGCCAGTATGCTAATTCGCCCGCAACCAAAAACAAATCTGGTTCCTTCAGGTCTGTTCTCAGATTCTGAATCATTGTTGACAGTCTGCTCATATAAGCATCAACAATCGATCCATCGCTTTCGCCCTGATGCCAGATAACCGCACGTATACGTCCAAATCGTTGTGCTTCTTTTGCGCGAATAATCGTTGCATCGTAATTCGATTTGCCGGGTTGATACCAGACTGTTATTGATGATCCACCCTGCGCATTTACAATAAAACCAACGGGTTTTTTCAAATAATTTTGTAATGTTAATGCGCAAGTGTAGGATGGGCCAAGTTTTTGCAGACTTAAATCTTTCCGAATATTCGAATACTTATTCATTGGATTCGACGATATCTCCATTTCACCTGCCGGTGTTAGCAAAAACACATCGTTCATTGGAGCTGTAACATCCGAAAACGAACCACGACCAGCCATATTCGATTGTCCGATAGCCAATACCATATCCAACTCGGGCAATTTATGAAAAACAACTCGATAAGTCTTTGTTACAAGTCCATTTGCAGAACTTACGTTTAATGTTGTTGTACGATTTAATTCAGCATCAGTAGCAATTATTGAGTTTGCATTTGCTATCTGTGCAGTAGCATTGGGGTCGTAGGTTTGTGCTGCAACCATAGGAACTGCAGTTTGCGTATAAGGTAAATAAACGGTATAATTTTCCTTGTCTATGTCGAAAAATTCAAGTGCCTTACCATCGACCGTTATTTCCGATAAACGTGCATCGGTTGGTGGGGGTAACAACTCAAAAACAACCGAATAAGTAAGTATATCCGCTCCTTGCTGAATATTTACTTTTGCCGTACGGTTTGTTTCTGTTCCTGTTAATGATGCAGCCTGCGTAACCGAAACGGTCGATCCGGAATGCTTAGCTGTTGCAGTAACAACGGGAACAACAGTTGCATTCCAGGGCTGAGTAACCGCATAACGATATGTATTTTCCGAAAAACCGGTTATTGAAACGTTATTTACTTTAATATCGGATGCTTTCAGTTGCTCAATGTCTTTTTCGCCAATAACTAATTCGGGAGCAAAACCACTCGGGTTTTCTTTTGAGTGAAATTCAACAATGACAGCTGCGGTGACGTTTTTCACCACATTCTTTTCCCGCATTCGGAACGAAATATAGCGTTTCCCTGCAGCCAATGAGTCTGATACGTATTTCAATAAATTTGCACCCGAAAACTCAATATATTGAGCAGACAAAGCCTGACCTGCAGGAACGATGTACGATGCAAGAAGAGGCGATGTAACATCGGCACCTAATTTTTCGGTGAAATTCAGAAAAGTAACATCGTCTTCTGCCCATGTATTCAATGTAACCGGGTACAAATCGAATTGATGCGCGTTGTCACCTCCTGCTGTAAAACCATTGGTGTACAAACGTAGTTTTACCGATTCCACAAAAGGAGAAAGCGATGAAATATCAAATTTCAAAAATGAAATACGACGATATTGAGCTCCAGCAGTAGAATGATAAGTATTTAATGTGTGTTCCATACCCCGAATCGTATTGTCGCTATATGTATACGTATCATCTACAGGGTATAATGTTTTAACGGTTTGTGCAGAAGTTATATACAAGCACAAAGCGATACAGAAAAACAAAATGAATGTGATTGATTTTTTCATTTTCAAAGAGATTTAAAACACTCAAAGGTGCTTTCGCACACTTTGAGGTTTTAATTCTTGATTTAAAAACAAGTTGTTTTTACGAAACAATTATTGAATCATAATTTTGGCAGAAGCTTTCTGATTTCCACCCAAACTTAAGATGTACACTCCCGATTTAATATTAGAAATATCAATCTGATTGTTTGCAGTTAAAGAACCTTTAAGCAAGCGTTGACCTGACAAACTCAACAATTCATAATTTGAATAATTAAATGTAGATGCTGTAATTAAAATTGTTTTATTCTCCATTCTGTATGAGAAATTATGAGCTGTAGCATTCTTCAAACCACTCGGAGCAGGTACTACATCTTCCCATTTTTCGCCAACCCGAATACCGTCAATTGTATATGCAGGAGCATTTCCCATTGCTGAAGCACGTAAATAAAGCCCACGAGCACCACCAAACACCATTCCACTTGATGTATAACGATACAAATCATTTTGGTTTGGATCCACATGTTTTAAAATTGGAGTAGCAGGTTCAATTCCCGTAAGAGGAGGATTTACAAAAAGAGACATTTCATCGTCAAATTTTCCGGCTTCTTCGGCAGCCGATTTTCCATTCAGTACACCAACTTTGTATTTAATTACAAACAAATGCGTTGTGTTGGCAGGATAAAATGGACCTGTGGCAGCATTTACCCATGTAGTAGTACCGCCACTCATCTTATTAATACCCACACTTACCTCTTCGCCTACATAAGTTGGATCGACTGAAACATAAAAGCGTCCCCCCCAGTTAGTACTTGTAGCTGATGGTTCCATTTTTATTCCGATAATATAATCTCCTCCCGATACGGGTATATTCGGAACATTTAATAAAAACGAAATATAAACTGTGGAGTCATTTCGAACGTTTTTCGAAAATAATTTAAAAACGCTCTGACCGGCGTCGCCATTGTATTTCAAGGCATTGCCAATGCCTGAACCAATATAACCATTGTATGTAAGAGGCGCACTTGTAATATTAAAACAGTTTATACCGGATGATGAATTGTTTTGAGTAGACCAACCGGTAACACCGTCGTAATTATCCGAATTGGCAACTGCATCCATAATTAATGGACGATTAGCATCGTAATCGAAGTTTTCTTCGAGAAGTAATATTTGTGCGTTTACATTACCTAAACACACAAAAGCAAAAACAAGAATTGAAATTAAAATATTTTTTTTCATGATATAATAATTTTTTAGTGAATAAATTGATTAATTGTCGAAATATTGAATTAATGAATAAACCTGACGATTAAGTTGTTTCATTCCGTTTATCAAATCATCATAAAATTTATAGTCATTATTTACAATGCCTTTATTTGAATCGATGTTCGATGGATCAACTCCTTTGGCAGTCGGGTCATTGTCTTGATATTTAAAGTAATGCCAACCTACACAATTTTTTGACTCAAGTAAAGCCAAACAAAAATTCTGATAAGCCATTCCTCTGTCTTTTTGTGTGCGAACTGTATATCCGGCACCAGTTGTATTTGCTAACCCCGAATCCATGGCTTTGGTGTAAAATTCAGTAATTATGAATGGCTTATTTGCCCATTTTGCCCAATTACTCATGTGCTCTGAAACAGGAGTCCAAACTCCATAATAATTAATGGAGACTACATCGCAATACTTACCGGCGGCTATCATTATTTCAGGAACAAATTTTGCTTCACCGTGCAATCGGCTTCCCAGATACAAATGATTTGGATCGGCTTTACGAATAGCATCTGAAACTGTTTTAAAATATTTTTCTGCAACAAATCCGGCAAATTCATTGCGCTCTTTGTCAGTGATATTGTCCATCGAAAGACCTTTTTTGTTTAACCATTTTTCTGCAGCCAATCGTCCGGGGTCGTTCGCATTGGGTAATGTAAGATATCCTTCCAGATTTTTCACGCCAAAAGGCAACTCGTTGTCCGAAAAATATCCAAACAAATTAGGGTCGTTTCTCAAATTACTTATTTCTGCTTTTGCCAACGAATCGCAAAAAGTCTGAAACTCCGGGTCGAAAACAAAAATTGTCTGATTCGGAAAGCCGATATTACCAGGCAATTGATATGTTCCACCCCGTTTTTTTCCATAAGCTGCCATAAAACGAAGGTTGATGGAGTATGACAGTTTTTGGTTTTTAGATGTAGTGTTATATTTTTGTATTAAAGTATCCGTGCTCCACGAACCTGTTCCGTTTAAACCAATATCTGCAAATTTTTCAGCTGTTTTTTTCATCCATTCATCATCCGATTTGTAAAGTGCTTCGAACGATTTATTATTTCGCTCGGATGTTCCTTTGCGAAATCCATTGATAATCATCTGAATATTATAGTGTCCTTCCGGATCAATTATCCACCAACGGTCACCAACTTTCTCAGTACGAAAAAAACCGGTAGCCTTGGTTTGTTGCAATGTTGAACTTCCAAATTTATTTACCTTATCGGGTTTAATATTTTTGAAATTACCCCAATTGCCAAGAATACGCGTATCGAAAAATTGCCAGGGCTGGTTATTATCGCCTTTGACCCATTTTTTAGCTTCGACCTTAACTAATTGAAACGGGACATTTTTTTCTTCACTATGCGCCTGTAAAAAAACAACTACACTGAAAATGATTGTAAAAACTAAAAACTTATTCATTTGTTTTTTCTTATTTTATTATAGAGGGTGTCCCAAAAGGACACTTTCTTTTTTATATTAAGCAGCCCGTTTAAGGGTTAAATTTTGATATGGAATAGCCTTGTTTTTAATTTTTTGGAACAAGCGAAAAATAAGAATAAAAATAAA
>Ga0228535_1003261_pt1 | contig 12295 bp, 12 predicted proteins | sample SJ1metagenome_FD_168457 | JGI IMG/M metagenome (GOLD analysis project Ga0228535, IMG submission 168457) | Enriched culture of PCE-dechlorinating microbial communities from Ithaca, New York, USA - SJ1 | ecosystem: Engineered > Modeled > Simulated communities (microbial... > Unclassified | place... | reverse complement strand
TCAACCCGTGCGGAGGCGCGATCGCACTCGGTCACCCGATCGGCGCCACGGGGGGCAAGATCCTCGCGACGCTCATCTATTCACTCAAGGCGCAGAAAAAAGAGATCGGAATCGTCAGCGCCTGCATAGGCGGCGGGCAGGGAGTCGCAATGGTGGTGCGGAACCTGTAGTTTCGGAGTCTGAACAGCTCCACAGGCAGACAACAAGGGAGCCCCGAAAAACCGGGACTCCCTTGTTTCATTTCGGAAAAGCATAATTTGCGTATTACCTGTTTTCCTTGACGGGCAGGAGCCTTCCCCCTGTCCGAAAGTGCCTTTTCCGGAAATGAGGCATACTCTGCCGCTGGGACACTATACCCCAAAAATGGGGTTGGGCTCAGAGCATGTGCTTCTTCCAGAGGAGGAATGCGGCCCCGCCCGCAAGCAGCGCCGAGATTCCGGATACAGTCCAGAACCCAAGAGGGTGCGCTCCCAAGGGGAGTTCCACGTTCATTCCCCAGAAGCTTGCCACCACCGTGGGTATGGCCAGTATGATCGTTACTGAGGCCAGGAATTTCATGACCATGTTGAGGTTGTTCGATATGATCGAGGCAAACGCGTCCATCATGCCACTGAGAATGTTGCTGTACATCTGGACCATTTCGTAGGCCTGGTCGTATTCGATTTTTACGTCCTCCAGGAGGTCTTCGTCCTCCTCGCGGACCTTGATCACCTCATGCATCTGGGCGTTGGCGCAGAGCCGTATGATCTTGTCCACCACGGACCTGTTCGACCGGAGGGCACTGGTGAAGTAGGTAAGGCTTTTCTCGAGATCAAGGAGCTGAAAGAGTTCCTCGTTCTTCATGGATTTCCTCAGGTTCGACTCGATGGCGTTTGAGCGGCGGTCGATCTGCACCAGGTACTTCAGGAACAGGGTAGCGGCCCTGAAAAGGACCTGGAAGAGGAATCTCGTTCTCTTGAAGGTCGCTGAGGATGCCGCCGCCGGGAACGGGGGAAGAACGTCGTTCTTCTCCAGACAGACAGTGATGATGTATTCGGTCGTTATGATTATCCCCATGGGAATCGCATCGAACCTGTAGTTTCCCTCAACCTTCGGGACATTGATGACGACGAGGACATAGCCTTCGTCGGACTCGATCCTGGATGTCTCCTCGGGGTCCAGGGCGGCGGCGAGAAAGTCTGCGGGTGCCTTTGCCGCGGCACTCACGGCGGCGATTTCCTCCTTCGACGGTGCTGCCAGGTTAATCCATGCGCCGGGCTCAAGCGTTTCCAGGGACAGTTCACGGATCGTCCTGTCAGGAAATGTTTTCAGAATGGAAATCATGTGTTTTCCCCCTTTCAAGCGATTCCCGCCTCTTTTCGGAAGAAAGCCGGCGCGTTAGAAAAAACCGGGAGGGGAAAAAATCAGGCCCTCCTGTCCCTGGTCTTCCGTCCGACATGCCGGCCTCATTTCTCCGGAATCGGTCACAAATGGTGATCCCGGCGCGTATTATACCTTTTTCCCGTCGTCGGAAACAACCGAACCCTGCGTGGACGCGACAAGCCGCTCCTTGTCCTTTCTCGGCATCCTCTTGATGGCCATCTCCCTGCAAAGGGCGTCTTTCTTCGTCTCCATCCGCTCACAGTACACCATGCAGAGCGGTCGGCGCCCCGAGGTATACTTCGCTCCCCTGCCGCTGTTGTGGGCCTCAAGCCGTGCGGAAAGGTCGAAGGTCCAGCCGGTATAGAGGGTTCCGTCGGAACAGCGGAGGATGTAGACCCATGCCACTACCCCATGAAGTGAGCCCTCAGGATATTCAACCCGATGAGGCAGAGGACAGCCCCTCCGGCGAACTCCATTTTGCGGCCGAGAAGGCGTCCCGCGCGAAATCCCGCCATTACCCCGGCGAAACAGGCTCCGAAGGTAATGACGCCTGCGGACGAGGCCAGCACCATTACAGGTGCCCTGACAGCCGCAAAACTGATCCCCACGGCAAGGGCATCGATAGAAGTCGCCACCGCCACCGCCAGCAGAAGCAGTCCGCACGAAGGGTCCGAGGGGGGGCACGTGGTATCCTCGGGCGCAAATGATTCCCGGATCATGTTCCCGCCGACGAGGAGAAGGATGAAGAAAGCCGCCCAGTGGTCATAATCGGCAATGGCCTCGAGAAACCGCCTGCCTATCAGCCAGCCGGCCAGAGGCATCAGGAACTGGAACCCGCCGCATGCCCCGGCGACCCTGAACGCTGCCCCTGCGGATGCTCCTCCAAGGCACGCCCCGATACCCAGGGAAGCGGCAAGAGCATCCATGGAGAGAGAGCCTGCCGAAAGGAGCATTTCAAAAAAATGCATCAGAAAATCCGACCTTTCAAAATAAGCTGCATCAAAACGAATAGCGGCATAAGCATATCATTATTCAGGTCGTACCGGGACCTGCTTTCAGAAATGGATGTATTGTTCCGGGAATTAAATGGAAAAGTCTTGTTTTTTACCTGCAGGGAGTATAAGCTATTCATAAAGAACCATCCCTGAACGGTCTTAAAGGAGGATCCATCATGTCGAAAACCGACTCCGCAAGAGGTGCGGATTATCTGCCGGATGAAAGGGAAATCCTGTCGTGCGTAATGGCGGGCAGCACAGAATATATGTTCATCCATTCCCTCTCCGGCGGCATTCACGAGACGAATGCCGCAGTCCTGAAAGACCTGGGTTTTTCAGAGCAGGAGCTTTTCTCCGCCGATATGTCGCTCATAGCTCCGGCACCGCCACCCCAGCAGCTGAAGCAGGCATGGAAAAACCTGGAGCCGGGGCATCCCTTCGCTGCTGAAGGTATTCTGAGACGAAAGGACGGTTCATCCTTCAAGGCATTGCTCACTTTTTTCAGACTTTCGAGCGGCAGTGAACCCGCCGTGCTGACCCTGGCGAGAAATTTGCCCGAACAAAAAGCGGCAGGAGAATCGGTGTCGCGGGTATCTTTCAAAGATCCCCTTACGGGAGTTTATACCAGGGAGTTCTTTGAGGAAGAGGCAAACCGGCTGGACTCGGACCGGCAGCTTCCCATCAGCATCATCATAGGGGATGTGAACGGACTCGGCCTCGTAAACGCGGCACTTGGAAACGCGGCAGGAGACGCTCTGCTGAAAACAACAGCGAAACTGCTCAAAAGGACATGCCGCAGCAGCGATCTGCTTGCCCGCTGGGGCGGGGATGAGTTCATCATCCTGCTTCCCCACACACGGGAACATGATGCGGCTTCAATCGCGGCCCGTATCGAGGATATGTTCCGGGACACCAGGCTGAAGGACGTTCCGGCGGCACCGGGTATGACCGTGGGCTACTTCGCAAAGCTCCACAGGTGGCAGGATCTCGGCAACATCATCAAAGACGCGGAAGAAGACATGAACAGAAAGAAAACCGCTGAAAGCAGAAAAGCGAGAGAGGATATTCTTGAGGGCATTCTCGAATTCCTCTCCGAAAACACTCCGGAAACTGCAGAGCACGTGGCATCCGTCCAAAAAACCGCCCGTCTTCTCGGCAGAAAAATGGGGCTTGAAGAGGAGTCCCTTGAAATGCTCAAATTTGCGGCCCGTTTCCACGACATGGGGAAGGCTGCCATTCAGCCCAGGATCCTTTTAAAAACATCGGCACTCTCAGGAGAGGAATGGGAGGAGATCCGAAAGCATCCTGAAACAGGATTCCGGGCCGCCGAGGCTGCCGGGATCTTTCCCGCCGCAGCCGCCGGCGCCATTCTTTCCCATCACGAACGATGGGACGGTACGGGCTATCCGTCTGGTCTTTCCGGGGAAAACATACCTCTTCTCTCGAGAATTATCTGCCTCGCCGATTCCTTCGACATCATGACCCGGGGCACACCATATAAAGCTCCTCTCTCCCGGGCTGAAGCCCTGGACGAGATCAGGGCAATGGCCGGAAAGCAGTTTGACCCCGTGCTCGCCGCAATCCTGGTGTCAGAAATGGAAACGTCAGAAACCGATCAGGAAAAGTGATTTCACTCACCGGGAGTTTTGCTGTAAAATGGATTCATAAAATTCACACAAAGCTCCAAGAGGAGGGATGGCCATGCTGAACCTTTCCGAAATCCTGAAGCCGGGGATCAGCGCCGAGGTGAAGAAAACCGTCGAACTCGAAGATACGGTAGGAAACTCTTCCCCTTACCTGAACCAGTACCTCTCCACATCTGCCTGCGCCGCACTGGCAGTACAGGCGGCAATGGCGGTGACGGAAAACCTCCTTCCCGAAGGCTACCTCTCGGTAGGGCGAAGGATCGACCTTGAGCACGAGGTCCCCGCGATGCTCGGGACTACCGTGACCGTGAGGGCCACGCTGAAGGAGATCCGGGGAAACAGGCTGATCTTCGATGTGTCGGCAACAGACGCCCTCGGTTTTATTTTCCGGGGCGTCAACGAACGTGTGGTGGTCAACCGCCTTGGCCTTGACGAGAAGGGGACCGAGCGGGCGAAACGGCTCAAGGAACTGAGGGAGATGCTGTAGTTCGCTTTGGCGCAAATGTCAGAAAAGAAAAAGGGATGCACTTCAAAAGTGCATCCCTTTTTCTTTTCTGACCGCGTTTCAGTTTCTGCCCGCCGTTTTTGCGGCATCCCGGCAGGAAGGACATATACCGTAAATCGTCATCTGTTCCCGGACGATCTCACAGCCTTCAAGGTCGTCAGAAAAATCTGCGGCATGAGGCATTGTCAGCGCCACGTCGCGGAGTGTACGGCAGGAGATGCAGAAAAAATGATGATGGGATTCGGCGCAGGTATCATATCGTATTCCTCCGTCGCTCAAATCCTGCACTTCCACGATCTCCCCAAGGGATGACATCTCGCGGATGGTGTTGTAGACCGTTGTCCGTGAAACCTCAGGCATGGCCTCAACCACCTGTTTATACACATCCTCCACCGTGGGGTGTGACCTGTCCTTCGACAGTATCTCTATAATAAGCCGGCGCTGGGGCGTAAGCTTCAACCCCTTTTCCCGCAGGCTCGCCGCTATCTTTTCAACGGAACGCATATGCGCACCCCCTTCCCGTTTCCGCTCACTATGTTGTAACCATTATAAATATAAACAGTTTTCTGTCAACATAGATGTCCCCGGCACATTGCCGAACCGGGAATTACGGATGCGCCGTCCGCAGGAATTCTATTCGTCGTAGAGCTTGAAAAGGGCCTGTGTCCCCTCATTTTCATATCCCCTTGCCGCGAGTTCCTCATATTTCGCGAAAGCTTGCTTGAGGCCTGAAGCATCCATTTTCAAGCCTTCCGCTTCCTCGATGGCAATTTTCATATCCTTGATGAAATGCCTGACGAAAAACCCGGGAGCAAAGTCCCCGGCGAGAATGCGGGGGGCCAGGTTCGACAGGGACCAGCTTCCCGCGGCTCCGCCGGAAATGCTCCTGAGGACGGTTTCGGGGTCCAGACCGGCCTTCTTCGAGTAGGCGAGGGCTTCGCAGACTCCCATCATGTTGGAAGCGAGCGCGATCTGGTTGGCCATCTTCGTGTGCTGACCGCTTCCGGGGCCTCCCTGGAGAACGATATTTTTCCCCATGAGTTCAAAGAGGGGGAGCATGGCTTCAAAAACTCCGGCGTCCCCTCCTGCCATTATGGAAAGAGTTCCCTCCCGGGCCCCCTTGTCACCTCCGGACACAGGGGCATCAATGGAAAAGAGTCCTTTTTCCGCGGCCTTCTCCGCAATTTTCACCGCAAGCCCCGGGCTCGACGTGGTCATATCGATGAGTACCGTCCCCGGACGGGCCCCTTCCACGATCCCCCTCGCGCCAAGGTAGACCTCCTCTACATCTCTGGGATAGCCCACCATTGTGATGACCACATCGCTTTTCTCCGCAAGGGAAAAGGGATCATCCACCCACACGGCACCCTGGGCCAGAAGCCCCAGTGCCTTTTCCTTCGTCCGGTTGTAGACGAGGAGATCGTATCCCCCCTTGAGAATATGCCCGGCCATGCTGTATCCCATGACTCCAAGGCCGACGAATCCGACGACAGTTTTCCCCTTTTCGAGCTTCATTGCCGCACCTCCGGTTGTAGTATTCTATGCCCGCCGTTTCTCTTTTTGATTGTTCACATATTGTGCATTCTCGGTTACAATGCACGTAGAGAACAAAAAGGGCGATTTTGATTGTACCCTTATCATTACCAATTGAGAAGGAGGCAGACCCATGGACACAATGGAAAGGATCCAGCAGCTGCTTGGAAACGAGGCGGAATACCTGCTGGGACATACGTGCGGCACTATCGGCAGGGAAATGCTCACGCTCCCCGGGCCTGATTTCGTGGACAGGGTGACGGCAATATCGGACCGTCCCATTCCGGTGATGCGCTCCCTGCAGTGGCTTTTCGGATCGGGACGCCTGGCGGGCACGGGGTATCTCTCCATCCTCCCCGTGGACCAGGGAATCGAGCATTCCGCAGGAGCAAGCTTCGCCCCCAACCCCATGTACTTCGATCCTGAAAACATCGTAAAGCTTGCCATTGAAGCCGGCTGCAACGGAGTCGCGAGCACTCTCGGAGTCCTGGCATCGGTCGCCCGCAAGTATGCCCACAAGATCCCCTTCATTATGAAAGTCAACCACAATGAGCTCCTTTCTTATCCCAACAAGTTCGACCAGGTGCTCTTCGCATCTGTTGAGCAGGCACGGGACATGGGCGCCGCGGCAGTGGGGGCCACCATCTACTTCGGCAGCGACGAGGCGACCCGGCAGATCCAGGAGATCAGCACCGCCTTTGAAATCGCCCACAGCATGGGCATGGCGACCATCCTCTGGTGCTACCTGAGAAACAACGCCTTCAAGACTGCCGGGAAGGACTATCACGTCGCCGCCGACCTGACCGGACAGGCTAACCACCTGGGGGTGACCATCGGCGCCGACATCATCAAGCAGAAACTGCCGGAGAACAACGGCGGCTTCACAGCCCTGAAATTCGGAAAGACATCAAAGGCCGTCTATGAAAAGCTCACCAGTGAACACCCCATCGACCTTACACGATACCAGGTGGCAAACTGCTACATGGGCAGGGCCGGCCTCATCAATTCAGGCGGAGCATCCGGAGACAACGACCTCGCCGACGCGGTGAAGACGGCCGTGATCAACAAGAGGGCCGGCGGAATGGGACTTATCCTGGGACGCAAGGCGTTCCAGCGCCCGATGAAGGATGGCGTTGAGGTCATCAACGCGGTTCAGGACGTCTATCTCGAGAAGCGGGTGACCATAGCCTAGCGCCTGGAGACCTCGATGCCTCGGAAAGCCCATTGAAGAAGGAGCGGACATTCTCTCCGAGCAGGCGGGTGTTGTACCCTCCCTCCTGGACCACAAGAACGGAGAGATCGAGGGCGCCCGCGAGTCTTCCGTTGTTTTCGAAATCCTTTGCGGTCAGGTTCCAGGTCCCGGTCGGGTCCTTCCTGCACGTATCCCCCCCGAAGGGAATGACAAGAAAACGGGGGCATGGTCTTTTATCCGCCTGGACGCCCTGCGGAGGGCATCGAGATACTCCCGGGACGAAATGTGTTCCGGAAGGGGAAGGTTGAGGTTGAATCCTCTGCCTTCCCCTTCCCCTTTTTCGTCCTCGAAGCCCGAGAAGCAGGGATAGGCGAACCGGGGATGTCCGTGGACAGAGACAGTGAGGACGTCCTTCCTTGAGAAGAAGATATCCTGCTGGCCGTTTCCGTGGTGATAGTCCATATCGAGCACTGCAACCCTTCCGAATGCGGAGAGATACTCCGCAGCAGCCGCGGCGCTGTTGAAGTAGCAGAATCCTCCGAAAAGACGCCGCTCGGCGTGATGTCCGGGAGGCCTCACGAGCGCATAGGCGAGATGGCGCCCCTCCACAAGCGCCCTGGCGCCTGAAAGGGCGCAGTCAACGGCACCAAGCGCCGCGAGAAATGCGTTCCTGTTCTGGGGAGTGAAGGTGTCCATGCAGAAATACCCCGCCCTGACGGACAGGTCCTGCGGAGGCCTTGCGGCGTTGCGCACGGGAAAAACATAGGGGTAGACCGATTCCCCTTCCGGCAGGGACAGGCAGACTTTTCTGTGATAGTGAAAGAAGACTGCACTGTGGATTTTGAGGATATGCCGCTCTCCGAAGTGCCGGGCCTTTTTTTCCGTGAACAGCCCCGAAGGCAGGATCTCTTTGAGTATGGCCTCCACGCGGACAGGCGACTCCACGTATCCCCGCTCCCTGACATGATGGATGACATGGTCCCTGTTGACGAAAAGAGCTATCCGCTCGCTTTCGGGGAGCTCCGCCGCCACTGCCCCGCACACCGGGGCTCCGAAACATACTTCAGAGGGCGCAGCTTCACCGGGTCGTCCCGAAACGAGTCCATGACCATTCGAATGTATTCCGGGGAACAGAGTGAGCCGTACTTCTTTCCCAGAATGGCCGCAACGATGAGCCGGGCTTTTTCCCTCCCGAGGGGCTCCACCCTTCCGAGGCCGTCGAAGACAAGATAGGGCGGATTGTCGTCGCCGGTTTCAAGAGGCGTCTCATATTTCGTCCCCGTGACGGGGACGGCCCCATACCGCTCATAAAAGCGGAGACGGGCGATGTTCTGCTTTCTTACCGGTTCATCCCGGCTGAGGGCGGGATCGTCGGGCAGGCATTCAAAGAAAAGCCCGATGCAGCCCAGGTCCCGGGCCTCCTTGCGGACCCTTTCGTAGAGGATCCCCCCCAGGCCTCCTCCGGCGTCCCTCCCGGCAACGGCAACGTAATCAAGATAGCAGAACTTCAGAACGGGATCGTGAAGGACGAGGGCAAATCCATGGACGTTCCCCGGCCCTTTTTCCGCAGCGAACAGGATCGTCTGGAATCCATACTTGAGCTGATTCCTGAGTTTTTCCGGAATGGATTCCCCCTCCTCCGGCCTGACCCCGGGAAACTGTTCCTTCAGTATTTCCCGGATCCGGCCAATTGCCTTTTCGTTGGCGGGGGAAAGGTCATCAAAAATCCTGCGGATGCGGAACACCACAGTTCAACTCCTCACGCCGGCCGCCGGGCCTTTCCGGACCGTTCACGGGGATCCAGGCGGAACACGGTGACGGAGGCACGCTCTGCGGAAGAGAAAACATGGGAAAATTCACTGCCCGCATATTTTCTCATGATCGCCAGAAGGGCGGCGCCCTTTTCCCCTTCATCCTCAACCAGAGCAATAGGTCCCGAGATCATGACGCTTCTGTAGAGCATCCCCCATCCGCAGGCCCGCACATCCGACCGCACGAGATCCTCGTCGCACTGGGCCTGGAAGCAGCCCCGGGGGTTCTCCGAAATTATGTCGAGCTTCCTTCCTTCACGGGCACAGTGGAAATAGACGGCACCATTCATCACCCCGAAACAGAGGGGGACCACGTACGGTTCCCCGCCGCCGCACAGGGCGAGATGGCCGTAAAACGCCCGTGCAAGAATTTCGTCAAGTTCGGCCGGATCAATAATTTCCCTGTCTTTTCTGCGCACCGGATGGCCCATTGGTATATCCTCCTCTGCTATACTGAAAATGAAAAAAAATGGAGGTGCATGGAACATGTCGCGTTTGCCTTCTGCTGCAGCTGCTTTTTCACTTTTATTGATTCTACACTTTTTTTGCGTTTCCTGTGAGGGATTTTCATCCCGGGAAATTGAGCTGATAGCGGAAAAATACCGCGGTGCGAAAGCGGCGGAGTGGGGGGAGCGTGTGACCGGAGTGGCCGTGGGAATCGAAACCGCCTCAAGGGAAGCTGCACTTACTTTTGACGCCTGCGGCGGTCCGAAGGGATCGGCCGTCGACTTCGAACTGCTGGATTACCTCAAACGGGAGAAGATCCCGGCGACGCTTTTCCTGAGCGGCCGCTGGATAGCGAAAAACATGGAGACAGCGCGGTCCCTGGCCGCAGATCCCCTGTTCGAGATCGAAAACCACGGGGCGAATCATCGGCCCCTTTCCATATCCGGAAAGGGAGCGTACGGAATTTCGGGAACAGCATCAGTAGTGGAGGCCGCGACCGAGGTCGAGGAAAACGCGGAGCTGCTTGAGCGGATCACCGGCAGGAGGCCCCTTTTCTTCCGCTCGGGGACAAATCATTACGACGAGATCGCTGTGGCAGTTGCGGCGGAACTCGGACACAGGACCGTCGGGTATACCGTGAACGGCGACGGCGGCGCATCCTTTTCCGGGAAAAAGATCGCGGAAAGGCTGTCCTCGCTCAGGGGAGGGGAGATCGTGCTGTTTCACATGAACCGTCCGGAGGGATGGACGGCCGAAGGCCTGAAAGAGGCCATTCCCCTGCTCAGGAAGCAGGGCTTCAGGTTTGTCCGCCTGTCGGACCGCCCCCTTGTTTTCACTCCGCCCCCCGCGCTGAAGCATTGACAGCCCCGGAAGGAGAGTCCCGAAACCGCCGCCCCCGGGAAGTCCACGGGGCGGATTTCACTCCCAGAGGTGTCGTTCCGGGGGGCTGACTCCCGTGAGGTCCAGCATTTTTTCACGTACCCGCCTCGCCCTGTCCCCATCGGCGAGGGCCGTGATCCGGTCTCCGGCGGCGAGGACAGTGTCTCCCCTGGGCAGTATCTCCTCCGCGGCTCGGGAAATGCTCACGAGAAGGCACCCCTCAGGGAGGGGGGCATCGCGCACCGCTATCCCGTCAAGGGAAGACCCCGGGCAGACCGTTCCCTCCAGAAGCACTTTTCCTGCACTGTATGAGGATTTGCTTCGCCTGAGCATCCTCAGCAGGAGGGAATCATAAATGGGACGTGCCCCCAGAAGTTCGGCTATCACGTGGGCAGTTATGACCACAGCGGAAACGGACAGAAGGTGGGTGAACGACCCCGTCATCTCGGTGATGAGGACGATGCCCGTTATGGGCGCACGGACCACGGCCGCAAAGAAACCCGCCATGCCCACCACAAGGAAATTGACGACAAGGGACGGGTCGGTTCCGAACAGCCCGGCAGCCGCAGTGCCGTAAAAAGCTCCCAGCGCACCTCCGACGGCGAGCATGGGAAGAAATATCCCCCCTGCAGCCCCCGAACCGAAACACAGCGCCGTAAACAGGAGCTTTCCGGAAAAGAGAAGAAAAATGCCCGCCGGAGACATGCCTCCGTGAGCCAGCTGCTCGACCATTTCGTGCCCTCCTCCGAGGATGGCGGGGAGAAGGGGGCCGATGCACAGAGCAGCCGCTGCGGGAAGGAGGATTCGAAAACGAGGCGGGACAGGAAGCCTGCCGTAATATTTCTGCGTATCGAGGATCACCCTGCAGAACAGCGCCCCCCCTCCACCGCACAGGATGCCGAGGACCAGGAGATGGCCGTAATGGCTCAGGGGAATGGTATTGGGTACAGTAAATGAAAAAACCGGAGAGAGGCCGAAGAAGTACTTGGATACGAAATCCGCAGCCAGGGAGGCCATCATGGCGGAAACGAGGATCAGCGGCGAGAAGCTCTTGTGGACTTCCTCCAGCGCAAAGATGACGCCCGCCAGGGGAGCATTGAAGGCTGCGGAAAGCCCCGCAGAAGCCCCGCTGGAGAGGAAAAGCCGCTCCTCCACCTTTCCCCGTTTCTGGAGGGAGGCCACTCCCTTTCCCGCAGCCGCCCCGATCTGTACCGAAGGCCCCGCCCTTCCGAGAGAAAGCCCGAGGGCGATGCCAATACCGCCGCCGAGAAACTTGACCATCATTACCCTCAGCCAGTCCATGGAGAGATGGCCGAGCAGCTCTCCCTCCACCTGCGGTATGCCGCCTCCCCTGGCCATGGGTTCCCAGTCCATAAGCAGCCCGATAAGCAGCGCCCCGGAACACCAAAAAAGAAGCAGTCCAGGGAAAGGAATGCCGGTTTCGCCTGTAAGCGCACGGATAGATAAAGTCTCCGCCATGTCCAGGACCAGCCGATAACACACGGCCGCCAACCCGGCCGCCATGCCAACGGCGATCCCCTGGAAAAGAAGGTGGATCCGGAAGCGGCTTTCCCTGGTCAGTAGAGCATATTGCCTCATTTCCAACACCTGCTTTAAGGGTTTTTCGAGATTGCGCCCTTTCCCGAAACTTTGCGCAGGAGTTTCCGGCCGTTCGGGAAATTATTCGTCCGGCTCGAGAAGTCCGGCAACATCCTCCAGGAGATCCCGGATTTTCAGGTTCTGGGGACATTTTTCCTCGCATGCACCGCATTTCACGCAATCGGAGGCCCTGGACCCGGGCTTCAGGAATACGGAATAGGTCTGTCTCGCCAGCTCCAGGTTATCGAACATGAAGGCCATGTTGTACCGGTTGAAGCATTCGGGGATGTTGACCCCCGCCGGGCAGGGCATGCAGTACTGGCAGC